>Ga0070716_100001090_pt1 | contig 11907 bp, 11 predicted proteins | sample LARL112metaG_FD_71395 | JGI IMG/M metagenome (GOLD analysis project Ga0070716, IMG submission 71395) | Corn, switchgrass and miscanthus rhizosphere microbial communities from Kellogg Biological Station, Michigan, USA - LAR L11-2 metaG | ecosystem: Host-associated > Plants > Roots > Rhizosphere... | reverse complement strand
AGGATGGGGTCGGCGAAATCGGAATCATTGCACCGGTTTCCCATCCCTTTTGCGGGCATTGCAGCCGGGTGCGGGTCACCTCCGATGGCAAGCTCCGTACTTGCCTCTTTTCGGTCTGGGACCATGATCTCCGCGGACTCATGCGCCGCGGCGCCTCTGACGGCGAACTGATCGAGTTTATCCGTGGGGCAGTCAGCCGCAAGGAAGATCGCCATCATATTGGGGAGGCCAGCTTTGTGCCGGCATCCCGGACTATGGTGCACATTGGTGGTTAGCCGGGAAGCGGGCTCCCAGGCGACAGCTAACCGCTACGCTACTGCGAAGCCGCAACACGCGTTGGAAATGACGACTTCAGAACAAGTACTACCGACAGGGGACATGTCGGGGATGCAGCCTGGCATTCGCAGGTGGCCATCTTCACGATCGCTGTTGCGACGGGAAGTGGCCGCGGGCGGCCCTCAATGGCTGCCGGTGGCGCTGGTCTTCGGGTCGATTGCTGCGGTAGCCTACGCCGACTTTATCGTCACGTCGATCTCCTTGGGGTATCTCTACATTTTGCCCCTTGGGATCAGTGCCATGTTCTTGCGCAGCCAGATTAGTTATGGGCTAATCGCGGTTTGTGTCTTCCTCCACGACCTTTTGGGACCGCCTTATCCAAGCCCGGAGGCCCGGATCACCCACAACCTCACCGCGCTTGCCGGGTTCACCTTCGTCGTCTACGCCATCCAGAGATACGTGAAACAGAGAGAAGTGCTTGACAAGGCGGTGCGCGAGCAGCGCGATCAACTTCTGCAGGATGTGGAACTGGCTGCCCAGGTTCAGAGGATGTTTCTGCCCATCGAGCGGCCGTCTATCGTTGGATTGGAGATCGCAGGAATGATGCAGCCTGCGAGAGGTGTGGGCGGCGATTACTACGACTACATACCCATCGATGAGCACACGATCCAGATTGTCATTGCTGATGTAGCGGGAAAGGGAGTCGCTGCCGCCCTGCTGATGTCCGCGACCGCAGCCGCTGTGCAATTGGAGGTGAGTGAGAAACGAGACATGCTGGAAGTAGTCAATCGCTTGAACAACGGGGTTCATTCTGTGTCTGAGGGCGACCGCTATGTGACACTGCTGCTGGCAGACATTGATGCACGCACCCGGTCCCTCCGGTACGTCAACTGCGGCCATAATCCCGCGCTCCTTTTTCAGGCAAGAACCCGCGATGTTGTTGCCATGAACTCGTCCTGCCCGCCTGTCGGGATGTTCAGCAGCCAAACCTGTGAAATCAACCGAGCCGACCTGGCAGCTGGCGATATTCTGGTTCTGTATACGGACGGCCTCACCGAGGCAGAAAATTCACAGGGAGAAGAATTTGGAATGCAGCGGCTGACAGCCCTGCTTCAACGTGGTCATATGCTGTCAGCAGAAGGGCTGATGAACCATATCTTTGAAAATGTGACGAATTTCTGTCGGGAACTTGGCTTCAACGACGATGTCACTATTCTTGTGGTGAAATGTAATTTTGATGGGACCTGAGATATTTCAGAGCCCACCTCGTGGCTTGACAATTGAGCGTCTGAAACTCTGCGTCGTTTCTCCCTGGTTGCCGTTCTGTCATCTGGTCCTGTGACTATCTCGGTGTGCCCTTGCTCATACTCCCTGTCGAAATGCGGACACTGCTCAGAACGGGAGCGGTGTCGCGGGCGTAATCTCTTGCTTCTTCTTGCCGATCTGCTGCTCCAATTTGGCAGGCCAAATGCTTCTATCGCAGAGCGGGATTCGAGAACCTGAGAACAAGTATCGGGCGACAGAAAGTCGCTACTTTGTCGTGCGGTACGTCGTCCACTCAAGCCGATTCAAGGGGGCGCCAATTGCGATCATGCGGCTCGAGCAACTGGCGCGTACTCTCCTTGCAGATCGTCGTTTGTGTTTGCGGTTCGGCGCAAGCCTTCGCCGACCCAGCCCCGCCTTGGAGTCCGACAAACATCTTCGCTCCTGCCTCGACCCCGGCCAAATCGATCTTTGGCCTGTCTCTGTTTGTGCTCGCGGTGACCGCTGGGATATTTCTGGTCGTGTTCAGTCTACTGGCCTACTCGGTGGTGAAGTTCAGAAAGAAGAAGGTCGACGACGGTCGCGAGCCGCCTCAGGTGTTTGGCAGCAACCAGGTAGAACTGGCGTGGACGGTCATTCCGATTCTCATCGTCGTAGCTTTGTTCATGGCGACAGCGCGAGTAATCGCCGGAGTGCAGAGGACCACACGACCCGACAACGCGATCGAAGTCATCGCCATCGGACACCAGTTCTGGTGGGAATACCGCTACCCGGCGCTGGGAGTCGTGACTGCAAATGAATTGCATGTGCCTCTAAGCGGTGACAATCACCCAACACCAACGTTCATCCGGCTGCTATCGGCGGATACCGATCACAGCTTCTGGGTTCCTCGTCTGGCGGGCAAAACCGATTTGATCCCCAATCATCCCAATAGCATGTGGATCGACCCGCATCAGACCGGCCTTTACCTCGGGCAGTGTGCGCAATACTGCGGAACCCAGCACGCCAAGATGCTCTTGCGTGTCTATGTCCAGTCGAGAGATGAGTTTTCCCGCTGGGTTCAGCAGCAGAGTCAGCCATCTCACGCAGGAGACATGGCCTCTGCGGGCCAGCGCATTTTCGAAACGACTGCCTGCGTCAACTGTCACACCGTGGCGGGGACCATAGCCCATGGGCGCTTTGGCCCTGATCTTACGCACCTGATGAGCAGAGACACCATTGCTGCTGGAGCGACGACCAACACGCCACAACACCTTCGGCTATGGATTAGAAATCCCGACGCCATCAAACCTGGCTCCCTGATGCCAGCTATGCAGTTGAACGATCAGGAACTGGACGCCCTCACCGGGTATTTGGAAACACTCCGCTAAACGTCATGAGGTTATCGTTCGATGTCAGCTGATTCCATCGCGTGGCCCAGTGCAACCGCGGGGTCTCGTTCCTTCGTCGATCGCCTCCACGAATGGATTGCCACCGTCGATCACAAGCGGCTGGGGATCTTGTATATCGTTTATGCCTTGCTGTTTCTCGTGATCGGTGGGATCGAAGCAACAGTCATCCGAATCCAGCTTATCCGTCCACATAACGATTTCGTTTCGCCCCAAGTTTTCAACCGGATGTTCACGATGCATGGCACCACTATGATTTTCTTCGTGGTCATGCCCGTGCTGTTCGGATTCGCCAATTACCTGATCCCGCTCATGATTGGTGCGCGGGATATGGCGTTTCCGCGTCTGAATGCCTTCAGTTTCTGGATGACTGCCTTTGGTGGTCTGCTTCTCTACTTCAGCCTGGTGGGAGCCAACGGACTCTACGGAGCGGGTAACGCGCCCGACGTTGGGTGGTTCGCCTACGCACCGTTGACTTCGCGGACGTTTTCTTTGGGACACAGTACCGATTTCTGGACTCTGGCACTCCTGGTCTCAGGTTTTGGCAGCATCGGCACGGCCATCAATATCGTGGCTACGGTTCTGTGTATGCGTTGCCCTGGCATGACGTTGGCCAAAATGCCGTTGTTCGCATGGCTCAACTTCGTGATGGCCGGCCTGGTGATACTGGCCGTCAGTCCGCTGACGGCGGCCCAGATCATGCTGCTGGTCGACCGCTACCTGGGCGGACATTTCTTCGACACCCAGGCCGGTGGCTCGGCGGTGATCTGGATGCATTTCTTCTGGGTTTTTGGACACCCCGAAGTCTACGTCCTAGTGCTGCCAGCCTTCGCCTTCGCCTCAGAAATTATCCCTGTGTTCTCACGCAAACCGATCTTCGGTTATTCGGTGATGGTGGGGGCCACGGTCGCGATTGGGTTCATCAGCATGAGTGTATGGGCGCATCACATGTTTACCGTGGGTATGAGCTCAGCTGCCAATTCCTTTTTCGTCATCTCGACCATGGCCATCGCCGTGCCGACCGGCATCAAGATCTTCAACTGGCTGGCAACCATGTGGGGAGGAAAGATTGAGTTCAAGACTCCGATGCTGTTCTGCATTGCATTTCTTTTCCAGTTCTTGATCGCCGGTCTCACCGGGATCATGCAGGGTGCGGCCCCCTTCGACTGGCAGCTGGGGAGCTCGTATTTCGTGGTTGCCCATTTTCACTATGTGATTGTCGGCGGTATTCTCTTCACCCTTTTTGGGGCCTTTTATTACTGGTTCCCGAAGATGTCGGGGAGGATGTGCAGCGAGACGCTCGGCAAACTGCATTTCTGGCTCTTCTTTATCGGCTTCCACCTTACCTTCGACTTTATGCATATCCCAGGACTGCTGGGCATGCCGCGAAGGATCTACACGTACGAACCGGGGCGCGGTTGGGACACGTGGAACCTCATTGTGACGATTGGAGTTTTCTTTCAAGCTGCCGGAATCCTGGTCTTCCTGGGAAACCTGATCTGGTCTTACTACCGTGGCAAAGCCGCTGGGACCGATCCCTGGGATGCCTGGACTCTCGAATGGTCCACTAGTTCGCCGCCACCGGCATATAACTTCTCGGTCATTCCATGCGTCCAGAGCCGCCGCCCGCTCTGGGACGTCAAGCACCCGGATGATCCGGACTGGAAGTACGAGTAAGGGAGAGCGCGATGAATACGGCATCCTTGACGCTACCACGGCCAGAACTGAAATGGCATCTTCCAGCGCGTGGACGCGTGGCAATGTGTGCTCTGATCGCGGCAGAGGCGGCGATCTTCACCATCTTCGTGGTGGCTTACCTCTTCTATGTCGGAAAGAGTGTTGGAGGGCCTCTGCCGAAGGACGTGCTCCGTGTCCCGATCCTTTACACGATCTGTCTGCTTTCGAGCAGTCTGACGATTCACGCAGCCGCCAAGGCGCTCCGGCGCGCTAGCGTCCGAAGTTTCGGGATCTCGTTGTCCGCGACCATCGCTTTGGGTGCCACTTTCCTGTACGGGACAGCGACGGAGTGGCACCGGCTGATTTACCACGACGGATTGACGATCAGCACGAACCTTTTCGGAACTACTTACTACTCACTGGTCGGACTGCACGGCTTTCACGTGGTGGTGGGCCTCATGTGCCTGAGCGCGGTGATGGCATTCACATTGGTCGGGGCGGTTAAGCAAGAGCACGTCGAGCGCATCGACGTGCTGTCTCTCTATTGGCATTTCGTGGACGCAGTTTGGATTGTCGTCTTCACCGTCGTCTACGTGATTGGGCGCTGAATGGAAAGCATGATGACCATCAATGGAGTCGCGATAGCCGGCGAGCAAACGAAAACAGTCGAGATGCCTGCTCCTACCGCGTGGCCGATCGTTCTAGCCTTCGGCTTGACTCTGCTATTTGCCGGCTTGGTCACTAGTTCCTCCGTGAGTCTCCTCGGCACGATTCTGGCGGTATGCGGGTGCATTGGGTGGTTTCGCGATGTCCTGCCCCACGAAAGGCATGAAGCGGTATCCGCCATCGAAACGGCAATTTCCGTCAGCACTAGTCGTCCACAAGTGACTCCGGTCGAATGGATGACCCAAGAATTGTACAGAGCACGTTTGCCTCTCGAAATCTACCCAATCTCAGCGGGCGTAAAAGGTGGTTTGGCCGGAAGTGGTGCCATGGCTGTTCTGGCGGTGACTTATGGGACTATCAGCCGGCGGGGTGTGTGGTATCCCATCAATGTTTTGGCTGCCGGCTTCTTCCCGGGCAGGCACACCGCGGAACAAATCGGGGCCTTCCACTGGGATTCCCTGCTCATCGCGAGTGTCGTCCATTTACTCATTTCTTTACTGGTTGGACTTCTCTATGGCGCGATGCTCCCGATGTTTCCGCGCCGCCCGATCCTCCTGGGCGGCTTGATTGCGCCGGTGCTGTGGTCCGCCTTAGTCCACACGTTGGTTGCGGTTATTGATCCATTGCTGAACCAGCAGATTGACTGGGTCTGGTTTGTCCTTTCCCAAGTCGGCTTTGGCATTGTGGCAGGAGTAATCGTGTCCCGACAGGAGCGTGTACGAACCTGGCAGCATCTTCCCTTTGCTCTCCGCGCGGGGTTCGAGGCACCGGGAGCCGACGAGAAGCATGGAGGCAAGGCCAAGTGATGACCTGCACTATCCCCCGTTCTGCAGTGGCGATTATTGCGGTCATCGTTGGTGTTGCGTGCAACAGTGCACCCGGTCGTCCTCGAACAGACTCGGCCGTTGTCCCGCCCGATGAGATTGTGACCTTCAGTGTGCTCTACAGGCAGAACTGTGCAGGATGTCACGGCTTGGACGGCAAAGGCGGAGCAGCTAACGCCCTGGCCAATCCCGTTTTTCTCGCCATTGCAGACGACACCGCCATTCGCAGCACCGCGGCACGTGGAGTACCCGGCACTCCGATGCCCGCCTTTGCACAGAGTGCGGGTGGCATGCTGACCGACAAACAGATCGATGCCCTGGTGCGAGGAATCCGCACTTGGGCGAAGCCCGATACTTCCCCTGATACGAATCCGCCACCCTATACAGCCGGGAGCCCCGGCAATCCGCAGCGCGGCGCCACTGTCTATCAAACCTACTGCTCCTCCTGTCATGGATCGGGCGGTCGCGGAGGGAAAAAGGCCAGCTCGATCGTAGAAGGCTCCTACCTCGCTCTGGTGAGTGACCAACAACTTCGAACGATCGTGATTGCAGGCTGGCCCGAGTTGGGTGCGCCGGACTGGCGTAGTGACATCGAAGGCCGACCGATGTCAGCGCAAGAGATTACTGACGTTGTGGCGTGGCTATCCAGCCAACGGCCACGATTCTCCGGCCAACCGTACCCGGTTGCTTCGACGAATCCGGCCGACGGGGGATCTCGATGAGTGTAGACAACGGAATGTCCAGACGCGCGATGCTCGTGAAACTTGGCTTGCTCCTTAACGCTATCGTCGGCGCTCTTCTGGCCGTGCCGATCGTGCGCTACCTCCTTTCGCCGGTGATTCGAGAAAGGAAGTTCGGTTACGAGTCCTGGCTCTCTCTCGGCGGTCTGGAACAGTTCCCTGCTGGCCAGACTCGGCTCGCCACCTACAAGAATCCTGTCGCCAATGCCTGGGACGGTGAAACCGGCGACATCGCGTGCTGGGTTCGGAATGTTGACGATCAAAAGTTTCAAGTTTTTGCCATCAACTGCGCGCACCTGGGATGCCCAGTTCGCTGGTTCGCTCAGTCGAACCTCTTCATGTGTCCGTGCCATGGAGGCGCCTACTACCAGGACGGGTCGCGGGCCTCTGGGCCTCCAGAGCGTGGATTGTTCGAGTACCACTACAAGATCGAGGATGCAAAACTTCTCATCAGGGCTGGTGAAATGCCGACACCGGGTCAACCCGTCGCAAATAAGGCGCGAGGAAAAACGACATGCGCCTGATCGAAAAAGTCGGCGACTGGTTCGATCTGCGACTCCAGCTGGGCAGTTCGATTCGCGAGACCGTCCAGCACCCGGTGCCGCATGAGAGCGCAAGCTGGCTCTACGTTTTCGGCAGCGCCGCGCTCACGTGTTTCCTGCTTCAAATTGTCACCGGCATACTGCTTGCGCTGATCTACGTGCCATCTGCGGGCGAGGCCTGGAACAGCCTGCAAACCCTTAATCATGGCATTTCCCTGGGGTGGTTCGTACGAGCCCTGCACGGCTGGGGTTCGAATTTCATGGTCGCGATTGTCCTGATCCATATGGTGCAAGTCTTCCTGTTTGGAGCCTACAAGTTTCCCAGAGAACTCACCTGGATCGTCGGTGTCTTTCTTCTGCTCGTGACGCTTGGCATGGCGTTTACAGGACAAGTATTGCGCTTTGACCAGGACGCCTATTGGGGACTAGGTATCGGAGCATCGATCGCCAGTCGTGTCCCGGTGATCGGCGCCTGGGCTGTAAACCTAATGCTAGGCGGCCCGATCATTGCCGGGGCGACGCTTTCCAGATTCTTCGCGCTGCACGTTTTTGTAATCCCCGGGTTGTTGATTGCCTTTGTCGGCGTTCACTTACTGATGGTGCTGAAATTGGGAATCAACGAATGGCCGATGCCGGGACGCATCGTCCGGCGCGATACCTACCTCAAGGAATATCGCGAGCTGACGCATAAACAGGGTGTGCCGTTCGTCCCGACTGCGGTGTGGAAGGACATACTGTTCTCCGGCTTCATCCTTCTGTCGATCGCTGTGTGCGCGCTGTATTTCGGTCCCTTTGGTCCAGGTGGCCAGCCAGATCCGACCATAATTCAGACTGCGCCGCGTCCCGACTTCTTCTTCTTGTGGCTTTATGCTCTCCTCTCTTTCTTGCCCCCATCCGCCGAGACACCCATACTGCTGATTGGACCTGCCATCGGCATCATTGTCCTGCTGGTGCTCCCGTTTTTAGCAGGCGAAGGTGAGAAGAGCTGGAAACGGAGGCCAATTGCAGTGCTCACGATTCTGCTGATCGCAGTAGCCCTCGGCACCCTGACCCATCTGGCCGAGCACACCCCCTGGAGCCCCGTGATGGATGCCTGGAGCAGCCAGCCAATTCCGTCGAAATTCCTGCAAGGGCGGACGGCCTTGGAGCGTCGGGGTGCACTCGTTTTTCAGGCTAAGCAATGTCACAACTGTCATTCGCTGGATGAGCGAGGAGGTCAGCGCGGGCCAGCGCTGGACGGTGTCGCCCTGCACCTCACCGAAGACCAACTCGTTCGCCAGGTGATACAGGGTGGCGGGAACATGCCCGCCTATGGAAAAAACCTGAGCCCGGCGGAGACGACTGCACTGGTGGCGTTCCTCAAGACGTTACACCCAGCGAGTCAAACGCCGGCGCGTGACGCTTCTCAAGCAGCGGCGCTCTGGGCAAGCGAGGTCTCTCCACGCCCGTAGGCATACCCATGTCCGAAGCCCATGTGCACCTCGAACCCTGGTCGATGCAACTCGCCGCCACATTCGCTCTGGCTATCACGGTATTGTTCTACTTTCGCGGCTGGCTTCGCCTTCGAGCGGTCTGCCCGACCGCAATTTCGGCTAGGCAGCTTGGCGTTTTCATATGTGGGATCATGTCGGTCGCGGCCGCCGTCAATCCACCGGTGGCGACCCTGGATCATCAACTGCTGTTCATGCACATGGTTCAGCACCTTCTGCTCATGGCAATAGCTCCTCCGTTAATTCTGCTCGGTGCGCCGTTTCTGTCAGTCCGGCACGGGCTCCCACCGAGCCTCATTCGCTTCGCTCGAAACCCGCTTCTACATTGGGCGCCCATGCAATGGCTGGGAAGATTCATAACTAGTTCTTCGCTTTGTTGGCTTAGCGCTACCGCGGTCCTGATCGGATGGCATTTTCCAAAAGCCTTCGCCCTGGGGATGCAATCGGAGTCGTGGCATGCGATCCAATGCGCAAGTTTCTTGGCCACCGGAGTTCTCTTCTGGACGCCTGTGATACAACCCTGGCCGACCAAGGCGCGGTCGCCGCAGTGGTCGATACCCCTGTACCTTTTCTTGGCGACGTTACCTTGCGATGCGCTTTCGGCATTTCTGACGTTCTGCGGCCGTGTTGTTTACCCGCACTACCTTCATGCGGAGCGCCCTTTTGATATTTCAGCTCTCCAAGATCAGGAATCTGCCGGCGCGCTGATGTGGGTTTCCGTAACCTTTGTTTACTTGATCCCAGCGGTCATGGCTACGATCCAAATCCTTTCGCCCGCTAACCCCTGCCGTCAGACAGAGTTATGTGATATGAGCGCCATGACAGCACGGTGATTGCCACCCGCTGCTTGAGGAGGTCGCATAGACATGGCAACGGAACCCATCCTTATTATTACTGCGGAGGGGACAGGTGGGTGGCAGCCTTCGTTTGCACGGTGGTTGGCGGCAGCACCCGACTATTGGGCGCTCACGAAGCCGGAAGTGAACTTCCTAATCGTGATTTGTACCTTTGCCGGCTTCTATCTTGGCTACCCGGCGCATCCAGAACACTTTCCGTTGGTTCGGCTGATTGACACTTTGCTCGGTACGCTCCTGGTGGCCAGCGGCACCGGCACACTCAATCAATATCTCGAGCGGCGGTTTGATGCGCTGATGCGGAGGACCGCGATTCGGCCACTCCCGGCCGGCAGGATTAAACCGCGTCAGGCTCTCGTATTCGGCACCTTGCTCGCATCTGCAGGAGCCGCATACCTTGCAGTGGCCGTGAGTGTGCTTGCAAGCCTGTTAGCAACACTCACGTTAGTAACCTATCTATTTGCTTACACTCCCCTCAAGCGGAAAACACCCCTGTGCACGTTGGTGGGCGCTTTTCCTGGCGCCATCCCTCCACTGATTGGGTGGGCCGCTGCGACGGGGACATTGAGCTTACAGGCGTTGGCCATCTACGCCGTCCTCTTTCTTTGGCAGTTCCCGCACTTCATGGCTATTGCGTGCATGTATCGCGAGGACTACGCTCACGCTGCTTACCTGGTTCTCCCCTGCGAAAATCAATGCCGTTTCGTGGCATGGGTCACTCTGTTACCGACTCTGGGGCTGGTCGTCCTCAGTCTGGCTCCGACGCCGCTGGCTCGCTCAGGTCTGGCCTGCCGGATCGGAGTTTTGCTGCTAAGCTCTGGCTTGGTTTATTGCGGAGCGCAACTCGGTCTTCGTCGATCCACCCTGGCAGCACGCCGACTGCTTCTTGCGTCGATCGTGTATCTGCCACTGGTATTCCTTCTGAGGGTAGTGGACAGGCTTCTAGGCAGTTCGTAATCCGACGTTCCAGATTCAGCGGAATCGCCGTCACTACGATCGAGTACTTCAACCCGAGGCCGGCGCGCGGGATTCAAGTCAATCTCGGTGAGCGTTGGCCGACGTGGATCCGTAATGTCTCGAGTGTTTGAGTCGCGGCCTCAGCTATGGCTTGTCTTCGGGAGGGATAGGGAGCTTGTCCTCGATCTCCTGGATCTTCTTCGGTGCATGCTTTCGGAAGAGACGCTTCATATCGGGCGTGAATTCGCGGAGCAGATCCCCGATTGCGTCCGAGCTCAGGGCACCTCCAAAACGATTCATGGTTTCCCCGACATTTCGATCATGTCTAGGGTAATAGGCGTTTTGTAGGGAGCTGGTAAATAACGCGCCAAGAAACTCGGACGAGTTGAATGCATTGTCACCACGGTCGCTCCTGGTGACCACCACTCTGCTGGTTGCATACCATGCCCGGAAAATCAACCCTCTCTTGTGCGAAGGAAAATAGCGAGGATCCTGATGCAAGATCGTTGACAATGCAAAGCCCTGAATAAATCTTCGCGATTCTGTATCCGCCAGGGTCGCACCCAATCGCTTCGCCCAACCCTGGATACCCCCGCCGTAGTGGGGCCACTGCCCCATTGCCTGAGCCCACGTAGCCTGAAAGCCTGCTGACAGGAAGGTGTATGGCGAATACGTGCTCGTTCGAAAGAGCCTGAATTTGCAACGGACTGACAGGGGGGTGTAGGCGAAGGGCTCAGTCGTCGGCGTAGCTTCTTTATCGTTCTCCGCAGGTTGGGGAATGGCGTCGGGTAGCCGTAAGCTGCACGGAGTGGTCGGGTCCCGCTCCGACGATCCGCGCGGGATCGATGCGCGCGGGTTGTCCTCGGGCACTTCGTGAGCAACAAGGAAAGCAGGCGCTGGCGGTTGAGCCTGGGTAGACGACTGCGCGAGTGAATGGCCTTGCGTCATCACGATCGAAATCATTACGAGCAAGAAGTGGGTTGTCGACGCTATTCCTCCATCCTGGGAGCGCGGTCGGCACGGATCCACAATTCTGGTAGACCGACGGAATGCAATTGCTGTCGAGATCTGCCCGGCACCCGCCGAGTCCGACGGTGTCGACATGGATGATCCCAAGCCGCAGGGACACCAGCTGTCTGCTGATAGCCTTTCCTGCAGCATCGCTGTGATTGCGGACCTCAAAATGCTTCAGCAAATTATCGGAGTTGGGGTCTGTTACTTTCTGAGCGC
>Ga0070716_100001087_pt1 | contig 11923 bp, 13 predicted proteins | sample LARL112metaG_FD_71395 | JGI IMG/M metagenome (GOLD analysis project Ga0070716, IMG submission 71395) | Corn, switchgrass and miscanthus rhizosphere microbial communities from Kellogg Biological Station, Michigan, USA - LAR L11-2 metaG | ecosystem: Host-associated > Plants > Roots > Rhizosphere... | reverse complement strand
CATCGGCCACAGTTGCATCGTTCAGGTAATCGTAGCCCAAGGTCGACCCCGCGACCAGGGTGGCTGGTGAGAAACGCCCCCGAGCGTGCGAGGAATAAACCTGCACCGGGCCCAGTCTCGCATTGTGCTTACGGTGCGATTCAGAGGCCCCGAACGCCACTTCCCAACTATCGAAATGGAGATCCACGTGAAAAAGTTCTTGCTCGCAGTCTTGTTGATCGTCGGCGTGGCCGGATGCGCCCCGCTCACGGCGCAGCAGAAGGAAGCGATCGACTATCAGAGTCACAGGCCGTGGTCCGGCGGTTGAGGAGTGAGCGTGCGAGGCGGAGGATGCATTCCCAAAGCTCGTTGATTCTGTTGGGTTTGTGAGGGTACCGACGTTCCAGCAGGAAAGGATTGCCCGTCCATTGCCGCGCATCCGCACTTGATCACACTGTGGCGCAACGCGATTCGCGTTCGTTACGGAGCCGCCAATGGATCAGAGCCGCCATGGTGATTTTGAACAGGTCGTGCTTCCCCATCTCGACGCCGCCTACAACCTCGCCCGCTGGCTGACGCGCAACGATCACGACGCGCAGGACGTCGCGCAGGAGGCGGTGCTGCGCGCCTACCGCTTCTTCGACGGCTTGCGCGGCGAGGCCAAGCCGTGGCTTCTCGCCATCGTGCGCAACTCCTGCTTCACTTGGCTCCAGGCTAACCGGCCTGCGGGCACGGTAGGGTTCGACGATGGCGCTATCGAGCTCATTCCCGCCGACGAGGACGGACCGGATGTCCTGGCCGCGCGCAACTTCGATCGAAAAATGCTCAACGAGGCGATCGCCACGCTGCCCCTCCAGTTCCGCGAGGCGCTGATCCTGCGCGAGCTGGAAGACCTGTCGTACAAGGACATAGCTCGCATCACCGAAGTGCCGATCGGAACGGTGATGTCGCGCCTCGCGCGCGCCCGACGGCTGCTCGCAGAATCGCTGGGAGCCACCTCCAACATTTCCGCGCATTGAGGCTCTAGTCTTCGGTGTCCGGCGCGCCGCCGACGGTCGCGAGGTCCTCCTGCTTGATTTTCTCGGTGTTGAATTTCGCCGCGCGCTCGCGCATGGTCTTCAGCACTTCTTCCAGCGGCGGCGGCTCGCCCTGGATCCAGCGCAGCGGATTGATGCGCGCGACGACGAAGGCGCGCAGATAGGGGCTGACGAAGCCGCGCGCTTTCAGCTTCGCGATGACCTCGGCGACGCGCGCATCCAGGTCCATGAGCATGCCGGCGTGCCGCTCGTGCGATTTGATCGCTTTCGACAGCGGCTCGTCCGAAAACTTCTCCAGCCGCCGCACGATCGGGTTGTAGGCGCCGCCGGCGAACTTGCCGTTCTGCTCATAGCACACGCCGAGCGTCACGAGCGACGCTTCCTCGAGGTAGAAAGCGAACTGGGTCTCGGCGCGCTTTGCGTCCTCGTCCAGCAGGCCCCGATAGATGCGGATCACCTCGAGCGACTTCTCGCGCAGGTTGTGCGCCTTTTCGGTGTTGAGGGCGAGGATCTGCCAGGCGATCTCGCGCTTGGGAACGATGAGCGCGGTGATCGCCCGCGCGCCCAGCCTGCGCATCGCCTCGAGGCGGTGCCGGCCGTTCGGCGTCCAGAAGCCTCTTTCAGGCGCGGTGACCGCGATCACCGGGTCGAGAAACATCCCGGTGCGGTCGAGGACATCGGCGAGCTTCCTGTGGTGGGTCTGCGAAAGATCGCGCTGAAAAGGTGTGGGCTCGATGCGGTCGATGGGCAGGATCGCGATGAGAAGCGCGTTCTTCCCGAGCGGATCGCTGTAGGCTCCGAGAACCAGGCCGCCTTCGCGCTCTATCCTCGCGCGCACTTCCTCGGCTTCGGCGGGAAGCGAGTCGAGCCGGCACTCGGCGGGCGAGAGGCCGCGCGTGCCGGGCTTCGCCTTCCTCGGCGTGCGCTTCGCGGGGGCGCGCTTGAGTCCGGACTTGCGCTTGGGTTTTGCGGTCGCCATGGGCTAGGATGAGCGCGTCGGCGCGAGGCCCGCGGCAACGCGTTTTCTCTTCTCGAGGAATTCGAATACCCCGTTGCCGGCTATCACCGCGGCGAGAAAGGCGAGCCCCTTCGCCGAGCCGGCGCCGGCCAGAACCAGCGCGGGACCCGGGCAGATGCCTGCCAGCCCCCAGCCCACGCCGAACACGAGGCTGCCCAAGATGAGCCGCCGGTCGATGCGGCGCGGGGTCGGGAGGAGCACCGGCGCTCCGAGCAGGGTCCGTGTCCGCCTCTTCATGTACGCGAAGGCGGCCGCGCCCACCGCGACCGCGCCGGCCATGACGAGGGCGAGCGAAGGATCCCAGGCGCCGGCGAGGTCGAGAAAGCCGAGCACCTTCGCCGGATTCACCATCCCGGAGACGAGGAGTCCCAGCCCGAACACGAATCCCGCTGCGAAGGAGGCTGCCGTATACATGGAAGCCCTCACGATGGAATCAGATGGCGCACGACGTACACGGTCGCGAATCCGGCGGCCATGAACGCGACGGTCGCCGCGATCGAGCGCGGCGACGCCCGCGAGACGCCGCAGATGCCGTGGCCGCTGGTGCATCCCCCGCCGTAGCGGGTGCCGACTCCCACCAGCAGCCCCGCAGCGACCAGCACAGGGTAGCTCGTGTCGACCCGGATCTCCGGCAGCGCTGCGAGCAGACCCCAGGCTAGTGGCGCGGCGATGAGGCCCACAACGAAGGCGACCCGCCACGAAATATCGCCGGCTTGCGGGCGCGCGAGGCCGCCGAGGATGCCGCTCACGCCGGCAATGCGGCCGTTCAGCACGACGAAGAGGGCCACCGCCACGCCGATGATCGCACCGCCGATCACGGCCGATGCGGGGGTGAATGCGTTCCAGTCGATCGACATGGGTGGATGACGAGCATAATACAATCGGAGGCAATATGAGGCTTGCCCGGATCCTCCTCTCGGCGGTCCTTTCAGGATGCGGCCCGGTCGCGCTCGCGCAAGCGACCGCCGACTATCCCCATCGCGCGATTCGCATCATCGTTCCGCTCGCGGCGGGCGGCAACGTCGATATCGTCGCGCGCACGCTCGCGGATCAGGTCTCGAAAACCCTGGGCCAGGCGGTCCTCGTCGAGAACCGCCCCGGGGCGTCGAGCCTGGTGGGCACGCAGTTCGTCGCGAGGTCGGCGGCGGACGGCTACACGCTGCTCGCCGTGGCGAACACCTTCGCCACGGTGCCCCTGATCGTTGCGAGCCCCGGCTACGATCCGCTGAAGGACTTCACCGGGATCACGCTCACCTGCCTCGTGCCCCAAGTGCTCGTCGCCAATCCCGCGCTCCCCGCGCGGTCGGTGAAAGAGCTCGTCGCGCTCGCAAGATCGCAGCCGGGCAAAATCTCCTACGCGAGCTCGGGGAACGGCTCGACCGGCCACATGGCGGCCGAGCTCTTCAACCGCCAGGCGGGCGTGACGATGCTGCATGTCCCCTACAAGGGCAACTCGCAGGCGCTCGTCGACGTGATCAGCGGCCAGGTCGCCATGATGTTCGATCAGGTGAGCACGTCCACCCCGCAAATCAAGGCGGGCAAGGTGCGGGCGATCGCGGTCACGAGCCTCGCACGCTCGCCGCTTCTTCCCGAGGTCCCGACGGTGGACGAGTCCGGCGTGCCGGGCTACGAGGACATCACCTTCAACGGCCTCGTCGCGCCGTCGGGAACGCCGCGCGAGGTTCTCGCGCGCCTGCAGCAGGCGGTCGCGAAAGTCGTGAGCGACGCGGACTTGCACAAGCGCTTCATCGAGCGCGGAGTCGAGCTCAAAGCGAGCGCCTCGCCCGAGGAGTTCACCGGTCACATCAGGGCGGAATTCGAGAAGAAAGGCCGGCTCGCGCGCGACGCCGGCATCAAACCCGAGTAGCGAGATGATCGAGCACAAGCAACTGGGAATCGCCGTGGTCGGCGCCGGGCGCATCGGGAGCCTGCGCGCGGGGCTCGCCGCAGGGCATCCCGCGGTCAATTACATCGCGATCTCGGACGCCGATCCGGCGCGGGCGCACGATCTCGCGCAGAGAATCGGCGCGCAGTTTCATTCAGGCGACAACCTCGCCGCGATTTCGCGTCCCGAGGTGAACGCGGTGATCGTGGCGACGAGCGAGGGCGAGCACGCGCAGCCGGTCATGCAAGCGCTGGAGCGCGGCAAGGCGGTGCTCGTGGAGAAGCCGATCGCGCTCACGCTCACCGAAGCCGATCGCATCGTCGCGGAGGCTGAAAAACGCAAGGCGAGCCTGCGCGTCGCCTACAGCCGTCGCTACAAGGAGCGCTACCTGATCGCCAAAGAGCAGGTGATGCGCGGGCGAGTCGGCAGGATCGTCGGCGCGAGCGCGCGCGTGTTCAACTCGCGCTCGCAGGCGCTCGCCATGCTAAAGCGCAACCCGGGCGCGACCCCGGTGGTCGACGCCCTCACCTATTACGTCGACCTCGTGAACTGGCTGTTGGAGGGCACGCACGTGACCGAGGTTTTCGCGCGCGGGCAGACCGGTGTCCTGAAAGAAGCGGGTCACGACACCGACGACGTCACCTGGGCGATCCTCACCTACGCCGACGGGGCGGTCGCGAACCTCGGCGTGAGCTACGCGCTGCCGGAAAAATATCCGGCGCTCGGGCACGCGGCTCGGGTGGAGGTGCTCGGCACCGAGGGCGTGATGATCCTGGACGACGATCACACCGATCAGCTGATGTACAGCGAGAAAGGAGTTCCCCACGTCTACCTGCCGGACCATTCCGTCAACATGGTGTTCCTGCAGAGCGGGACTCCCGGCGACTGGGCGCTCGGCGACTTCTGGGGACCGATCGCCAACGAAACGCGCGCCTGGCTCGACCACCTCGCGCTCGGCAAGCCGTGCGCGCTCGCCACCGCGCGCGAAGCGCGGCGCACGCTGGAAGTGACGCTCGCGATCGAGCAGTCGGCGAAAAGCGAGAAGCCGGTCGCACTGCCCTCGTGAAATAGTGGTTCAGGCCTCGGGCTGGACCCGGGTGGGTGCTTTCAAGATTCGGCGGGACGGGCGCTCGCGTCGCTCTGGTCCCTTCCATGGCTCCTGCCGCCGGCGCCGGTCAATCGACCATCGACGGTCTCTGAACCAAGCAAGTGCCGCCTGTTCGTTGGGAAAGCTCCGGACGTTGACCCCGCTGCGCCGCGCGAGCAACTCGACGTATTGCTGGGAGAGCCTGAGCTCCTCGGAATCTCCCGTCAGCGCAATTCTGTATTTCAAAATCTCGCCGAACCCTTTGAAGTAATCAGGGAGCCCGTACTGCTCGACTTTGAACAGGGGCCTCGAAGCATGAACCGATATGAGAATCTGCGAGCACGCGTGCTTGCGCGCCTCGGCCGCAATGGCGGCAAGGGCGTCCCGCGCTTCCTCGGCCGTTTGGCGGTTGAACAGATCCGCCTTCAGATAGCTCGGCCCGACGGTGATCTCACAGAGCATTTCAGTGCACCGCAAGCAAGGTGTCTCGTGTCGTTCGGGGTTGGGCCCCTACTGCGATCCCTCCACCTTTTCGACCGTTCCGCAGCAGGGAGAGCGTAGCCCCACCGCAATAAAACAACGTGTAACGAAATAGTCCGTGCGGACTATGACGCAAAGGTCCAGGGGCATCGCCCCCCGGACCTCCTCATCCAAAGATCAAATGATCCGAATGACCAAAGAAATCAACCCTCAGCCTACGGCATCACGCAGCCGCCCCGCACAGCACGGACGAAGTGGCTTTCGCTTTTAAGAGCGGCGACGACGTGCCCGGCGACGAAGTCCACGGTCCACGCGTCTATGCCAACGGTGGCGACGGTCGTCGACGACCAGTAGGGAGGGGTTTGGGTTGCGCTGCAGGTGAGCACGGTGCAACCGAGGCTGACGTTGTTATTGAAGGCCGGATCCACCGACGGGTTCAGTCTCCCGTAATCGATGATGCTCAGCAGCTCCCTCACATTCGGGAGCCGCCAGTCGTTGAATCCGGCGAACCCGATGCCGTTGGCGACTTCGGTGTTGACCGCGTCGATCCAGTCCCAGACTGTGTCGGTGACGGGGGACGACCAGACAAACATCTTGTTCACGTCATGGAGGCTCCCGTCCGCGCTCTTCTTCTCCCACATGAGCCCCGTGTTCAGGTCGGTGATGGTGCCGTCCCCGTTGTCCTGGTAGCTCAGCGGCCCTCCTGCCTTCACGAAGCCGTCGTCACGCACCGTCGCGCCGGTGTGCGTCATCGTGCCCGTGGCCGGAGTCAGCTGCCCGGTCGCGGGGAACGTGCTGCTCCCGCAGTTCGAGGGCGGCGGCAAATTGTCCCAAGCTTGCGCAGCGGTCGCCGACAGCCCCAGCCCAACCAGCAGCGCCAGACTCAAAGTGCTTTTCATAGTTCTTACTCCCCTCTGTTTCGGCCGGATCGCCGTAGGGATAGCGTGGCGCTGCGGCAATAAAGCAGTGTGTAACGCGATAGTCCGTGCGGACTATTGCGGCCCCTCCCATCCATCGAGCTCCTGATTTCCCGTGAATCACTGATCCGGCGTATCGCTCGAGGTCCTGTAATATCCGGACATGGGTTTCCAGGTCGTGAAAGCGTGCGCGCTCGCCGCGCTCGCGATCCCGGCGCCGGCCCACGCCCAGGTCTATCCGGCAAAGCCGGTCCGCATGATCGTCGCTTACCCGCCCGGCGGCGGCACCGACATCGTCGGACGAATGGTGGCGCAGAAGCTGAGCGAGACGCTTGGGCAGAGCGTGGTGGTGGAAAATCGCGGCGGGGCGAGCGGCAACATCGGCACCGAGCTCGCGGCGCGCGCCGCACCCGACGGCTACACCATCCTGATGGGCAATGTCGCGCCCAACGCGATCAACGTCAGCTTGTTCAAGAACCTCCCTTTCGATCCCGTCGCGGATTTCGCCCCGGTGAGCCTGGTCGCCTCCACGCCCAATATCCTCGTCGTCCATCCCTCGACGCCCGTGCCGACCGTGCGAGAGCTGATCGCGCTCGCAAAAGCGAAGCCGGGGACGCTCAACTTCGCTTCGGCGGGCGTGGGCAGCTCGTCGCATCTGGCGGGCGAGCTGTTTCGCATCCTCGCCGGCGCCGAGATCGTGCACGTGCCGTACAAGGGCGCCGGCCCGGCAATGGTCGACGTCCTTTCCGGACAGGTACAACTCTACTTTGCGACCATGCCTGCGGCGATACCGCACGTGAAATCGGGCAAGCTCGTCCCGGTCGCGGTCACGAGCGCGCGGCGCTCCCAGGTCTTGCCGGATTTGCCGACGATCGCGGAGTCGGGCGTCCCCGGCTACGAAGCGTCGACTTGGTACGGCGCGCTCGCACCCGCGCACACGCCGAGCGCCGTGATCGCGCGCCTGCATGCGGAGATCGTGAAGATTCTCGCCGATCCGACGCTGCGCGCGCGGCTCGCAGACCAAGGCTTCGAACCGGTCGGCAACTCGCCCGGGGAATTCCGCGACTACATAAAATCCGAAATCACGAAGTGGGGAAAAACAATCCGGGACGCGGGCATCCGGCCGGAATGACCGTACGGCGATGCTCGCGGGCGAAGCGGGATGCGGCTCAAAAAGCGATACTGATTCCGGCGAGAACGCCGCTTCCGCCGATCTTCACGTCACTCCCGCTTTTCCCGGCCGTGGCGGCGAGATGCTTGTATTGCACGAGCACGCCGACCTGATCGAACCGGAATTCCATGCCCGCCATGCCCTGGAAAGCCGCACCTCCCGCCGTCCCTGTCAAGTCACCGCTGTAGACGGCATCGGCGTAGCCCACGCCGACGCCCACGAAAGGATGGAACCAGTCTGCCACGCGGAGGTAGTACTTTCCGTTGGCCATCAGCGCGACCACTTGCTGCTTGGCGATGACCCCGGTCGCAACCAGATCGTTCTTGTAATAGAAAACTTCGCCGCCCACGGCGAAGCCCGCCCTGTGGCGCCACTCCATCTCGATGCCGAGCGCCGGCTTGGACTTCGTGTCGAAAGTGCTCGCGAGGCCGGCGACCGTCTGGTTGGCGTTCGCCAATTTGAACCCGCCTCCCTTGGCAATGAGCGCGAAGTTCCAGTCGGCGCCTGCCTCGGCGGACGGAGCGGGCCGGGGGGGACTCGGCTGCGCGCGCGGCGCCGCGGCTACGGGCGGGGGCGCGGCGCGCGGCGGGGCGGCGATCGGGGCCGGCGGCTGGACGCGCGGCGCGGCGCCGACTGCCGGCGCGGCGCCGACGAGGCGACTCTGCGCGAGCGCGCGGCGGCCGTCGGTTTCGCTCACCAGGCGCACTTCCGTTCGCACCGGCCTCACGCTGGAGACGGCCTCGATCCGCACGAAATAGCTCCGGTTGGCCACAGCTTCGAGCGTGAACACCGCCACCGCCTGCTCGCCGATGCGCAGGAAAGTCCTTCCGGGATTGACGGTCGCGACGGTAAAGGTGCCGTTCGCCAGATCACCGATGCGCACCAGGTTCACGACCACCGGAACCTGCGCGGCGACCGGCTGACGGTCGCTGCGAAAAACGAACACCAGCGTCTTGCCGGACGGCGGGGTCGCCTGAGAGGCATCTTGCTGGGCCTGGACGGGCGGGGCAGTACCAAACAATGCGGCAAGCAAGAGGGCGCCGCTCACCCGCTTATTATTCATGGACGGATCTCTCTTCCCTTTCCTCACTGGGCCGCAGAGGATTCCCGCTCGCCATTGTAGCGTCCATCGGAAAAAAAAACGATAATTCTTTGTCGCGGCCGCGGCGCTCAAATCGAACGGCAGAAGCTTCGCTCCGCGCCGCCGCACGCGGAGACTCCAGGGGCACCTCAATGAGAGACAAGCTATTCGAGCAGGGTCTGAAATTGCGCAAGCGGGTGCTGGGCGCGGCGTACGTCGAGAAGCAGCTCAGGACCGCAGACGCGTTCAGCATGCCGATGCAGATGCTGGCGACCAAGTCGGCATGGGGCATGGTGTGGACGCGTCCAGGGCTGCCGCGCAAGATCCGAAGCATGCTGAACATCGCGATGCTTGTCGCGCTGGGGAAGGCCGAGGAGCTGGAACTTCATTTAGGCGGCGCCATCCGCAACGGCGTGACGAAGAAGGAGATCGGCGAGATCCTGCTGCACTCGGCGATCTACTGCGGGTATCCGGCGGCCCTGGGCGGATTCAGGACGGCGCGCGAATATTTCGCCAAGCACAGCGACCAGAAGGCGGCGAGGAAGAGAAGAAAGTGACGCGCCGCCGCGCCGCTCTGTCGCTCGCGGCGACGCTTGCGATACTCGCGCCGCACGCGGCCGCAGCGGCGGACGCCTACCCCGCCAAGCCGGTGCGCTTCGTCGTCGCCTTCCCGCCGGGCGGCGGCACCGACATCATCGCCCGCTCGATCGCGCAGAAGCTCACCGAGCGCATCGCGCAGCAGGTGGTGGTCGACAACCGGCCGGGCGCGGGCGGCAACATCGGCACCGACATCGTCGCGAAAAGCGCGCCCGACGGCTACACCATGCTGATGGGCTCGGCGGGACCGCTCGCGATCAACGCGAGCTTGTTCGGCAAGATGCCCTTCGATCCGATCAAGGACCTCGCGCCGGTGACGCTCGCCGCGTCGACGCCCAACGTGCTCGTCGTTCACCCGTCGCTTCGGGCGGCTACGGTGAAGGAGCTGATCGCGCTCGCCAAGGCGAGGCCGGGCGAAATCAACTTCGCTTCTTCGGGACACGGAACGCCCGCGCACCTGGCGGGGGAGCTGTTCAACTCCATGGCGGGAGTCAAGATGGTTCACGTGCCGTACAAGGGCGCGGCGCCGGCGCTCGCCGACCTGCTCGGCGGCCAGGTGCAGCTCATGTTCTCGACCATGCCGCCCGCGCTCCCGCACGTGAAGGACGGGAAGCTGCGCGCGCTCGCGGTGACGAGCGCAAAGCGCTCGCCTGCGGCGCCGGACCTGCCGACGCTCGACGAAATCGCTCTGCCGGGGTTCGAGGCGAACACCTGGCACGGCGTGGTGGTGCCCGCGGGCACGCCGGCCACCATCGTCGCGCGGCTCAACCGCGAGATCGTCGCGATCCTGCATCTGCCCGAGGTCGTGGAGCGCCTTTCGGGCCAAGGCGCGGAGCCCGTGGGCAGCACGCCCGAGGAGTTCGCCGCCTACATCAGGTCGGAAACGCTGAAGTGGGCCAAGGTCGTGCGCGATTCGGGTGCGAAAGCGGAGTGAGGATCGCAGTGAGGAAGCGCTGCCTGTGTTTGACGATCGCCGCCTGCCTCGCCCTGCCGCTCGCGGCGCAGGCTCAAGGCTACCCGTCGCGGCCGATCCGCTCCATCATGACCGTCGCCGGAGGCGCGGACATCGTCGCGCGGCTGGTCGCGCAGGGCTTGACCGGCGCGTTGGGCCAGCCGGTCGTGGTCGAGGCGCAAAGCGGCGCAGGCGGCGCGATCGGCGCCGAGAACGTCGCGCGTGCCGCGCCCGACGGCTACACGATCATGCTCACCTCGGCGAGCGCCCTGGTGATGAACCGATTTCTCTCCAAGAGCGCGCGCCTCGATCCCCTCAAGGATTTCACGCCGATCACCAAGGCCTTCGAAACGGTCGCCCTCGTCGTGACAAGCCCGGCGTTTCCGGTCAACTCGATGCAGGAGCTGATCGAATACGCGAGGCGTCATCCCGGAAAACTCTCCTACGGCACTTCGGGGATCGGCACGACGCATCACCTCGCCGGCGAATCGATCCGCCTGCTCACCGGAATCGACTGGGTGCACGTGCCCTACAAGGGTGGCCCGCCCGTGATCACCGACCTCATCGCGGGCGAGATCCAGGTGGGATTCAGCATTCTCGCCACCGCGGCGCCGTTCATCGCTTCCGGCAGGCTCAACATCCTCGCGGTAAACGGTGCGAGGCGCTATCACGTCATCCCGAACGTGCCGACCGTGACCGAACAACTGCCCGGCTACGAGCCGCCCTCGACCTGGGGCGGCTACTTCGGGCCGGCCGGAATGCCGCGAGCGATCGTCGCTCGCCTGCACGACGAAATCGTGCGGATACTCGACTCGCCCGAAGTGCGCGCCAAAGCCGAGGACATCGGTTTCCCGGTCGCGACGAGCACGCCCGAGGAGCTCCTCGCGACAATCCGGCGCGATATCGAATACACGGCAAAGATCGTCAAGGCGGTCGGGATCAGGCCGGAATAGCCATGGCGGGAAAGCTGAAGCTCTCGATGATGACCGGCGACTACGAGATCGTGCGCGCCCTGAAGGACGGCACGGTCAAGCCCAAAGGCATCGAGCTCCTCGTCGCGGACTATCCCGGCACGCGCGACATCCACGACAAGGTGGCTGCCGGCTCCGCCTGCGACATCAACGAGTTCAACGGCGGCGCCTACGTCGTGCAGAAGCACGGAGGGCGCGACGACTTCACCGCGCTTCCGGTGTTCCTGCACCGGCGCTTCCGCCACGGCTTCATCACTATCAACAAATCGAAGGGGATCGGCCGGCCGACTGACCTGATCGGGCGGCGCGTCGCCTGCCGCACGCTCGGCGCGGCCGCGAATTACTGGATGCGCGGGCACCTGGAGGAAGATCACCAAGTGCCGCACCGGGCCGTCACCTGGGTGATCGAAAGCGACGACGACGCATCGCTGCAGGCTCCCGCGGACCTGAGAATCGAGCGGGTGCCGCGCGGCAAGAAAGTCGAGGCGATGCTGCTCGCGGGCGAGGTGGACGCGATGATCGCGCCCAACGTGACGCGCATGATCGGCGAGGGCGACCCGCGCGTCGCGCGGCTCTTTCCGAACTACCGGGAGATCGAGGCGGACTACCACCGGCGCACCGGGATTTTTCCCATCATGCACGTGACGACCATCCCGACGAAAATCGTCGCGCGGCACCCCTGGGTGGTGGAAAGCCTCGTGCTCGCGTTCGAAGAAGCGAAGCAGCTCGCCTATCGGCGCCTCGCCGA
>Ga0070716_100001084_pt1 | contig 11939 bp, 11 predicted proteins | sample LARL112metaG_FD_71395 | JGI IMG/M metagenome (GOLD analysis project Ga0070716, IMG submission 71395) | Corn, switchgrass and miscanthus rhizosphere microbial communities from Kellogg Biological Station, Michigan, USA - LAR L11-2 metaG | ecosystem: Host-associated > Plants > Roots > Rhizosphere... | reverse complement strand
GACGACCCGCAGGCCCTGCGTGCCGAGGACCCGGAAGGAGCTGTCGAGGACGGCCGTCGGGTCGTCCGGGCGACCGATCTTGCACGTGCACGACGCGTGGTGGCCCCAGGCGTTGTCGCGGATGAACGTGCGCAGCTCCTCGGACGAGGCGAAGTCCGGCCCCGGGAGCTCCTCCCGCGCCCCGATGTCGATGTGCTCGGTCATCATCCGGCGGACGAACTGCACGCCGGAGACAAGCGCCTCCAGGTCCTCGCCGTCCGCGTCGCTTCCCTCGCCGAAGTAGCGGAAGTTGATCTCGGGCGTGTCCCGCGGGTCGGCGGAGCGGAGACGAATCGTGCCGGCTCGGTTCCGCGTGTGCGCCTTCAGGATCGCCCAGGTGAACTTGTCCCGGTGCCGCTCGAGGTCGCCCGAGTAGCCGGGGTAGTAGCCGCGGAAGGCCGCCGGCAGCCCGAAGATGAAGAGGTCCGGCACGGGCATCTGCTCGCGGGAGCGGCGGATGATCGCGAGCGAGACGCCGTTCGTCGTGTAGAGCCCCTTGCCGTTCTCCCAGGCCCGGAAGCACTTGTCGGGCTCGGCGCCCGGCTTCGGCGGCTCGAACGAGCAGCCGGTGAAGAGCTTGAAATCCTCGGGCAGGTCGTAGATCACGCCGACCTCGTAGCGGTCCTGGAGGTTCTCGCCCACCCCCGGCCGGTCGACCCGCACGTCGATGCCGTGGCGCTCGAGCTCCTCGCGCGGGCCGATCCCCGAGAGCATGAGGAGCTGCGGCGTGTTGAAGGCGCCGCCGGAGAGGATCACCTCGCGCTTCACCCGCACCTGCTCGGGCGTCGGGAACGCGGCCGCGCCGTTCGCGTTCGGATCGGCGCGATACGCGTGTGGCGCGTCGACGTACTCGATGCCGACCGCCCTCGTGCCGCCGTCGAAGAGGACGCGAGTCGCGAGCGCATGCAGCTTGACGACGAGCCTGTCCGGGTGCGCCTCGGCGACGGCCTTGATCCGCTCGCGCGTGCTGTTGCGGCGCCCGTTCGCGGTCGCGAGCGGCGTGTTCCAGAGCCCCTGGAGGCCGATCTTGTGGGTCGACCAGTCGTTCGGGTCGAGGTAGCTCTCGAGCCGCTCGTGGGGGGTGAGCGCCCGGTGGAGCGAGGCCTCGAGCGCGGAGGCGGCGCCCTTCAGGATCACCTCGACGAGCTCCGAGTCGCCGAGCGCGAGCTTCGCGTCCGCGGTCTGGGTGCAGAGCCAGCCCTTGTAGCCGTGGCGCGGGCTGAAGCGGTTCCGGATGAACGGCACCCGGAACGCAAGCCCGGCGAGCGGGCCCGGCGCGCCGATGTAGTTGCACCGCTCCAGGCGCTCGAAGTACGAGCGCATGTGCGGGTTCCGCCAGGACCGGTCGCCCGTCTCCTTCGCGATCCAGTCCCAGTCGGTGTCGGACCCGTAGATCGTGATCAGCGCGTTGTGCGCCGTGCAGCCGCCGAGCGTGCCGGCGCGCGGATAGAAGACGCCGTCCTCGTCGGCGCAGAACTTCGAGTCGCGCTTGCTCTGCTCCTCGGAGGCGTAGTGGCGGACGAAGAACTTCCACGAGAACGCGTTGTCCTCGGTCGCCTCGCCGTGGAAGCAGGGCACCTGGTAGTGGAGGTTCTCGTCGTCGCCGCCCGCCTCGAGCAGGAGCACGCGCATCCCGGCCTCGGCGAGGTTCGCGGCGAGCGGTCCGCCGCCCGCGCCCGAGCCGACGACGACGTAGTCGAAGTCCGGCTCGGCGGCGCTCACTCGGGCGGGCGCGCCTTGAACGCGAGGAACGTGTTGAGCGCCGAGATCGCGGTCAGCATGATCCCTGCGCGCTTCGTCACCCGGCCGCGCAGGAGCAGCATGGCCGCGGTCGTCGTGTCGGAGAGGTGGATCCCCGGTGCCGCCCGCGCCGCGTGCTCACGCACGCCCGCGTCGCCGCTCAGCAGGTCGGCGCCGATCTTGACCGTGCGCACGCCGAACAGGCGGAAGGCGTAGATCGAGGCCGCACTCGGCTCCGGCTCGGGGCTCACGCGGCGCGCCAAGGCCTTCGGCGCGACGAGCCCCGCGGCGCCGTTGACGATCCGGATCAGCGCGAGCCAGATGCGCGCCTTGTCCCTACCCATGCGCCGCTCCGACCTGCGCCCACGGCGCGAACGGGTTCGCGACCCCCTGAAGGGCCGGCTCGAGCTCGGGGAAGTGGCGGAGCAGGACGTTCCGCATCGTGTTCGACTCGACCCAGTCGAACCCGACCTGCGTGTACACCTCCGGCCGGTAGTCCTTCGTGAAGAAGCGGTCGCTCTCGAGCCGCCGCGACGCCATGAGAATGAAGACGCGGAAGGCCGTGTCGCTGAAGCCGAACCCGGGCGGCTTCGGCTCGGCGTACATGCCGATCATGTGATCGACCTTCTCGACGTCGCCGTAGATCCGGCGCAGCTCCTCGGCCCAGACCGGGTTGTCGGTCAGCTCCTCGAACGAGGAGACGGGGTTCAGGTGGAAGAGCCGCCGGAACTCGTTGTAGCGCGGCACGCCTCGCTCGCGGGTGCGGACGATGTCGATCGTCGCGAGGTCGATGTGCTCGCCCGCCGGCCGGTGGAAGTCCTGGAGGAAGCGCGGGTAGTTGTGCAGCGTGATCGCGCCCGGGTAGGAGCGACCGAACGAGTAGAAGACGTCGACCATCGCCATCTCGGTCAGGCGGTTCCGCACCTCGAGCGCGCCCACCTCGGGAAGCTGCCGCCGCTGGAGCACCGAGTCGTCCTTCAGTGACCGGAACACGAAGTCGTCCGGGATCAGCGGGTGCATGCGGTAGACGGCGACGAACTCCTCCGTCAGCGAGTACGGAACGCCGTGGTGGTTCGTCGGCGAGCCGGGGATGCCGCGGATGACCTCGTTCGACGTCACCCGCCCGAAGAGCTTGTCGAAGTGCTCGCCGAGCAGGCCGTACCAGTTCGTGCGCAGGGCGAGCACCGTCGTCGGGTGGGCGATGATCGCCGGCGTCCAGTCGACGGTGTGGATCTTCGCCATGAGCGCCGCGACGACGAGCCGCGCCTTCTCGTAGAGCTGCTGGTCGGTCATCTGCGGGTACGCCTCGTGCAGCCGGTCGCACACCGTGTTGTGCTCGCGCATGAAGAGCGAGTGCAGGAGCGCGAGCCCGATCCAGAAGTTGCCGGCGACGCCGTGGAAGTCGATGTGCGCGGCCGTCTCGAGCTCCTTCGGCGGCAGGCCGTGCTCGTCGATCTTGAGCTTGCCGTTCTCGTGCGTGCGCAGCGCCTCGGCGAATTCGGGCGTCGAGCCGTAGATCTGCGAGCCGTCCCACCAGTGGGTGTCCTTCGTGACGAAGGTCTTCGGCTTGCCGGGCTCGGCGCTCGGGTCGGGGAGCGTCTTGTCGATCCCCATCGGGTGGTCCGGCCACGGGTCGTCGGCCTCCAGCTCGATCTGCCAGCGATCGTTCGGGTCGTTGTCGCCGTGGTTGAGCCAGTCGTGCACCTCGAACTGGATCCACGCTCCGGCGAGCAGGTTCAGCGTCGTCGCGGGCTGGAAGCTCTCGCGCGTGAGGAGCTTGCGGCTGATCAGGCGCGGGTTCGGGTCGTAGAGCTCGGGCGGCTCCTCGTTCCACGCCTTGTCGAGTGGCACGTTGCGCCCGAAGCGGCTCCCGATCGCACCCATGAGCGGGTCGTCGAGGTCGTTGTAGGTGCCGTCGAGGGTGCGCGCGCCGAGGTAGTCGGCCTGGTTCGGGTCGGTGAAGGGCGGCTTGTCGAGCGGCCCGCGGCCGGTGTCGTAGAGGTTCTTCGCGCGGAGTCGGTCACGCAGGCCGATGAGGACGGGCAGCGCAAGCGGAGTGGGGAGCTTCGCCCAGCCGATCGACTTGTCGATCGATTCCGCCCAGTCGGCGACGAACTTCCAGTTCTTCATATAGGCACCCCTCTCCCCAGGCGGCTGGCGGCTTTCTGAGGATGAAACACCTCTGCCGAGCGACAGTCAACGTCGGGTTTCCGGGAACGGTCGACGTAAGCTGCGGACGGCGCGGACGATGCGTGCGCGAGCTGCCCACCTGATCCTCTCGGCGGCCCTGCTCGCGGGCTGTGGCTCGCACTCCGCCGGCCGCCAAGCAGCCGATCCCGCGAGCGTCATCCAAGCGGTGATGTCATCACCGGAGGGCAAGGCGGTCGGCCTTGACGAACTCTTCCCCAAGCAGGCGAGGTCGGCGGCCTGCGTCATCCGGGGCGGCGGGCCGGGGTTCACCGTGGCCGGCACTTGCGCGAGCCGCGTCGAGCCCGCTTCCGATGGATCGGCCGTGGCGAGCTTCGTCGAGACGTGGGACGGGCACGCCTTTCACGGACCGGGCTCCGCAGCGACGCCTGGCCTCAGCCACACGTGGGAGTTCCACGTCGACGGCTCGGAGCACGTGACGAGCAGCCGCTCGTTCGGCGACTTCCCGCCTCAGTTCGTGAAGTAGCTCAGCCCGAGCGAGGGTCGTGCTCGATCGCGACCTCGGCCGCTTCGTCGATCTTCTCGACGACGAGGTATCCCTCTTCCCGGCCCACGACGTGGGCGATCTTCATGTCCTCGTGGCCGGGCACGACGACGAAGCGCGTCGGGTCGCTCCGCACGTCTTCGTAGGCCCCGCGCGTCAGCTCGAGCCGCTCCAGACAATCGAGGTTGCCGCACTCGCAGACGAAGCCGATTTGGAGGGAGTCGCCCTCGCCGCGGAGGTCGAAGCTCTCCGCCATGTCCTCGACCCGCTCGTTGAACTCGCGGAACAGCGCTTCGTTCCGAGCGATCCGCTCTTCGCTCGCCGACACGGGAGCATTCTCGCCGAGTTTCGGCCTTCACGGGGGTGGAAGACGCATGGGTGTGGAACGGAGCGTCGAGCGCGCGGCTCAGAACGAAGCGCGCTTCCGCGAGGCGAACGAGCAGATCCAGGGCAAGGCCCTCGAGCTCGGGGCGCGGGAGCAGGCGGTGCCGTACCTCTGCGAGTGCGACGACGGCGGCTGCACGACCGTCGTCCTGCTGACGGCGGCGGAGTACGAGGACGTTCGTGCCGCGTCGAGGCGATTCGTCGTCGCGTCGGGCCACGAGAACCCGGAAGACCGCAAGCTCGGCCGGCACGACGGCTTCACGGTGATCGAGAAGACGGGCGAGGAAGGACAGCTCGTGGAGGAGCTCGATCCTCGCACGTGAAATTTAAGTTGCTTCTTACGTAAGAGGTTGCTTAACTACAGCGCGTGGAAGCCGCGCTCAGAGCGATCGCCGCGCCGCGCCGGCGCCAGATCCTGACGCTCGTCCGCGAAGGCGAGCTCTCCGCGGGCGAGATCGCGGGCCACTTCGACGTGACGAGGCCGGCGGTCTCGCAGCACCTGAACGTCCTGAAGGAGGCGGGCCTCGTGACCGAGCGACGCAACGGCACCAGGCGCCTCTACCGCGCGCGGCCGGAGGGCCTCGCGCAGCTGAAGGCGTTCCTGGAGGAGTTCTGGGACGAGCGCCTCGACGCCCTCAAGGCCGAGGCCGAACGAGAGGAGGCAGAGCAGCATGGAAGCCACGACTGAGAGCACGGCGGTCGAGCGGGAGATCGCGATCGCCGCGAGCCCCGAGACGGTCTGGCAGTTCCTCGTCGACCCCGAGAAGGCCGTCCGCTGGATGGGCGAGACCGCCTCGCTCGACCCGCGGCCGGGCGGCGAGTACCGCGTCGGCGTCATCCCGGGCCATGTCGCTTCGGGCGAGTTCGTCGAGGTCGACCCGCCGCGCCGACTCGTCTGGAAGTGGGGCTGGGAACCGGGCCCGGACGGCCCGAACCCGGTGCCGCCCGGCTCGAGCACGATCGAGATCGAGCTGGTCCCAGCCGGCGAGGGCACGACGCTTCGGTTCCGCCACTTCGACCTGCCGAGCCACGAGGCCGCGCAGTCGCACGCGCACGGGTGGGACCACTACCTCGAGCGGCTGGTGATCGCGGCGCGCGGCGAAGACCCGGGCGCGGATCCCTGGCTCAGCGGCGAGATGTAACCAGCCAGCAGCTGCTGGATGCTCGGCGAGGGCTCGAGGTCGAGCTCGGACAGGAGGCGCGCACGGAACGTGCGGAAGCGTTCGCGCGCCTCGGCCACGTTCCCCATCCCGAGGCAGGCGCGGACGAGCCGCAGACATGCGCTCTCTCGAAGCGGCTCGCCTCTCAGCGCGGCGAGCGCGGCCATGGCCGCCTCCGAGAAGCGCCGCTCGGCAAGCAGGTCGTCAGCGGCGGTCTCGAGCGCAAGCAGCCGGAGCTGATGCAGCCGCTCCGCCTCTTCGACCACCCAGTCTTCGAACCAGTCCGGTAGGAGGTCGCCCGCCAGGGCGAGCTGGTCGACATCGTCCCGGACGACGGGGCGGGCATGTTGAAGCACGTGCCGCGCGCAGGCGGCGAGCTCGTGCGCGTCGACGCGTACCCCCGAACCCAGCGCGATGTGAGTGCTCGAGGCCTCGATCAGGGGGCAAGGCAGTCGGCGCGCCGTCCAGAGCGTGGCGCGGAGCGAACCGAATGCCTGCTCCTGGCTCGCGTCCATCCACAGCCGCCCGGAGACGTAGGCTCGATGCAGCGGACGGTCGCGCAACGCGAGGAACGCGACGAGGCGCTGGACGCGGAACGGCACCGCTACCACGCGCGGCTGATGCCCGACCTCGAGCTCGAAGCCGCCGAGCAGACCGAGCCTCACTGCCTCATCCGCGCCTTGCAGAGGACGACCTTTCCCATCCCGGCCGGCCGTGGCCAAGTCCGACAGCTGCCGCAGCGACGATACGTTCCCGGTCAAACGGCGCCATTCTCCGGTCGTCGCGAGCCACCCAAAGCTGGCACGGAGCCTGGAGCGTGTCAAGGAAAAGTTCTCCGCTAACGCCCGGTTAACGATGGCGTAACGGACCCCCTGCCAAGCTGGCTCGATCAGACGTCGACCGACGTCGACGAACCGGGGAGGGATCATGGCAGACCAGGGCTTCGAGCTCGATGTGCTCCGCGACCTGCTTGAAGAGGCCGGGACGATCGGTCGGCTCGCCAAGAACGAAAAGGCATTCCTGGCCGCGTACGAGGCCTTCCGTTCGGAGGACCGTCGAGCCTTCGAGGCCGTTCTCAAACGGCTCAGGCCGGTTCCGCTTTGTCGCCTGGTCTGCGAATGGATCCGAATCAAGGAATGTGTCTTTCTCTGCTTCGAGTTGTGCGGCCCTCCTCCCGCACAGCCTCCGCAGGTCGATCTCCGCGCGCTTGCCGAGGCGATCAGGGCCGTCACCGCGAACGAGAAGCTCGTTGCGCAGCTCGTCCAAATCCTCGAGAAGCGTGACAGAGCTGCCTTTCAGAGGTTCGTGAAGGCGCACAAGCTCGGGCCCTTCTGTCACCTGTTCTGCCACTGGCTCTGCGTCGTCCGCTACCGGCTCGTCTGCCGCTGGCTCTGCGGTCCCGTCGTGGCCGAGCGACCCAACCTCGCCGCCGAGCTGCAGACGGCGGGAGCTGCTCTCGGCACCCTGCTCGAGCACCGCGAGGCCTTCGCTGCGGCAGTGGCCGCTTCGGATGCCGGCGATGCGGCCAAGCTCGGTGACGTCCTCCGCGAGTTCGGCCTGCTCCCGTTTTGTCGCTTCATCTGCGAGTGGTTCTGCTGCCTGCGCTGCGTGCTCATCTGCTTCACGCTGTGCCGGGAGTTCCCGCTCAAGCCGGTCGACCAGCCGCTCCAGGAAGCGCTCGCATTCGGCAAGGCGACCGGCTCGCTGGCCCATCAGCCGGCCGAGCTCGAGCGGCTGAGCGCCGCCGTCGGCGCCGGCGATACGAAGACGTTCGCAGCGCTCGTGGCGAAGCTCAACCTCCAGCCGCACTGCATCCAGCTGTGCCACTGGCTCTGCTTCCTCCGCTGCCGCCGCTTCTGCATCCTCGTGTGCCCGCCGCCGGATACGACTCCGCTCTTCACCTACGTCGGCATCTACCAGATCCCGACCGTGAGCCTGGCCGGCGATTTCGCGGCGGACGGCACGACGAACGCCGGACGCCTCGCCTTCACCGAGACGATTCCCCTCTCGGGAGTGATGCCGGACGGCCAGGCATCGCAGGCCTACGAGTACCGGTTCCTGATCAACGAGAACGCCCCGGCGGCGTCCAGCCCACTGCCCGCGCAGGGGCCTCAGGTCGTCGCGACCATCATCGGCCAGCTCGAGTTCTGGGCGTACGACAACACCAACAACGTCTGGTTGCATGACACGAGATCGGTCGGGGTGAACACGTCTTTCGCTCCGCTCGCCATCCCGCAACCGGGCAACACGACGCTCCCTCCGATCGATCTCAACGTGGCGGTCGGCACCGACGGGTGGATCCCCGTCCCGCGCATGAACGACTACACCCAGGGAGGCATCGGCCGCTTCGTGCCCGGCGGCGGCCTGGCCGGGACGGACGCGCTGATCAACCTCGACACGACCAAGTTCACCAACGAGAACATCAATCTCGGCGCCCTCCAGGGCGGCGACTCCATCCCGAACACGGACCTCTCGCCGCGACCGACGTACACGATCAGGTTCGAGGCCCGTGTCGTCGGCACGAACCCGTTGGTCGCCACGAACACGCTCCCCATGATCGCCTTCTGCAACGCGCACTACAGCTACACGGTTCACCCCGAGTGGGACGGAGGTGGCGTGACGACGCTGACCGTCTGCTCGGCAGACATCTTGGAGCTGAGGACCGGCTCCGGCTGCGCGAAGCTGGTCGACACGGCGACCGCACTCTTCACGTGCTACCACCCCTACCTGGGTAGCGCGCGGCTGTACCTGCAAGGTCCCGGCATTCCCTACCCGCCCGTTGCAGGTCCCTTCACCGTCGACATCGCGCTGCCCCCATACGGGCCGGGAGCGGTCGAGGCAGCCTCCGGGCTGGCCGGCCACGTGTTCAACATCAGCGGGCTGGCGAGCTGCGCCTACATCCTCCACCTGAGGACGGCGCCGAACCTAACTACGGGCGACGGGGCGATCGGCTACGTCGACGAGGATCTGATCGCCTTCTGCACCGAGGAGGGCCAGGCGTGACGCCGACTCGCTGAGTCAGGCAGGCGTCGGCAGGCCTGCGATTGCATCGAGGGCGCGCTGGATCTCGCCCTCGTCGAGCGCGACGTCCTCGAGCTCGCCCGCGAAGTACTTGTCGTAAGCGCCCATGTCGAAGTGGCCGTGGCCGGACAGGTTGAAGAGGATCGTCTTCTCCTCCCCCGCCTCGTCGGCGGCCTTCGCGACCTGGAGCGCGCCGTGGATCGCGTGCGCGGCCTCGGGCGCGGGCAGGATCCCCTCGCTCCCGGCGAACTGCACGGCCGAGGCGAAGACGTCGTTCTGGAGGTAGGCGTCGGCGCGGATCAGGTCGTCGCGCACGAGCTGCGAGATCAGCGGCGCGACGCCGTGGTAGCGCAGGCCGCCCGCGTGGATCGGCGCCGGAACAAAGTCGTGCCCGAGCGTGTGCATCGCGACGAGCGGCGTGAGCTGGCTCGTGTCGCCGAAGTCGTACGCGAAGACGCCGCGGGTAAGCGTTGGGCAGGCGGCGGGCTCGCAGGCGAGGACGTCGATGTCGCGGCCGGCGATCTTCTCGCGTAGGAACGGGAACGCGAGCCCGGCGAAGTTCGACCCGCCGCCGACGCAGCCGACGACGACGTCCGGGAACGCGCCGGCCATGTCCATCTGGGCCAGGGCCTCCTGGCCGATGACCGTCTGGTGCAGAAGGACATGGTTGAGGACGGAGCCGAGGGAGTAGGCCGTGTCGTCCCTTTGGGCCGCGTCCTCGACGGCCTCCGAGATCGCGATCCCGAGGCTCCCCGGCGAGTCCGGGTGCTCCTCGAGGATCGCGCGGCCCGACTGGGTCTGGTCGGACGGGCTCGGGACGATCTCCGCGCCCCAGGCCTGGATCATCGAGCGCCGGTTCGGCTTCTGCTCGTACGAGATCTTGACCATGTAGACCTTGCACTCGAGCCCGATCAGCTTGCACGCGAACGCGAGCGCGCTCCCCCACTGGCCCGCGCCGGTCTCGGTCGAGAGGCGCGTGCGGCCTTCCTTCTTGTTGTAGAAGGCCTGCGCGACCGCCGTGTTCGGCTTGTGGCTCCCCGGCGGGCTGACGCCCTCGTACTTGTAGAAGATGCGGGAGCGGGTGCCGATCGCCCGCTCGAGCCGGTGGGCGCGGAAGAGCGGCGTCGGCCGCCAGAGGCTGTAGATGTCGAGGACTTCCTCCGGGATCGGGATCTCGGCGTCCTCGGAGACCTCCTGGCCGATGAGCTCCATCGGGAAGAGCGGCGCGAGGTCGTCCGGCCCGACGGGCTGCCCGGTGCCGGGGTGGAGCACCGGCTGGGGCGCCGTGGGCATGTCGGAGCGGATGTTGTACCAGCGCCGCGGCAGCTGAGACTCGTCGAGAAGGAACTTCGTCTGGGTCGCAGCGGCGGCGCGGGTCTGCTGCACGGTGGGAGCATAGAGCGTCCCCACGTCCCCAGCAATCGAAGCGTCGTTGCTTCTGGCCGCTCATAGGCGGACTACTGCAGGCACGCGCCGTGTCGTCTTCCGAGAGCGGCCGTTCGACTGTTTACGATGTTGTCGTGAAGATTTTTATCTCGCACTCGTCGCAGGATCGGTGGGTTGCTCGTCGGTTGAGCCAAGACCTCGAGGCAATGGGGATGGAGACGTTCCTTGACGAGAAAGACATCTCGACAGGCGAATCAATAGATGAAGCAATCGACGAGCACCTGAACGAGTGTGACGAGATCCTCATCTTGCTATCGCCGGCAGCTCTCGCGAGCCATTGGGTGCTGATGGAAATCGGTGGTGCCAAGGCCCTAGGAAAGAGGTTGATCCCGATACTCCTTCATGTGGGTCCAAATGACCTCCCGCCTCCACTGGGCAAAGGGCTTGCGCGTGACATCAATGATGTTGAAAAGTATTTCGAAGAGATCAAAAAACGCGCTGCGCCTGAGACTAAGCGCGCGACTGGCCGCAAGAGAGTCGAGCCCACGCAGGCCTCTCAAAGAGGTACTGCGCGCAAGACGGCGTCGGCCACCAGCGCAGCAACGGCACGAAGACGCCGCACGTTCAAAGTAGGTGACCTCGTAAAGATTCCGGATCAGCCGCAAATGCCCTATGCGGGTCCCAAGGGAAACGTGAGCTGGAAGGAGGGCATGGACACCCACCTCGGCAAGACCGCAACAGTGATCGAAGTCGACACGGATCGTACGGTGAAGCTCGATTGTGATGCCGGCGTTTGGTGGTGGGCGATGGATTGGCTTGAGCTTGGACGAGAGCCTGGGACTAGATCGGGATGAGCGATTTGATCCATCTTTGTCTGTGACAATCGCAGCCTTGCTGTCCGCGCGGGAATGCGACTTCTTCCTCCTTAGAATCGGCTGAGCAGTGCCGGAGATGTGCCGCACACCCGATGCCTTAACGCGCACTCGGTAGTTTGGCGCAGGAGCGTAGCGTCCCCCGTTGGCGCCGCCGTACTCAGCGACGTTCTGACACAAGACCTCGCCCGCCCGCGCAGCGGTCGAACGGCTCGCGCTACGACGGGCTGCGGACGGGCAGGATTGGCCGCGCGTCCGCCGACGGCGGGATTACGCGGCAGCTTCGCGCCTCGCGGCGCCCTCGGCGAGCAGCCGGTCAATCTGCTCCGGCGGGGCCGGGCGCGCGAACAGGAAGCCCTGCGCCAGGTCGCAGCCCAGCTCGCGCAGGGACGTCAGCTGGCCGTCGGACTCGATGCCCTCCGCGATCGCCAGCAGGCCCAGGGCATGGGCCAGCGAGACCAGGTTCGCGGTGATCGCCGCGTCCTTCGCGTCGTGCTCGATGCCTTGGACGAACGAGCGGTCGACCTTGATCATGTCGACCGGGAAGCTCCGCAGCTGGCCCAGGGACGAGAAGCCGGTGCCGAAGTCGTCGACGGCGATTCGCACTCCGAGCTCGTGCAGCTCACGGAGCTCGGCGCGGGCCCG
>Ga0070716_100001083_pt1 | contig 11944 bp, 10 predicted proteins | sample LARL112metaG_FD_71395 | JGI IMG/M metagenome (GOLD analysis project Ga0070716, IMG submission 71395) | Corn, switchgrass and miscanthus rhizosphere microbial communities from Kellogg Biological Station, Michigan, USA - LAR L11-2 metaG | ecosystem: Host-associated > Plants > Roots > Rhizosphere... | reverse complement strand
GCCGTACCCATGCTGCCGGAATCGCTCTCAAACGGCATCTGTTCTCTGAAGCCGAATGAAGATCGTCTGGTGATGAGCTGCCTGATGGAGTTCGACGCGACTGGTCGGATGCGCGACTCCAGAATGACTCCGGGCGTAATTCGTTCGGCGCAACGCATGACTTACACCTACGTCAACAAGGTGCTGGAAGGCGACGCCGAAGCCACCGCCTTGTATGCGACCCTGGTCCATCATTTTCAGGACATGAAGACTCTTGCGTTGCTGCTGAATGCGCGGCGCAACGAGCATGGCTCAATCGATTTTGATTTACCGGAGCCGGTGATCGAATTTGACGCCGATCAGAAGATGACCAACATCACGCGCAGCGAACGCAACATCGCGCACCGGCTGATTGAGGAATTCATGCTGTCTGCCAACCGCGCCGTCGCAGGGTATTTGCTCCGCCGCGGAATTGCCGCGCTGCATCGCGTTCACGAAAAACCGGACGCGCGAAAGGTTCTGGAATTTGAAGAGGTCGCCAAGGCTTTCGGCTACACGCTTGGTGTTGAGGATCTGCATCGGCGCGAAATTCCAGTGAAGCACGGACGCATACCGGCGCCCGCCCGCTCTGGGCGACCTGAATCTTATGGCCACGGACGTGAGCGCGCGATGAAAATCACTCTTCCCGGCACGGAGGAATTGAGCATCACGCCGCAGCACTACCAGCGATTGTTGAAGAAACTGGTCGGAAAACCGGAAGAGCGCATCGTCTCCTACTTGATGCTGCGATCGCTGAAGCAAGCACGCTACGCTGCGGATTCGCTGGGACATTTCGCGCTGGGCTTCGATGAGTATGCCCATTTCACCTCGCCGATCCGGCGTTATCCGGATCTGATTGTTCACCGCGCGCTCAAATGGGCCCTCGCCCATCCAAACGAAGGCGCGCCGCTGCATCCGCATCCCGCGCCGCATGCGGAAGCGGTGGTTTACAGCCAAAAACAATTGGAAGAGCTTGCTATTGAAACATCAGAAGCCGAACGGCGCGCAGCATCTGCCGAACGCGAACTGCGCGATTGGAAGACCGCGCAATTTATGGAAGAACATCTTGGCGACGAGTATGAAGGCCTGATTATCTCCGTACAAAAATACGGCTGCTTTGTGGAATTATTCGAAGTGTTTGTGGAAGGGCTTTTACCGATCAGCGCGATGGAAGATGCGGCCGGCGCTCGCTGCATGTATCGTGAACACGATCACGCCATCGTTGCGGTCGGCGGCTCGGAGCGCTCGCGCAGCGGGCGTGGCGTCGCAAAAGCAAAACAGCGCAAGTGGGGGCTTGGTGACCGCGTCAAAGTTCGCGCGGAACGCATCGATCCCATGCGCCATCGCGTAGAATTCGCACTTCTGGCCTGATTTTTAAAGTTGAAGCGTGAGAATTTACGTGGCTCTTATCGTCGTGCCGTGGCAGCGGCGTGATATTCTTTAGTGCTGTCGGCATGGCGCTAGCCAGCATTGCGCGTGCATCGTTTTGTGAGCGCGTTTTGTGTTGCCTGCTGCTGGATTCTTGCCGGCGCAGAGAGGAATTGCAGATCGTGTCTTCATCCAGTGCTTCCGCAACTACCGTGAACCGCGTTTTCAACTTCAATGCAGGGCCCAGCGCGCTGCCACTTTCCGTACTCGAACGTGTCCGCGAAGAATTGCTCGATTGGCGCGGCTCCGGCATGTCCGTGATGGAAATGAGCCATCGCTCGCCCGAATTTGAAAGCATCAATGCGGCGGCGGAAGCAGGATTGCGCAAACATCTCGCGATTCCTGACGACTACGCGGTCATTTTTATGCAGGGCGGCGGCAGCACGCAGTTCACCCTGGCGCCCATGAATCTTTGCGTCGCCAGCAAGTCCGTGGACCTGCTGCACACCGGAACCTGGACTGCAAAAGCGCTCACGGAACTGAAGAAGGGCATAGCGCACCGCGTCGCCGCGAGCACCGAGTCCGTGAAATTCACTCGCGTTCCGCGCAGGGAGGAAATTTCCTTTTCCCCGGATGCTTCTTACGTCCATCTCTGCACTAACAACACCATTGAAGGCACGCAGTATCACGCGCTGCCGGACACCGGCTCAGTTCCCATCGTCGCGGACATGTCCTCGGACATTGCCTCGCGCCCTGTGGACGTGAAGAAATTCGGATTGATTTTTGCCGGCGCACAAAAAAACCTGGGACCTTCTGGCGCAACGGTAGTCATCGTACGCAAGGATCTCGCGGAACGCGCCGACAAGAACCTCCCCACTATTTTTCAGTACCGCACCCATATCAAGGAAAAATCGCTTTATCACACGCCCCCAACGTTCGCGATCTACATCATCGGGCTGATGATGGAGTGGATCGAATCGCGAGGCGGGCTTGCAGGAATTCAAAAGCGCAACGAAAAGAAAGCCAAGCTACTGTATGACACCATCGACGCCAGCGGCGGCTTTTATCATTGCCCGGTCGAAAAGGATTCTCGCTCGCTGATGAATGTGGTCTTCCGCGCTGCCGGCGCCAATGGACAATCTGCTGCCACTCATCCCGACGAAGCGGCCGAAAAAGAATTCGGCAAACAGGCTGCCGCGGCAGGATTGGTTGGAACGCCCGGCCATCGTTCGGTCGGGGGAATGCGCGTTTCACTTTACAACGCGGTCGAGCCTGAGGCAGTGGAAGCTTTGACCAGATTCATGCGCGAATTCCAACGCAAACGCGGCTGATTGCCGGCTGCGGAGTATTGCACCATTTTTCTAACGCCCGAAATAATTTGTCGCAGCCGCGCGTAATTCAGACTACCCAGGCGCAACCTAGAAAAGGGGTTTGTCGTGAACATATTCAGCATCGTTGTTTTTCTACATCTTGCGGGCGCTCTAGCGCTCTTTATCGCGTACGGGATTGAGTGGACCGCATCCTCACTGTTTCGCAACGCGAACTCCGGCGAGCAACTGCGCGCGTGGCTGCGCGTCTTCAAAGTCTCGCCGCCGCTTTCCGGCATTGGGTTGGGCGTCGTGCTGCTTTCCGGCGGGTACCTCGCGTCTCTGACTAGAGCGATGAAGCAAGGCTGGATTCCCGCAACATTGCTCGCAATTTTTCTGGCGCTAGCGGTTGGGTTCGCGATGATTCTACCGCGCATGAAGCGCATCCGGGCTGCGCTGCCGGCTGGCCCAACTGGAAACGTTCCACTGCCCGAGTCTTTGCGCGCGCAACTTTCTGATCCCGTGCTACTGACCGCGATTCGTGTGCGATTTCTGATTGCCATTGGCATCGTTTACCTGATGGCGGCAAAGATGCCGTTCCTTCCGAGTCTGATCGCTCTTGTGATTGCAATCGCGATCGGTTTCGTCTTGTCGCTTTCGACTTGGAGCAGGCCGCAATCCGCCCCTACTACCTCTTAATAATCCGGGCGTCCACAAAGTTACGCTACAACTTAGTTCCCTGTTGATACTGCGTCCGGCAAAAAGAAAAAAGCCCAACTCGCATGGAGTCGGGCTTCGCTTCAGTTTGAAATTGATTTGCTTTACACCAGATCGAACAGCAGTACTTCCGCTTCTTTCACGCCCTTCAACTCCAGCGTCTGCTCCGCGGAAATTTCCGCTCCGTCGCCGGTTTCGAGCGTTTCGCCGTTCAGCTTCACGCTGCCTTTCGCAACTTGCACGTAAGCATGCCGCTCCGGTTTCAACTCGTGTTTCACGGTATCACCTGCGCCCAGAACCGTCGCATACAGCTGATTGTCCTGCCGGATTTTTACCGAGCCGTCGCGACCATCCGGCGAAGCCACCAGCCGCAATTTCCCGCGCTTTTCGGCGTCCGAAAAACTCTTTTGATCGTACGCGGGCTTGTAGCCTTGCTTATCCGGGAACATCCAGATCTGATACAGGTGCACGGCATCCGTTTTTGAGGCGTTAAACTCCGAATGCGCAACTCCGGTCCCGGCGCTCATATATTGCACGTCTCCCGGCACGATTGTGGAGCCATTGCCCATGCTGTCTTTGTGAGCCAGGGCGCCTTCCAAAACGTAGGTGACGATTTCCATATCACGGTGCGGGTGGGTAGGAAAGCCGCCGCCGCCCGCTACGCGATCATCGTTCATCACCCGCAGCGTACGGAATTGCACGTGCTCCGGGTCGTAATAATCCGCAAACGAAAACGTAAACCGGGTATTGAGCCAGCCGTGATCGGCGTGGCCGCGGTCGTTGCTCTTGCGAATGTTGATCATCATGTCCTCCAAAGGCCAGGAAGATAATACTCGTTATAACGACTATTGTCAAGAGGTACATTTAACCTGGCCCATGCACCGCCTAAGCGCTTTCTTTTCTTGCCTCCACAGCTTCCCGATTTCGGGCATTTTCCTTTGCGGGTTTCGTGCTCCCCCTGCTTTGGTGTAAAGTGAAGTGTCGCGAGGTTTTCATCGATGGATTCACTAAGTCCCACTGCTACCACCAAGAAAAATGACGCCGCTCCGCAGGCCCGCGAAACTTTAACCATCACCGACAATCGCACCGGCAAAAGCTACGATGTGCCGATCACACACGGCACCATCAAGGCCATGGACCTGCGCCAGATCAAAACCGACGCCAACGATTTCGGCATGATGAGTTACGACCCGGCGTACAACAACACCGCGTCCTGCATCAGCCGCATTACTTACATCGATGGCGACAAAGGAATTTTGCGCTACCGCGGATATCCCATCGAAGAACTGGCCGAAAAAAGTACCTACCTCGAAACCGCTTACCTGCTCCTGCACGGCGAACTCCCGAACGAAAAGCAGCTCAAAGACTGGACATGGCACATCAGCCATCACACGTTCATTCATGAGAGCATCAAAAAATTTCTCGACGGCTTTCATTATGACGCGCACCCGATGGGCATGATGATTTCGACCATCGCGGCGCTTTCCACTTTCTATCACGACGCGAAAGACATCCTGAGCGAGGAATCCCGGCAGAAGCAGACCTACCGGCTGATCGGCAAAATGCCGACCATCGCGGCTTTCGCTTATCGCCACACGCTGGGTATGCCGTTCGTTTATCCGGATAACGAATTAAGCTATCCCGGCAATTTTCTGAACATGCTTTTCCGTACCACGGAAACGCGGTACCGCCCGAATCCGACCCTCGAGCGCGCGCTCGATATTCTCTTCATTTTGCACGCCGATCATGAACAGAACTGTTCGGCAAACGTGATTCGTGGCGTTGGCAGTTCGCATGTCGATCCGTATTCGGCTACCGCGGCGGCTATTGCCGCGCTTTATGGCCCGCTGCATGGCGGCGCAAACGAAGAAGTTCTGCGCATGCTCCTTGAAATTGGTTCGGTACAGAAGGTGCCGGACTTCATCAAGCGCGTCAAAGCCGGGGAAACCAAGCTGATGGGCTTTGGCCACCGTATTTACAAGAATTACGATCCCCGCGCGCGCATCATCAAGCGCGTGGCGTACGAAGTATTCGAGCTGATGGGCAAAAATCCGCTGTTGGAAATCGCGCTGGAGTGCGAGCGCATTGCTCTTAGCGATGATTACTTCGTGAAGCGCAGGCTATATCCAAACGTGGATTTTTATACCGGCTTGATCTACCAGTCTATGGGTTTTCCGATGACCATGTTCCCGGTTCTTTTCGCGATTCCGCGAACTTCCGGCTGGATCGCGCAGTGGCAAGAGATGCTGCTCGATCCCGAGCAAAAAATTGCGCGGCCTCGCCAAATCTATCTCGGTCATGAAACGCGCGACTATAAACCTATGGAACAGCGGCCGTAATTTTTGCAAAAATATTTCCCGATATATAGACCTTCGCGAATGACGCGTTATGTTTTCTGTTTACCTTTTGCCAGCAGCGCATTCGCGCCGCCCGCGCCTTGCGGTATAGTCAGAATCAGCGAGTAAGCCTAAGCCATGCCCCAACTTCCAAGCAATCCATCGAACGCAGGCTCCCGCCGCAGAAGCCAGCGCGTACTCATGCAAATTAGCGTTCGCCTTCACGGTGTGGACGCACAAGGTAAGAATTTCGACGAACAAGCTGACACCCTGGCAATCAATGCGCACGGCGCACTTGTACTTTTGCAAGCGCGTGTTACCAGCGGCAGCCTGATGATTCTGCGCAACAACACCACGAATGAAGAACAGGAGTGCAGCGTGGTGTTCCTCGGTCCAGTGCGGGGGAACAAGGCTGAAGTCGGCCTGGAATTTTCCGCGCGCCGCCCACAGTTCTGGCGAGTGACGTTTCCGCCCGAAGACTGGTCCCCGAAGAATCCCGAAGCGCGAACCGCCACGCAACAAGTCAAACCAGTACAACGATAGCTCGCTTCCTCGGGCCTCGTCGCAATATCGTGCCGATCCTAATCTACGATTACAACCAGAACGCGGGCTCCCGGATGCCGCGCATTCACCAGGTAGTAGTCGTCGCCATCTTGTTCGATGTAGCAATCGTCGTCATATGACCAGTCAGGTGGCCACGCGTCAACATATTCGAAAATGTAGCCGCCGTATTCAAATCGCCGATCATCGCGGCGCGCCACGTGAAAGTGGTGCTCGCGCCCAAAGCTGACCCGGAAGCTTTCTTCCGGTATACGTCGTGCATTCGTGCTCCGTTCACGGTGTTCGTTGTCGTTGCGTTCGTTGTCGTTGCGTTCGTTGCGGTTGGCTTGCGGCTCTTGACGATCCTGCTCTGTACGTACCGATCTGTTGTCTTCTCTCTGCGGTGGATTCTGTCTGTCAGTTCGCCGCGACTTGTCGCGGTCAGGCTCGGTCTTCGCCCGCTCATCGGGTTTGCGTTCGTCGGGCTTGCGTTCGTTAGGCTTAGGTTGCGTCTTCTCTTTTGCGGGAGGTGGCTGTTTCTTCTTATCCTCTTCCTGCTGTTTCGGTTTTTCGCTGTCTTGATCAGGTTCCTGGGCTATCCGTGCCAGAGGTTTCCGGGAAAGGACGGTTCCGCGGTGGCCTCAATGTTGGTTTGACTCAACTGCGGTGAGCAAGGTTCCGGCAGGTTCGCTGTAGAAATTGGAAAAACTTCCCGTAGCAGTCCCAGAAGGCGTGGGCTCTAGTAGATATGGAACGATCCGTTGTGAGTATGTATTTTTACGTCAACGCCAAAGAGCTGCCGCAAATTTGTTTCCGTCAGTACATCGCTTTTTAATCCGTCGGCCAGGATGCGGCCATCGCGAAGCAGGATGACTCGATCGATCTCGGGAATAATCTCACTCACGTGATGGGTCACAAGCAAAATTGCCAAACCGGACTGCGCCAGATCGCGCATGGTTTCACGCAAGTGAAATTGCGCGGCAATATCCAGCGCGTTTGAGGGTTCATCGAACAGCAAGGTGTCGGGCTTGTGGACCAAGGCTCGCGCGATCAGTGTGCGCTTAGCCTCGCCGGATGACATTTGCAGCAGGGGTCGATCAGCGAGATGAGCAATTCCCAGCCGCGCCAGCACTGCGTCGGCAGATCGCAGATGCTCCGCTTCAGGATGGTGGTGAGGAAAAATGCGCGTGCTGCTGAAAAAGCTGGAGAGCACCACATCGCGACCCGTTGAATCAGTGGTGCAGGAAGCCAGCAAGTCCGGCGAAACAATTCCTAAATGGCCGCGCAACTCGAAAATGTTCCACCGTTCCCGGCCTAGAATCCGCATCGCCGAACCTTCGCCTGCCCATGGATAGCATTCGCGAGTAATCGTTTTGATGAGCGTGGATTTGCCACACCCGTTCGGGCCCAGGATGCAGACATGCTCGCCTGCGTCGATGCGAAGCGAAAGATTCTTCAGCGCGGCGCGTTCACCGCGAATTACCGTAACATTTTCCAGTTCCAGCAGCGGAGGCACGCCCTAGTGTACCGTCAGCGCTGCTCTGCCCGCATCTAACGATGCATTCGTCAGGAGTACGCCGGCTTTCACCCCTACATCCAGAACTTTGCGCACCAGGCGCCCAAGATTCGTTGGACTGTAGGGCTTTTGAAGGTACGACGTGTGTGCCAGATTCGCGGTGCGTCCATCGCAGTCGCGCGAATAACCGCTGGTGAAAATGATGTGCAGTTGCGGAAAGCGCTCAAGGAGAAGTTCCGCCGCATCACTTCCGCCATCCGCGGCGCACAGCACGCGATAGCCGAGACTGGACCGTGTCTGCCGGGCCATTCGCGAATGGCTTCGTGGTCGCGATCCGCACCGTTGCCGTGAGACGAAACGGTCATGAGGCTCCCCGGTCGGCCCGGCGAAGGAGAAAAGCGATCAATCCCGAAATCAGGCCGCCCGCAACGATAATTCCCTCCCATACCAGGCCTGAGGCTAACACCAGCGGAGCGGCCGCTCCGAAGGGGAGCAGAAGACCCACCAGGACCGCTTCCCGGACCCCCATGCCTCCCTGCGTGAGCGGCAGCAGACCCGCGATTTTGGCCAGCGGCCACGCAAACAGCCATACCCGCAGCGGCAGAAACAGCCCACAGGAAATCGCCAACAACGCATTGAGAAGAATGAACGTTCCCTGGATGAGAATTCCCATCAGCCAGCCGACAATCAGAATGTGTGGACGCTCGCGCAGGGATCGCAACGCGTGACGCAATCGCGCGAGGCGGCGAAGAAATCTGCGCGACCGTCCCGCGAGCAGCGTTCTTCTCAACAAAATTACGAGGCCGACGCTCACCAAAAAAACTGCTGCGAAGATGAGAAGAATCTTACGAGCGAGCGCGCTGAATTGCTGTGGGAGCGACCCGGGCAGAAGAACGAGTCCAATGAACACCAGCGTCCCTTGCGACGCGACGTCCAGGAAACGGTCGACCACGTTTCCCGCAAGGACCGCGGCCGGGCGCGGACTGCGGCGCAAGCCCACGGCCATCCGCACAACATCGCCGCCCAGTATAGACGGAAGAAAGAGCGTTCCAAACAAACCGCCGAGATAACATTGCGCGCTGGTGGATAAGTCCAATTGCGAACCGGCCGAGTTTACAACCAGCCGCCACTTGGTGATTGCAATCGCGTGGGTGCACAGATAAACAATCAGCACGATGACGAAACGAATGGGCGGAACGTTGGCAAGCGCGGCACGAAGCAGAGCGACGGGAAGAAAATGAAAAAGTATTGCGAAGACCGTGAGCGCCGCAACCCAGCGAAAAGCGGAAATCAGACGCGCACGCAATTTTCGCTGTGGCTGGTGCGCTCCGATCATATTGTGCTCATCACGTTGTAGAGCATCACCTCACGGCGAATCACCTTACGGCGAACCGCGGTTGCGCGCAAGTTCACTTACGATTCTCTGCTGTTCATCGGATGGATGGCTGGCGCTCATCGTAGCCCGTGGTTATGCAGTGTCGATGTGCCGCCTGGTGTGTCTCGCTTACGTACCTGAAGTCGCGCGGCTGGCTGCCTGTGTGGCGAAAATTTCTTCGATTTTTTCCGCAAGCACAAAATCCAGGTCGCTGATGCCCTTCACGCTGTGCGTCACGAGATCGAACACAACTTTATTCCAGACATTCGACCATTCCGGATGATGATTCATCGCTTCGGCTATCAGCGCCACGCGAGTCACATTGCCGAACGCGGCGTTAAAATCCTTGCAATCGTATTGCTTGTGCAACTTTCCGCCAACCAAGTGCCATCCAGGCATGCGGCTAAGGAGTTTGTTGATCTCGTCGTCTGCGAGTTTTCGTGCCGGCACCGTACACCTCCAAGAGAATGAACCGTGTCTCCAGCCAGGGAACCGGGGACTTTGGGTTACCAGACATTATGAATCCCCAGAAGCCCGGATGCTAGCGGCGAAAGCCCGATGCCGTCCGAAGCCCCTCGACGCCCCCGAAGACCATCGAAGCGTGCTGATGTATTTGTACCCATGCCCACTCCGTGAATCGTTTGCCTGAGCAACGCGAATCCTCTATCTTAGAGGATTCGCTGCCCCCTGAAATTCGGTCGTGAGCATCGCGCTTTGCTGATCAGCCTCGCGCGAATGCGAATACGGAGACTCCGGTGAAAAAGAAGATACGCGCGATTCAGTATGGAATCGGACCGATTGGCGCATCCATTGCCAAGTTACTGCGGGAAAAAGCGTCCGTGGAAATTGTGGGCGCGATTGATACCGACCCCGCCAAGGTGGGACGCGATCTGGGCGAAGTTGTGGGCGCGAGCGACGCGCCCTGGGGCGTGAAAATTTCTGGCAACGCGGAAGAAGTGCTCTCGCAAGCGGCGGATATCGTCATGCACACCACGTCTTCCTCCCTTGAAAAAGTTGCCGACCAGTTGATCGAATGTTTGAAGGCCGGGTCGTGCGTGGTTTCTACCTGCGAAGAGCTGTCTTACCCGTATCGAACGCATCCGGCGCTCGCTGAAAAAATCGATAAAGAAGCCAAGGATTGGGGCGTGGCGCTGGTGGGAACGGGCGTTAATCCGGGATTCGTGATGGACAAGCTCGTGATTACGCTGGCGGCGGTTTCGCAACGCATCGAGCACGCAAAAGCTTTGCGTATTGTGGACGCGTCCAAGCGGCGGTTGCCTTTGCAAAAGAAAATCGGCGCGGGCATGAGCGTGGAAGAGTTCCGCGCAAAAGTTGCTGAGGGTGTAATCAAGCACGTGGGCTTGCCGGAATCAGTGGCTATGGTCGCGGATAGTTTGGGCTTGGCGGTAGATGAAATTACAGAATCGATAGATCCCAAGGTTGCGACCGAACGAGTGCAGACCGAATACCTTACCGTCGAAGCCGGACAAGCGGCCGGCGTGCACCAGATCGCTCGCGGCCTTTCCGCGGGCAAAGAAGTCATCTACATGGAATTGCAAATGTACGTAGGCGCAAAAGATCCTGCGGACACGGTGACGCTTACGGGCCATCCAAATATCAGTTTGACGATTCCAGGCGGTTCGCATGGCGACATCGCGACAGCGTCGGTGGCGGTAAATTCCATCCCAGTGATTCTGGACGCCCCAGCAGGCCTGCGCACTGCCAAAGATTTGCCCATCGGCTTTTTCTCGCCCAACGCGAAGCCCTGAAAACCAGTCCGTAGCCAGCAGTCGCGACCACTCGCGCCTTTCAAGCTGGCGCAGTTCGTTTGCGAATTCGCGCTCGTTAACTCGTCACTTCGAACCGGTACGTCGAAAGGCGCTCGCGTCGCGCTTCATAAGCGCCATTCAATTCCGCCAAGCCCTATTCCCACCCCCATTTATCCCCGTTTACTGGTTATCGTTTGATGACCTTTTCCGCATGCGTTTGCCCTTTATCACGCGACGTCGAACTCCTCGATCCCTGTGCGCTCCCTCGTTTTTGCGACTGCCGCCTGGCCACACAGCATGGAGTATATTGAATTGTCTCTCCGAGTCTTCGACTCTTTTCACTCTCTTTCCAAAAACCGCCCAACAATCCCTCATCCGCTAACCCCCTTGTTTTCAGTCCGGCATTTCCACTCCTTTCGCTCTTTCCTCACTCTTTTTCACGTAAGTTCTTTGAACCGTTCGCGCCGCAGCTGTTAACACCCACCGATTTCACGAAACAAAAAGGGGAGGCCATCCGGTTTTTCGGCCGTATGAGTCAGGCGATTTCGGATGTGGAAAGCCACCAGCCGTTGCCGGCGAACCAGGAGGATTCGTCGGGCGCGGAATTGCGGTGCAGGGAGCGAACATTTCTGTAGTCGCCGCGCTTGAATGCCGTCGCGAGATCCGTGGAGGTAGCTTCGTCGCGTGCTCCGACGCACGGGATGAACATGGCCGGGGAGATGAAGCGCGCGTGAAAATCATCTGAGGAGACACGAGTGAGCAAAAGCATTGCGCCCGCGCCAGGCATACCTCCGGGGCTGTCACCCGGCGTGAGAGGAAACAGCAAGCGGCCAGTGGGGCGCAATGCATCGAGCCAGATTTCCAGCGGGGCGGTAGCGCCTGCGCTGACGTAGATCGCATCACACTGGGGCAACGGGCCTTGCGTTGCCGAGCGATGTTGGACAGTGGTGTTGGTGTAATGGGCCAGGTTGCGCGCGGCGCGGGCAGCGAGGTCCTCT
>Ga0070716_100001076_pt1 | contig 11963 bp, 9 predicted proteins | sample LARL112metaG_FD_71395 | JGI IMG/M metagenome (GOLD analysis project Ga0070716, IMG submission 71395) | Corn, switchgrass and miscanthus rhizosphere microbial communities from Kellogg Biological Station, Michigan, USA - LAR L11-2 metaG | ecosystem: Host-associated > Plants > Roots > Rhizosphere ... | reverse complement strand
CGGACGGGTCATTGTCGGAACAGTTCGTACGGCCGACGGCAAATTTGAAGTTGCGACCAAAGATGCGGGAACCGTAGCTGCCGAGCATGCGGCGATCAAAGCGGTGCGCAGCGATGCGGAGCAAGCGGAAGCCGACCGGTTGCTTCATCCGCGCCTGCGGGACTACTGGAGCGGACTATTCGATTTGGGCCTGAGCATCACGGAAGGAAACTCCTCCGCGACCGCGCTGACCATTGCGGGCAAGGCTTCGCGCGTCGTTCCAAAAAATAAGCTGACCCTTTATTACACGCAGGTTTACGGCAAGGACAACGCCGCTTCGCCTTCGATTACAACTGCCAATGCGATTCATGCCGGAGCCCGCTACGAATTCAATTTGCGGCCGAGGATTTATGCGTTTCTATTTACGGACTTTGACGAGGATGCGCTGCAACATCTCGATTTGCGCAACGATCTCGGAGCAGGTCCCGGCTATCACTTGGTAAAGACCGCAAAGACGCAGTTCGATGTGTTTGGGGGGCTGAGCTTCAATCAGGAATATTTCGGTACCTACGCAATTGCCAATCCGGCGCCTCCTCCCGCGCTGCTGCTAGAAGCTTCGCAATCGCGGCACAGTGCTGAGGTTGTTGTTGGTGAAACGCTCAGCACGAAACTCGGACCGCGAACGACATTAAGCGAACAACTCTCGTTTTTTCCGAATCTCAGCTCCGCCGGGGATGACCGCGTGACATTAGATGCGAACGCCACGACGAAGCTCAAGACCTGGCTTGGCTGGCAGGTGACTTTTAGCGACCGCTATATCTCCAACCCGCCGCTCGGATTGAAGGGCAATGATTTGCTGCTCTCAACCGGATTACGGTTGACGTTTGGCAAAGGAATTTTCTAAAAAGGAATAGGCCGCGCTTATGTCCATCCTATGAGGAGGCAGAAATGAACGGCGGAATCATTTATTGGATCGTAGTCGGATTGATCGCTGGGTGGCTTGCCGGCAAAGTGATGAGAGGCGGCGGCTACGGTGTCATCATGGACATCGTTCTTGGAATACTCGGAGGAATCCTCGGCGGATGGATATTCACTAGGCTCGGAATTGGCGTGGGAACGGGCATGATCGGGAGCATCATTGTGGCCTTCATCGGTGCGGTAATCCTGGTGTGGATTACACGTCTCTTCAAGCGAGCTTAGCCGTTCAGACATTGCCAGCGGCATGGCTGCAATTTTTAGTGAATTAAAACAAATCGCGCCGGCTGCCGGGGGTAGGCAGACCGGCGCGACTTGCGTCGGGGGTAAACTTAGTCAGCTAAACGCCCTCTCAGTTGGCTGAAGGACTGCCGGAATGCGTAGTCAAATACCATTCGGCAGTAGGCGCGCGTAAATATTTCAGCCGCAGTTGAACGGCTTCCGTACCTTTACGGTCGCCAAGCTTTTCACGCGCCACGCCAAGCCACTTGATTGCCAGTGGCGAACGTGGATCGGCCGATAGTTCGTCTGCAGCGTTTTGGTACTCCTTTTGCGCAAAAAGGACATATCCACGAGCCGATTCGTAACAGTCTTCGACGATCAGATCACGTGATTGCGCGGCGAGTCGTTCGAGTTTTTGCAAAGGATCAGCGGTTGCGGCAATTTGATGCTGTTCGACGCGAATGCGCACTTCGTCCCGCCAAATTGCCGCCAAAAATGAGTTGCGGTGCGCTTCGCTCATTCCCTCCACAGAGCCGCCGTAGGTACGTGCCATTTCGTGAAGCTTCGCAATGCGCTCCATCGGAGTAAGCGCCAGGAGCGCCTGGGCCTCCTCGATTTCGAATAAGGCGTAAGGTTCATGCGCAGCTTGCGCGTTCCGTTCCACGTCTGCGAGTGCTTGCAGCCCGTCGATGCTTTTGCCGGCCCAGAATTTCATCAACGCCTTCTGAAATTCGACGTGCAGGCGATCCAGATTGTTCGTGGAAATGACCAGAGCTTTATCGTATTCGGCGGTGGCTTTCTCGAACTCACCCATCAGCGCATACGTATCGCCCAGGCCGGTCTGAGAAGTGATGAAACCGGGAGAGAGCTTCAGCGCCGCCCTATAGTGTTCGAGTGAGCCTTGATCGTCACCCGCAAAGCGGGAAACCTCGCCGAGCGAGTCTTCTGGGTTTGGCTGCGCGGCTTCCAACTCGGCGTACTTCTTCAAGTACGAAATCGCTTTAACGGGATCTGGTTCGCCCGTACCGACCTTCGCATATCCGAGCATGTTGTAAGCCGGCGCGAAATTGGGATCCTGTTTGATGATTTGTTCCAACATGCGAACGGAGCGGTCATAATCCTGTTGGTCGTAAAGCCATTCGGCGGTGAGATACAAGGCGTGGCGGTCGTTTGGAAAATGGGCCAATAGATCGTTCATCGCAGTGATCGTCGGAAGCATGTCAGATTTCTGCACCGATAGAAAAAACTTCACGAGTAGTTGCTCTTCGGCCGGCGCATGTGTGGCAAGAAGTTCCGCCTTGCGCCCAGCCTCCAGGTTGGGCTGACTTCGCCGCCCGGCAAAAGACCACAGAGCGTAGGCGAGTGCGAACTGCGGATCCTTTTCCGTAGCTTTGCGTGCAGTCTGCACGGACTTATCGAGGAGCACGTTTTCGTATTGATCGAGCGCCGTCTCCACGAGCTTTTGCGCTTCTATTGATTTCGAAGCAACTGGAAATGCAAACACGTGTCCGGCAATCGGGGTGGTTGATCGGACGGCTGCGGCTGGAGTGTGGACATCGGCGTCGATGATGCTGGCGGACTGTATCGGATACGCCCAGGCCGATGCTGACAGCAGCGCGGGAAGAAGAAGAACTGTGGACTTCAGGAAACACCGATTGATCATCGTATACTCCGCGGCAGTCCGTGCCGAATATGTGCTACGCGTGAGATTTCTGCCTGCGAGACAAAGCTAGCGTTCTGCGTGGCGGCCGCGTAACTGGCCATGCGTACAGGTGTGCCGCATCGACACTCGGAGTGCTCGTTTGGGTACAAGTTATTTTTGTTCTTAATGGATACTTGTGGGCGCCATTGCGGCAACCGATACTGCGAAGAACCTACTCGAAAGGTGATGTGGGTATGAAGAGATGGTCTTTGAAGAAATCATTGCGTTTCGCGCTTGCGACCCTGTTGCTCTCACTTGCCTGCAGGCCGGCAGTTCCAGCGATCAAAAATATGGCGGTTGTGGTTTCGGCAGGCAGCAAACTCGCTGACGTGCCGCTCACTGAGCTGATCAAGTATTGCAAAGGCACAGCAAAGGCCTGGCCCGACGGAAAGAGTTTTGTAATCGTGCTGAAAAATCCTGACGCTCCGGAGATGCACGTTGCGCTGCAGAAATTGTTCGGAGGCGGGGCCTCGGACGCTCGCGTGCTGATCGCAAAACTGAACGAAACGCGGCAGGCAGTAAAAATCGTCGAATCTGACAACGATCTGCTGCATGCGGTGGATTCCACTCCGGGAGCGATTGGAATCGTGGACGTTTATGCAATCAACAGCTCGGTGAAAGTATTACGGATCGACGGCAAGTTGCCCTTCGACGCGGGCTACGCCCTGAAGGGCAACTGAGAACGTTTTTCTCTCTCCTAAATCCTCCAACAGAATTATTTTTGCGCTTCGGGCCTGACGGGTGTGCGCAGCGTCTTTATTGCCGTCAAACCGATCAGCACAATCGCTAGCCCCAGTGCGCTCCACAGTATTTCCGGGTGACGCTCAGTGAACGGCCGCGCGTCACGGTAGTTTGCAGTCTCTTCTTCCGGCCCCAGGGACAACGTGCGATCGGCTGATTTCGGCGTTCTAGAATCAAGGTAATGAGCCACATCGTATTGCGCTCTGCCCGCCTTTTCGTTCCCGTAGATGAGGCGATAATTTTGTCCTGCAATTTGCTTGAACAGAAGTGTGCGCGGAATTGCAGCCAAAGAAAAACTTACCTTTGCCAACGGCTGATCGTTTCCGTTGATGATTTCCGCCCGGATGAATCGATATCCGCTATTTTCCGGAAATGAGATGTGAAGTGATTCTTTCGTCTTGTCGCTTTGCTTGTACCGGTAAATCACTCCGGAACCGAAGTAGGACCATTCCCGGCCATCGACACTGCCGCTCATTCGCACCGCACGATAAAATTCCGCTGTGTCAGTCTGTATTTTCAGTTCTGAAATGGGCTGGTTCGCAGAGTTGAGTGTGGCACGCCAGGCACTCTCAGTAGGATCGCTGGAGTTTTCTTGCGCAAACACAGCCGGTACGTCGCTGGTCCGAAATTCGTACGATTCTTCATGCAGAACGCTTACGCCGCTGACTGGAAATTGGCTGGCGGGATCATTAATGCGCACGCGCACAAAGCGAGAACTCAGTCCCTGGATCGGAATGGTCTGCGTGCCATCGACCTCGCGTGAGCGAAATCGCGCGATCGGAGCGCGAGATTCCACGATTCGCCAAATCTTTGCGTCATCGCTAAGCGCCACTTCCGCCCAAACGATAAAATCCGGGCGGTTGGTGTCCACCTCCACCCGATCGTAATTGACATGCTGCTGGCCCAGATCGCCAATCACCTGCGTGAAATTGCCGGCCACAAAGCTGTTCTCAACGATGCGCGCCGGGTGCGCTTCGCCATATCGATGCGCCGGTCTTTCTTGAAGCACGAAGGGAACTTCTTCGCTGCGGGAATTCAAAATGCGTAGGTCATCGCAGCTTGCGCGGCAGTGCGCGTAGATGTCCCAGGGCAGAGTTAGCTCCGCGGGCTCATCGCCGAGTGCGATCGTGCCTTCGATTGCACGCGAGTAATGCCAAACGCGCCATTTCTCCGGCAGGTCGGCGGACATGGCGATTGCGCAAAACGCAACCGCCAGCAGAACGACGGATGCCACGCGCCGCATCATGATGTTCCCCGCTCACGAGCAGATTTGCGCTGGTACAAGAAGGAAACACCAAGCAAGACCGCGCCAAGCACGAAGAAGGACAGGATGCGGTATGCGCGCTCGAGGAATGACAAGTCGTATATAAATACTTTGACGACCACCAAGCCGAACAAAACCAGGCTTTGCCAGCGCAGCACCGCGGATTTTTTCTGCACGCCCCAGAACAAGAGCCCCATTGCGTAAGCAGTCCACAAAACCGAAAGGGCGAGATGCTGCGCCAGCGCGGCGTCCGGTCGTGTGCCGGTCCTGCCAAAGTAATCCCAAAACTCCACTGACAAGGCAATCAAGGCATATACGTTAATTGCGACAGCGTAGAAGCCGATTTCCATGCGCTCTTGCCCTGCAATTTCTGTTTTATAGGTTCTGGCCGCCCACAGTGCGACGCCGAAGCAGGCAATCAGCAGCATATAAGCGCCAAATCGCGCATTGAAGAAAAATTGCCCGCCTTCCGGCGGAATTAAGAGCAAGCGAAGTGCGGAAATCGCGAGTAACAGGTACCCCGCCTGGCGCAGAAAATTGCCCGCAGCGCGAAACCCTGTCCAAATCAGGATCGCTCCTTCCACCGAGAAGCTCACGGTGATCCATTTCCCTTCGAGCCGAACTGGAACGGCCAAAGTTAGAAAAGTTAGCGCCAGTCCGGCAAACAACAATCGCGCGGCGGCCGATTCGCGTTTGTCAGCCTCGGGAACCATGCGAGCGACGGCCACGTGTGCGGCAGCGAGTGCCAGAAAGAAAAGCGTCAGCGGCCATTTGTCCTCCGGCCATAGCAAAGCAAATAGCGCACCCGAGAAAGCAAACGTATTCAAAAGAACGATGGCGGCATCGGATTCATCCAGGCGCGACTCTCGCATGGCCTTAGCGGCGGGCAACGCGGAATACAAAAGATAGAAAAGCGTGGCGAAAAACACGGTGCGTTCGAGCGGCGAAGTGCGATGGAAGAATTCGCTGTACCAACCCCAGAAATAAATTTGCGTCCCGATGAACGCAATCAAAATCAGCGACTTCCAGGCTTTCTTCCAGGCGATGAATAACGTTCCCACGCCTAACAGTAAGAGATACGTGAAAAGGACCACTTGCTGGTCCTTGCCGCTACTGGCCAAAATTGGCGCGAGCAATCCTCCGAGCAGCGAGAGCACTGCAATACGTTGCGAATTTCGTCCCAGGGCTAAGGCAGCCATGACGGCGGTAATCGCAATCATTGCTGCGAAGCCCACGTCGCGGCTATACAGCGAGTAATATTGGCAGCCCGCCCAAACAGAAAGAAAAAGCGTAGCCTCGCCTAATGCCGCGATGCCTTCTGAAAAATATGTATAGCCCTTGCCCAAGAGCCAGTGGCTCCACGGGAGCATCAGCGCGCCCAGCAGCACTCCGATGGCGATGCGCCCCGACGGACCGATCCAATTATTGTCGAAGGCTAATTTCAGGAAATACGAGACAGCAACCAGCAGCGCGACGATTCCAATGCGGTTAAACCAGCGCCCAGCGACCAGGTTTTCCAAGTCCAGCGCGGACGTTTTCTGCTCATTCGAAGTCCGGAACATTGCCAACCGGGCAGCCTCTGAAGCCCGCGCATCTTCTGTAGAAGGCCTCGCGGGTTGACCGGGAAGAGAAGAGACCGGCGGCGAAGGCGGCGGTGGAACGGGCGCACTTGCTGGAGGCTGGCCCGAGGGGGTTGGTGATCGCAGGGATCCTGCTGCCTGCTCGACGGCCTCGGGTTGGACTCCTACCACCGCTCCGCGGCTCACCACCTTCTCAAGTTCCGCCACTGTCTTTTCAAGGGCGAAAATCCGTGAGGTGAGTTGCGGAAGGTGATTTTGCGATGTACTTTCCAGGCGGCGAACCGCCACCAGGGCCAGAATGCCGAGGACCGGCCCGGCCAAAACAACCACGATAGCAAGAATGATCAGGCCGCCCATGCAGGTGGAAACTGTCGGAATTTAAGCACACGACAAGGGCAGACACAACCCCAATGGGGGCCGCGCCGCCCGGTCCCGTTTTGGGACCGTACACGAGTTACCGTACACGAGTTGCTGTAAGAAAGAATGTCGCGTTCCTCGACGCTATAATTCCTGCTTCGAGTGAATGACTGTACGATTGATCAGTATTTTCCACAGGCCGTCTAGCGAATCTCAAGCGAAATAGCATATTTTGTCCATAACGCGATAACATATTCATTTTCAGTATTTTACGGCATGGCAGACGAAGCAGAATCGTACTAGAGCTGTGGTTTAACTAGGAAAATGTGACTGCTGTACCATAGCCGCGGCTGCCAACCTGCTGTCTAATGGTACAGGTGCAGGGGACACACGGACCATCTAGACAGTCCCGAGCATCAAAGAGCCATCGCAAGGGAATAGAGACAAGCAGCCCAATGGCGCGACGGCTGGGCCAGCCAAAGAGGACAAATGAAGAACAAGGACAATAGCCGCAAGTGGATGTGGTGGTTTCTGGGAACGGTTGTGGCAATGCAGCTGTACTTTGTTCGGGAGCTTCTGGCGGTCTTTGCTTTGTTCATTTTGGGATTCGGAGTGCTCGCGTTCATGGTAGTCGCCCTATACGCACTGCATCAGGGCTGGGCAGTTGCCGTCGAAGGTCTGGCGGCCAGCCAGCATACGGCGATCCTGGGCACAAAGCGAACCGTGAATTCGATGGAAGACTTTGTCCGCCGCGGCGCACTGGCCACCTTTGCAGGCGTCGAAGAGCTAGCCAAGCGTGCGATACGCGCGGGTTCAGCCACCGCCCGTTGATTTTTGGGTTTAGCAGGGAGAAGCCATCGGTAGAGCTGTTCTCCTGCAGTCTCTGCCGTTGACACCGTCACGAAGAACCAAAAAGAGAGCCCATCGCCCTGAGCAAGCGATTGGCTCTTTTTCTTTTCCTCCTGGTCTTACTTCATGGGCTACTGTTTGGCTGGCTTGCCGAGCACGTGATTCGGATCGTTCGCGACTTTCTTGTATTCGGCCGGTACGGTGAACAGTGCCGGATCAAGTGCCGAATCCGAGAATGCGCTCACTTCAATCGTCATTTCCATCAGCGCTCCGGGCACGGATGGCGGCGGAGGAGGATTCGACGCGGCGGATCCTGGAGCCCCACTCGAATCTGGTTTGGCGTCATCTTTCTTTTTCTTCTTGCCGAAAAGTCCGCCCAATCCTTTCATCACCGCCTCTGACGCGTTGGTAGGCGGGCCACTCGAGGCGGACGACGCACTCGTTTCTTGTGCCTCCGGAGCGGCTGATCCCGGTGCGCCGGCCATGGACATGCTGATGTATTGAAGAATCGGCAAGCCTTTATAGAGCGCCTGATTTTTTTGCATTTCCTGCATGCTTTGCGAAACTTGCGGATTTACGGTGATTCCAGACGGCGGTATCCAGTTTAGTTCTTTGGCCATTTTTTTATAGAACTCCGCGACCTCTTGATAGCCGGACACGCTTGGCGCAATCCAGGAGTCGATGCTTGTGGACATGGTTCCCGAAACTGGTCCGCTGGGCGGCTGCGATGTGTTCTGCGCATCAGGTTGCGGTTGCGCGGTAAATTCCATGTCAATCTGCATTTTCATTTCGTTGGTGGTTTGTCCATTTACGATGCGGCCGGTTTCACCTGGCGTGGTGCTCACCTTGGCCTTCATATCCACTTGCGCATCTTTTGTCTTGGGGTCCTTCTGCATCTTGGCTTTCTGCTGGTCCGTAGCCTTTTGCAGCGCATCGCGGATCTCGTCGAAAGTCATTTCTGAATATGTGCGATTCTGCGGATCCATCTCGATCACCACTCTGCGTTTCAGGTCGAGAATTTGGACCGAGCCGTCAGGGTGATCGGTGCGCATCACGTCGCCTTTGACGTATCGCGTGGTGCTCATCGCCTTCAAGGACTGAGACGCTTGTTTATTAAAAATTCCCGCGAACTTCACCATGCTTTTGAGAGAGCCACCCGTGATTTTCGAGGTGTCGGAGTACTTAAAATCCGCGCGCGCTGGAACGGCGCCGAAGAGCAAGAACAGACAGAGTGCGACAGACAAGGTTTGTTTCAAGGATCCTCCGGAATACGTGACGGTTTTCTAGCGGCGGCCAGCGCAGGCCAGGCGCCGTCGCCGCCGAGACTTATGCGCCAAAGGTTAAAGGAAACCGCCGCGTGTGCGCAAATAAAATACGGGCCATTATGTTCGGAGAACGGCTTGACGATTGAAGTAAACAGAGAAATGGCCGCGGATTGCATGAAAACAGCTTGTGCGAATGCGCGGCCTTTAAGTGTGTAGCCGATTTAAAGAGAACGAAGCGCTGTTGCTACGGGCTGCCCCGCCGCGCGAGCGGCTGGCAGCAAACCCCCAACGATCCCCATCACCAGCGCGAATATGATTCCCTCCGCTAAGAGCACCGGCGTGATCTTAAAAGCGAAGGCTAAGTTCGAGAACGTCTGAAAGTTCATGGTGCTGGTGGTCAGGCCATTTAGGGGCAAAACCGCGATACAGCCAAGGACGCCTCCAATGAATGCGATCAATAGCGCCTCGATCAGGAATGAAAACACGACCGCCGATCCCGCAAAGCCCACGGCGCGCATCGTGGCAATTTCTCGTCCACGTTCCGACACTGCTGAGTACATCGTGTTCAGAGCACCGAAAACCGCGCCGATGGCCATAATCGCAGCGACCAGACCACCCAGGACGCTGATAAGTGTGGTCATCGTCGTGGATTGCTTGGCGTAGTAGTCGATTTCCCTCGTCACATCCACATTCAAACGTGGATCGGACGTCAACGAATCTTTAAGCGTTTGAAATGAATCCCGCGACTGGAGACGTACTGTAACCGATTGGAAGATATTCGTCGGACGTTTGAGAATTTCGTTGAGCACGTGTGAATCGCACCATACTTCGGAGTCGAACGATGAGCCGCCGGCATCGAAAATTCCCACCACGGTCCAATGCCCGCCGCCAAAGTCAACAACATTGCCGAGGGTCAATCCGGAATAGGTTATCGAAGCATTTTTGCCAACGACCAATTCCGATACGCCCGGTGCGAACATGCGCCCTTGCACCACATGCGTAAATTTTCGGATGTCCAGTACGTTGGGGGAGACTCCACGAACCTGCACGTTGGCGTCGGTGCCGGTGCTGATCAACGGGAAGGGAATTACGCCAACCACCTCCTGAGTGATCAGTGGACCGTTGGCGTCACGAGCGATCCCGGGGGCGTCAGCGATTACCTTTACGGAGTCAAGGGTTACGCCGCCCATCATCTCCGAAGGAGAGCCGGCGCGTAGAATCAGCGCATTGTCGGGCGAACCCGAAGCGACCAGGGTCGCTCTGAAACCGTGCGCGAGAGAAAGCATGGCGATGAACACGCCGACGGTGCCGGCAATTCCCAGCACCGCGACGATGGTGGAAGTCCACCGCGCTCGTACGCTTCGAACGTTGTAGATGAGTGGTATAGCCAAGTCAGACCCTCCGCAGCGCATTCACAACGCGCATGCGCATAGCGGTAATGCCCGGCAAAAGTCCGCTGATAATGCCGACCGCAATCGCAACCGCCAGGCCCAACGCTAAGACCGTTGGAGCCAGCACCAGCGCCGGCAGCAATCCATTGAGCGCCTTTGCCAAGGCCGGCACCGCCACTACCGCCAACAGCAAGCCGAGAAGCCCGCCGATCAATGCGATGACCAGAGATTCCGCCAGCACAAAAAATAGAACTGCTCGGTCAGAAAAGCCGATGGCCTTGAACACCGCCAACTCCGAAGTTCTTTCCCGCACTGAGATGGCCATGGTGTTTCCGGTCACCAAAAGCAGCGTGAAAAATACGACTACACCGATGGAAAGAATCAGAAACTGAATATTGCCGAATTGCTTGACCCAACTGGCGGCGAAAGCGGATTCCGTCTGCGTCCTGGTTTCCGAAGGCGAATTTGCGAATTCCGCGTCAATTGCTTTTGCAATGCGCACCGACTCGTCAGGATTTTCTACGCGAAGTACATACCAGCCGATCTGTCCTTTCACCCCAGCGGGGAGTTTTTCCTCGAAATAATCCCACTGAAACCAGAACTGCGTCTCATCGTCCTGCGGACGTTTGCCATGGTAAATGCCGACCAGGTTGAACTCCCACGCACCTCCCCCGTATAACGTGGTTTTGATGGGTATGCGGTCTCCAATCTTCCATCCAAACCTCTTCGCGGTCTGTGCGCCGGCAATTGCCCCCTGGCGGTCTTTCACAAACGCGTTCCACTGATCATCGGGAACAATCAGCTCCGGAACTACCTGGCGCTGGTTCTCCGGATCAATCACAAATTGCGGAAAGAAATTTTTCTCGTCCTTATATACCCCGCCAAACCAGTTGTTATGCGTGACGTACTTCACACCCGGAATACGCAAAATCTTGTCGCGATATGACAACGGGATCGTATTGATGATTGACGTGCGATTGATTACCACCAGCCGGTCTGCCCCGGCGACATCCGCGCCGCGTCCAAACGCGTCTTTTACCACCGCAAGAAACGCAAACAGGAATAGCGCTACCGCGAACGAGCCGATGGTCAGGATCAACCGCACTTTTTTGCGAAAAAGATTTGCGAAAACCAGACTTGCGTACTTCATGCGACACCTCCTGCCATGGCGTTCTGCGAAACTTTGCTGCTCTCGACGAGTACACCTTTTTCAAGATGCAAGGTCGTGTGCGCGCAGTCCGCGACCACCGGATCGTGCGTCACCATTAAAACCGTCTTTCCATGTTTCGCTACCAGTTCTTCGATCAGCGCCATGATTTCGGTGGCGCTTTTGCGATCGAGGTCGCCAGTGGGCTCGTCGCACAGTAGGAATGTCGGATCGGATACGATGGCGCGCGCAATCGTCACACGCTGTTCCTGTCCGCCAGAAAGCTGGCGAGGATAATGATTCATCCGGTCGGCAAGTCCGACTACTGAGAGTGCCGTTTCGACATGCTGCCTGCGTTGCGCTTTGGAAAGTTTCGTCAGCAGTAGAGGCAGCTCCACGTTCTGAAACGCGGTCAGCACTGGGATGAGGTTGTACATCTGGAAGATGAATCCAACGTGCCGCGCCCGCCAGTGCGTCAACTTGCTGGACGA
>Ga0070716_100001064_pt1 | contig 12028 bp, 8 predicted proteins | sample LARL112metaG_FD_71395 | JGI IMG/M metagenome (GOLD analysis project Ga0070716, IMG submission 71395) | Corn, switchgrass and miscanthus rhizosphere microbial communities from Kellogg Biological Station, Michigan, USA - LAR L11-2 metaG | ecosystem: Host-associated > Plants > Roots > Rhizosphere ... | reverse complement strand
GGCCTCGCGCAGAAGGTACGAGCCCGGCAGGCCGGGCCAGCCGGTAGGGGACCTGCTTCCGGGTCGGCCAGGCGTTAGTGCCGCATCAGGAAAACGTTCGTCCTCGTGGCTAACCGCTGAGGTCACGCAGACCGACTGCGTCGTGCCGCCAGAACGGCTCTGCATAGATCAGTGTCCCTGTCATCCACGGCTCGTATACCGGAAGCTTGATCGCCTGGAAGGCACCATCCGGGATGCGCAGGGATGGCTTCCGGAAGCCCTGGTCGCCACCGGACATAAACCCGAAGCGTGAGTAATAGCCGGGATCACCCTCCAGGAAGACCAGGGGAACAGCCCGCCCGCTAAGTGCCGTCAGCCCGTGTCGCACCAAGGCCGAGCCGATACCACGCCCCTGATGCTCGGGCAGGACGGCCAGAGGACTGAGCACCTGCACCTCAACCAGCCGCAGAGGAGCATCGAGCAGACTGCGGGTGAACATGACGTGCCCCACGATCTGCCCGTCGTGCTCGGCAACCAGCGAGAGGGCATCCGTGGGCGTAATGGTCTCCCGCAGGGTATCGACCAGGTCGGCCACGACAAGGCCGTGGTCACCGAACGCCCGGACGTGGATGTCTCGCACCGACTCCCTGTCGGCCGGACGTTCTTCGCGGAGATCCATGCCCGGATGGTAATGACCCCTCCCGGTAGCTCGCACCCGGTTTTGCAGCCCGAGGGACGCGCTCAGTGACCGCCGAGCCGCACCGGGACCAGCATCCAAACGGCGCGTCACGTCGGGCTCAGCCGGCGACAGCGCAGCTCGCAGTTCCGGTTGTGCCGTCGGCCTGCTGGCCCTCATCAGGAGGCAGCTTCGTGGGCCTCAGGCCCTGGTTGGCGCGGCCTTGGGGCAACGTTCACCAGATCGTCCCGTGACACGTAGTCGGCGTCCGGGTGGCTGCGGGAAGCTGGCGCTGGTATCCGGTGACAAGGAGAGGGGCACCAAGTGACGATGAAAGCGCACTGGGCCACGAAGGCCCTGGCCGCGATCGCCCTCCCGGCGAGCCTGTTGATCGCGGGTGGCGCGACAGCGGCGGCTTCTGCCGGCGGTGGGACACGGACCGCCCAGCTCACTGTGCGGCATGTCCTCAACGGCATGAAGCTGCACCACAGCTTCACGCCGCCGGGCGGCGGGAAGAAGACCGAGCCGCTGACTCAGCCCGACGACATCACCGCGATCGGTCTCGACCTCTTCACCGCGTTCCAGAACGGCGTCGGCTCGCAGGGCGAGCCGAGCTCGGACGGCAACACCGACAGCACGGTCGTGGAGTTCAGCCTGTCCGGACAGGTGCTGGGGCAGTGGGATGTCAAGGGGAAGGTGGACGGCCTGACCGCCGACCCGGCTCGCAACATCGTCATCGCCACGGTGAACGAGGACCTCAACTCCAGCCTGTACACGATCGAGGCGACCCGGCGCACCGCTGCCGTCCAGCACTACACCTACAACAAGCCGCTGCCGCACAACGGCGGCACCGACGCGATCTCGATCGTGGGCGGGCAAATCGTGGTCAGCGCTTCGGCGCCGGGGACAATCGGCAAGCCCGCACCCCAGCCGACCTATCCGGCGGCTTACACGGTGACGCTCCGCCGCAGCCATGTCGCCGCGGTGGCTCCGGTGTTCTTCGACGAGGCGCAGGCGACGGTGGCCAACACCGGCCCGTCCCACGGCAAGAGGGTCAAGCTGGCCCTCACCGACCCGGACTCCAACTCGGTAGTCCCGGCCTTCGCCCCCAGGTTCGCCGGTGACTTCATGCTCACCAGCCAGGCGGACAAGCAGCAGATCTTCGCCCAGCGCACCGCGGCAGGGGAGCTGAAGCTCCAGGTCCTCAACCTGTCCCAGTCGGTGGACGACACCGCCTGGAGCGGCGCTGCGAACGAGCTTTTGTTCGCGACCGATGCCACCGCCGACTTCGTCGACGTCGTGACCGGCCAGTTCGCACCGAGGTCGGTCATTACGGCGGTCACGCCCTGCGACGCGGCCAACGCCCCGGCCACCTGCCCAGCGCCCGGCTTCCCGCCGAACTACCTCGGCTCGCTGAACCCGCGGACCGGCCATGTCAGCCATCTCACGCTGACCGGCCCGCGGCTAGAGCCCAAGGGCCTGGTGTTCATCGCGCCGCCCGCGTAACGGCGCAGCCCCGGCCCGGGCCCACCTCCCCGGGACGGGCCTACCACGCCGCGCTGCGTGCGGTCAGCCCATCTGTTGGAGGCCTTGCGGGTAGACGTGCAGGCGCTGCGGTCCGTGTTCGGTGACCAGTAGCAGTTCGCCGGTCTGGACGCCGGCCCGCCCGTCGGGGGTCACGATGTTGGGCTGCACGACCACGGTCATCCCCGCTGCGAGCGGGAAGTCGGGTGCTGGCAGTGACCGGCCCGGGGCGGGCACGACCGGTGGGAGGTAGCCGCCGCCGAAGCCGTGCACCAGGTCATCGATCGCCGTGAAGCCAGCCTGCTCGATGAGGGATGCGGCGGCCGCGAGGTCGGCGGCGCGGGCGCCGGGCATCAGGATGGCCGCGATGGCGTCGTACGCAGCGGCCGCGACAGCGTGAAGCTCGCTGTACGGCGCGGTGGGTGGCGCGCCGACCGTGAACGTGCGCAAGACCTGCCCGGCGTAGTCGGGCACGGCTGCGGCGCTGATCTCGCAGGTGATGACGTCGCCGGAGCCGATCACGCGGCCGGTGGGCCACTGGGCGGGCACGGCCAGGGCCGGCTGGTCCATGGGGGTGATGCCGAGGTAGTGGATGTGGTGCAGGCCGCCTTGGGCGGTATAGGCCTGCTCGGTGGCGGCGAGGACCTTATGATCGGTCGCCCCCGGACGGAGCGCGCCGGCCAGCGCCGTGATCGCCGCATCGCTGAGTGCCGCACCGCGCCGCAAAGCGGCCATCTCCTCTCCGGACTTGACCAGGCGCAGCCTGGTGCACGCGGCGTTCAGGTCAACCACATCGGGGACCTGCCCGGCCAGCAGCCGGTACTGATCGAACGGCAGCGGCCCGGCCAGGCCGATCCGGCTGGGCAGCCTGCCGCGGGCGGCGATCAGGTCCAGCGCCGTCGCGACCGCGCTCGTGCCTGCCCATTCGACGCGAGCGGCGGACAGGCGGCGGGCCTGCGGGACGTGGTTGAAGAACGACACCAGCAGCACGTCATCGTCCTGTCCGGGGGCCATGACCAAAAGCGCCTCGCGGGTGACCGGCCACCCGGTCAGCCACATCACCGCGCTGCCCGACCGGTTGGCGCCGTACACCAGCGCGTAGGAGATCCCGCATCGTTCCAGTTCCCGGCCCAGCACCGCCCGGCGCCGCTGCATCTCCGACGCGGAGAATCGCGTCCCGCCCGCTGACACCCTCCGATGCTGGACCGAAGGCCGCCCGGCCCGCAACCGTGGCCTAGCTGCAGGCCATGCTGGACGCCTTCACCAGCTATTACAACCAGCAGCAGCCGCATCGGTCGCTGCCGCGCCGCGCCACTCCCGCTACCCCTGGAGGGCCAGGCCCTGGGGTGTGCCCGCGGCTACAGTGCTGTGCGGGAGGAGATGACCGATGCCGGTGGGCGGGTGGCTGCGCGCGGTGGCCGTGGTGGCGCTCGTGCTGGCGGCGGCGGTGGTTCCCGGCCGGGCGCGGGCTGCCGCTGCGGGGTGCGATCATGTGGTGGGGCCGTTTCATCAGGCGAAGGCGCAGATCTGGCAGGCGGACGGCCGCCTGTTCGTGCCCCGGGGGATCACGGTGTCGGGGCTGGAGCACCCGAATTGGGCTGATTACGTGGCCCGCGACGATGACCAGATCCGGGCCGCCGCGGCGGCCTGGTGCGCGAACGTGGTGCGGTTGCAGGTGGGGCAGTGGAACCTGAATAACTCGCCGGGGTTTGTCCGTGCGATGCGGGCTGAGGTCGGCTACGCCGAGCGCCTGCGCCTGGCAGTGGTGATCAACGACCAGGCGGAGTGGGACCCTACCAGTGACCCGATGCCCACCGACGCGTCCAAGACGTTCTGGCGGACGGTGGCGCCGATGTATGCCCGCGACCCGCTGGTGATCTTCGACGCGTTCAACGAGCCCACCCTTGGCTCGTGGGCGTGCTGGCATGACGGCGGCGCGGCCTGCCCCCGGCCCGGGTTCACCGGAATGCAGGCATTGGCGGCGCTGATCCGGCGGCACGCGCCGAACCTGATCTGGGTGGATGGGCCGTCGGTGGCGACCACGCTGACCCGTACCGGCGGCACCGCCCGCACGGTGCAGCTGGGCGCCGCGACCCTGGCCGGGGTGCAGTCGTGGCCGATCACCGGCGTGCAGCCGCGCGCCTACAGCATTCACCATCCGGGCGGCCCGCACACCGAGGCGAACTGGACCGCGAAGTTCGGGTATCTCGCCGCGCAGCGGATCGCCCCGGTAGTGGTCGGCGAGACGACCCAGTGGGCGGCCGCGAGGGCCGAATGCTGGAGTGACGCGCCGTCGCGTTACCCGGCATACCTGGACTACCTAGCCTGGCTGCACATCGGGGCCACGGCGTGGTCGCTGGACCCGGGGGTGCTGGTGGGGACCAGGCCGACCCAGCCGACGGGGTTCGGTGTGCGGTCGCAATGGAAGTGCGTAAACGCCGTGGACCCGGCCGACAATCACAGCGCGGGAAAGAAGATCAAAGCCTGGTATGAGCGACTGAGCAGGCGGTAATAGGCGCGACCCATCGCGCGGGCAGACTCGCACGCCGCGACGGCCACACCGCGGCCTACTCACCTGATCCACGCTCCGAGTGCTCGCCGAGATGTTGCGCTGCACTGTCTCCAGATCAGGCATTTCAGCGCCACGTCAGGGCTGTTTCAGCAGCCGCTGGCAAGGTTAGCTGCGCAGCCGACGCCGCGCCGGTAGCTGAGAGGAGACCCGGATAAGTGGAGGAAATGCCAGATGAGACGCGCTATTAGAGCAATCCTGACAGCGGTGATCGGCGCGGGCCTGGTGCCTACGGCAGCTGCGACGAGTGCGTTCGGAGCCAGCACGCCGACCGCGCCGCCCGGATACCAGCGAGTGAGAAGCGCACCGATTCCGATACCGCCTGGGATGTTCGACTCGGGCGGTCAGGTGGCATGTCCCGCCGGCACGGTGCCGTGGGGCGGGGGCGTCGGCTACACCGGCGGCATTCCCAGCGCCGGCGAGAACATCAACACCTCCGCGCCCACGGGCAACGGGTGGAGGGGACGGTACAACAACGGCAGCACCCAGACCAGTGACAACTTCGCGATCGACGCGATCTGCGCCAGGCAGCCGGCCGGCTACACGACCACGTTCGCGACGGTGGACAATCCCGCAGGCGCCCAGTCCGCCGCGATCGCCATATGCCCCGCCGGCACCCGGCTGTTCAGCGGCGGCACGCTTTCCACCGCTGACACCGTTGACGTGCAGCTCCTGAGCGCCTGGCCACTGGGCCCGCAGCGGTTCAAGAGCGTCATGTTTAACGGCTCAGCCACCGACCAGCAGCTCACCACCTTCGCGACATGCGGCCACAAGCCGGCCGGGTACACCATCACGTCAGCGACCGGCACCGATAACGGAGGACCCGTCGACCAGACCGGCGGCGCGCAATGCCCAGCAGGGACCGCAATAATCGGCGGGGGCATCCACGTGCACAGCCCGCGGCCGGCCGTCACCCTCGGGCTATCGCTCGACGAACCTGCCGGCCAGTGGCTGTCCGAAGTGGTCAACCTGGCTCCGGAACCGGCGACCGTGACCATCTACGCGATCTGCGCCGCCTAACGCCGATCCGCCAATGACACCCCAGACCAGCGACTGGCCCGTCGGGGGGTTCGCCAGCGTGGTGGCGAGCCGGTAGCTGTCATCGGTCGCGCCAACGAAAGGCGAGGGCTTCCTCCCGGTCAGCGAACGCGGCGTCCAAGCCCGGCCCTTTCGCCCTCGAACACTTGCGCTCGGGTGGGGGCGGGATGGGGGTGCACAATGGGCGGATGGGGGTCCCGTCAGGCGCGGTGACGTTGGTGTTCACCGACGTCGAGGACAGTACCCGCCTGTGGGAGGCCGACCGCGAGGCGATGGCGGAGGCGTCCGCCCGCCATAACCGCATAATCCGCGAACAGTTCGAGGGCGCGGGCGGCCAGGTGTTCAAGACAGTGGGTGAGGCGTTTCGCGTGGTGTTCGCTGACCCGTCCGCTGCGCTGACAGCGGCGGTGGCTGCCCAGCGGGCGGTGAGCACCGAGCCGTGGCCGCCAGGCTCGCCGGTCCGGGTGCGGGTGGCGTTGCATTCGGGGGTGTGCGTGGAACGTGACGGCGATTATCTCGGTCCGGTGGTGAACCGGGCCGCCCGGCTGCTGGCGGCCGGTCACGGCGGGCAGGTCCTGGTGTCGGGGGCGGCGTACGGGCTGGTGGCCGACCGACTGCCTAGGGGGATCGGTCTTCGGGATCTGGGTGAGCACCGGCTGAAGGACCTGGGCCGCACTGAGCGGGTCTTCCAGGTGACCGGGCCGGGACTGGCCGACGGGTTCGGTCCGTTGCGCTCGCTGGACGACCCGGCGCTGCGTCACAACCTGCCTTCGCAAGCCACCAGTTTCGTGGGCCGGGCCGCCGAGCTGGCCGAACTGCGGGAGCTGGTGGCCGGGGGGTCGCGGCTGGTCACGATCACCGGGCCGGGCGGGATCGGCAAGTCCCGCCTGGCGGTGCAAGTGGCGGCCGAGGCGCTGGACGGCACCGGCGACGGGGTGTGGCTGGTTGAGCTGGCGCCGGTGGCCGACCCCGAACTGGTGGCCCGCACCGTGGCCGCCGTGCTGGGTGTCCGCGAGCAGCCGGGACGGCCCATGCTCGACACCCTGGCCGAGGCCGTCGGCGACCGCTACCTGCTGGTGGTTCTCGATAACGCCGAGCACGTGCTCGGCGCTGCCGCCAAGCTAGCCGACGTGATGATCCGGTCCTGCCCGCGGGCGTGCCTGCTGGTCACCAGCAGGGAACCGCTGGGCATCGGTGGAGAGCACCTCTTCCGGGTTCCCCCGCTGCCCGTGCCGCCCGCCGATCTGACCGCCCCCGCCCGGCTGGCCGGTTTCGAATCGGTCCAATTGTTCGTTGAGCGCGCCCTGCTGCACCGGCAGGGCTTCGCCCTCGATGGCGCCAGCGCCGAAGCGGTGGCGGCAATCTGCGCACGCTTGGACGGGATTCCGCTGGCCCTGGAGCTGGCCGCCGCCCGGCTGGGTTCGCTGTCGGTGCCGGAGATCAGCTCCCGGCTCGACCAGCGGTTCCGCCTGCTGACCGGGGGTAGCCGTACCGCTCTGCCCCGCCACCAGACCCTGCGCGCCTTGATCGACTGGTCCTACGACCTGCTCAACCCCGAGGAACGGACGGTGCTCGACCGGCTGTCGGTGTTCGCCGGGGGCTGGACCCTGCAGGCCGCCGAAGCGGTCATCTCAGCAGGCGACAGCGGAGGATGGCAGGTGCTTGACCGCCTGGCCGCCCTGGTCGACAAGAGCCTGGTCCAAGCCGACGAGACCCGCGGGACGACCCGCTACCGGCTGCTGGAGACCGTCCGCCACTACGCCGCCGAACGCCTCGCCCAGTGGCCAGGCTCGGAGCTGGACCAAATCCGCGCCGCCCACCGCGACTACTACCTGGCCCTGGCCGAGACCGCAGGCACGCAGCTGCGCGGCCCGGACGAGGCCACGTGGCTGGACCGGCTGGAGGTCGAGTTCGACAACATCCGCGCCGCACTGGCTTTCAGCCTCGCCGATCCCGCCAGTGCCGAGCCGGGCCTGCGGCTGGCCACGGGGCTGCGCTGGTTCTGCCACATGCACGGCCACGGCGGCGAAGTCCTCCAGGCCCTCAACGTCCTGCTCGCGCGGCCCGACGCCCAACCGCCCGCCCGGGCCCGGGCCCTCACCACGAGCTGCCACCTGCGCGACCGCTTCGCCGATGACTCGCCGGTCCCGTCGATGGCCAGCGAGGCCCTCAGGATCGCCCGTGAACTCGCCGACGACGCCGTCGCCGCCGATGCCATTTCTCAACTGTGCTGGTTCAGGTTCCAGCACGGCGATCTGCCCGCCGCCCTGGCCGACATCGACGAAGCCGTCGGGCTGGCCAGGAAAACCGGAGATCCCCGGCTGATCGCGGAGATGCTCGGCCGTCGAGCAGTGTTCAAGAGCGAATCCGGCGATCTCGATGCCGCCTTCGCCGACCAGGAGGAAGCACTCACGCTGTCACGGGCGACCGGAGACAACTACCGGCTCGCCATCACGCTGGGCAACCTCGGCGTCGACGAACTCACGGCTGGGCAGCTTCGAGCGGCCCGGGCGCATCTTCAGGAAGCGAGCATGCTCGACGACAACCTCGGCTACCAGATCCTCTCCGTCGGTCTGCAGCAGAACCTGGGATTCATGGACATCATCGACGCCGATCCCCGCCACGCCCGCCGCCACTTCCTCGACAGCCTGGACACGGCCCGGATCACCGGTTTCACGTCGTATGCTCACGGCGCTCTTCTCGGCCTGGCCCTGGCGGCCGGCGCCGACAGCGACCCTGCCGCCGCCGCCACCCTGCACGGCGTCGCCGACGAACAACGCGAGCTGGGCGGACGAGCTTTCCAGGCCCTCGAAGCGGGGCTGCGCGACCGTGACCACGCCCGCCTGCGCGCCACGCTGGGCGAGACCGCGTTCGAGGCCGCCTACGCGCGCGGCCGCACGCTCAGCCAAGCCGACGCCGTCGCCCTGGCCACCGCGGTAGCCGGGCCCAATTCTGGGGTTGTACCCGCGGGCGTCGTTCCTGCCGCCAGCCAGGCGACGGCGGAGGATTCTGCTGGCCTGCTGTCGGACAGGGAGCGGGACATCGTGGCGCTGCTGGCTGGTGGGGCGTCCGACGCCCAGATCGCCAGGCGTCTCTACCTGTCGGTCAACACGGTGCGATCGCACTTGGAGCGGATCCGGGACAAGACCGGCGCCCGCCGCCGCACCGAACTGGTCCGTTACGCCATCCAGGTCGGCATCGATCCGGTCGCCCCTGCCTCCCTGAGAGCCGACCCCTCTCCGCCCCGACGTAACTAGCCTCCCGGCGGTGAATGGGCCGACCGGCCCACCCCTGCGATCACTGTCGCCGTCAGGCGGGGGAGCGCGATGAGGGGCGTTGGCAGGGACGGTAATCCGGTGACGAGGCTGTTCGGCACTTGACCATGCTTGTTGCGAGCTGGAAACCTTACTACGCTCCGGCCAGCGGCCAGTCGCAAACGCCGCGGCCGTGGAAACCGGAGGTGGCCGATGCGCAGGGCTCTCATGTTGGGGTGCGTTATCGCGACGCTAGCCGCCGTGCTGTTGCCGGGTGGGCCAGCCTGGGCCCGGTCGGCCGCCCGGTCCGGCCAAGTTTCTGCAGGATTCCGTGCGGCCGCAGCTGCGGCCCTGCCGGCACCGGTACCGTGCAACACCGTCGCAGGCTCGTGCTGGCAGCCACTGCTCGTCGCCACCTGGCAGTACCAGCTGCAGGGCTCGGTCAACTCGTCCGGCCGGTGCATCTACCCGAGCACCGGGTTCATCAACACCGCGATCACCGGCACGTCGTTCGCGACCGGAAAGCAGGTCGCGCCGACCGTGTTCGACATCGACATCTACCAGGATGGCAAGTGTTACACGCCGAACAACTACGGCGTGCTCAACAGCGCTGCGGTCAACGCGCTGCACGCCCAGGGGGACAAGGTCATCGGCTACATCGACGCCGGCACAGCGGAAACCTGGCGGCCGGACTATCCGCAGTACTCCAGTTTTAACGCCAGTTGCGGCGGCTGCCTGCTCGGCAAGCCGGTCGGCGGCTTCCGGGACGAGTTCTGGCTGAACATCAACACGAATGTCTCCGGCGTCAACCCGAACACCGGACAGACCGAGACGGCGCAGCAGTTCATCATCGATGAGCTCTCGGCGCGGCTGGACAAGGCGAAGTCGCTGGGCGTGGACGCGATCGAGTTCGACAACGTGGATGCTTACCAGAACAAGACCGGGCTGAGTATTAGCGCGGCTACCCAGGAGCAATTCGACGCCACGATCGCGAACCTGGCGCACAGCAAAGGGCTCACGGTGGGCCTGAAAAACGACCTCGGCCAGGCCAACGACCTGCAGCCCTACTTCGATTTCGCGATCAACGAGCAGTGCTGGCAGTACAACGAGTGCAACTACCCACCCCCAGGCCTGCAGGCGTGGCCCGGCACCCACGGCAAGGCCGTGTTCAACGTCGAGTACAAGCTGGCCGCGTCAAAGTTCTGCCCGCAGGCCAATTCGGCCAGCTACAACTTCAACTCGATACTCAAGAACGTCAACCTGTACGACGTCCCCTACACCCCCTGCCGCTGAGCCGAGGCAGCCAGGACCGAAGAACGGCCAGAACGGGCAGCTCACAAGCCTGGTCAGAACGGGCCGGGCAGCCCCGTCCGTGGTGCCGGGTTACCATAACCCCCATGGCGGAGCCAGCCTCGATGCTCGCGGCCGGCTCGGTTGGCACGGTCGAAACGCAGTTCCTTGACCTGCCGGAGCCGGTGTGGCTCGACTGCGGGCGGGAGCTGTACCCGGTCCGCGTGGCGTATGAGACCTACGGCGCCCTCTCGCCTCGGTGCGACAACGTCATCCTGGTGTGTCATGCGCTGAGCGGCGACGCCCATGCGGCGGGTTTCGCGAAGACGCCGCCCGAAGAGAGCACACGCGACGGGTTCGGAGCCGAGGATCGCGACGCCACCACCCGCAAGGGCCTGGGCTGGTGGGACGGGATGATCGGCCCCGGCAAGGCGTTCGACACGGACCGTTTCTTCGTCGTATCGACGAACCTGCTCGGTGGCTGCCGCGGGACGACGGGGCCGTCGTCGGTCGACCCGGCGACCGGCCAGCCGTACGGGCCAGCCTTCCCCGTGATCACCGTCGCGGACATGGTGCGCACCGAACGTGCGCTGCTGGACGTACTCGGCATCGAGCGGCTGGCGGCGGTGGCCGGGGGCTCGCTCGGCGGGATGCAAGCGTTCGAGTGGGCGATCCTGTGTCCCGATCGGGTCGATGCCGTCGTGGCGATCGCCAGCACGCACGCCCTCCACCCACAGGGCGTGGCCTGGAACTCGATCGCGCGCGACGCGATCATGCGCGACCCAGCCTGGCAGGGCGGTCACTACTACGGGACCGGCCGCAGGCCCGATGCCGGCATGGGCGTGGCTCGGATGGTCGGCCACGTCACGTACCTGTCGGCACTGGCGCTGGACGACAAGTTCGGCCGACGGCTGCAGTTTGCCGACGACATTCGCTACACGATCACCGAACCGGAATTCGAGGTCGAGAGCTACTTGCGGCACCAGGCCGACTCGTTCGTCAAGCGCTTCGACGCCAATACCTATCTCTACACCTCGCGGGCGCTCACCTATTTCGATCTCGCGCGGCAGCACGGCAGGGGATCGCTCGCGCAGGCGGTCGAAGGCGTTTCGGCGCGCACGCTGCTGATCGCGTTCAGCTCCGACTGGCTGTACCCGCCGTCTGCGTCGGAGGAGGTCGAGAAGGCGCTCCGCGCTGTGGGCAAGCCGGTCGAGTTCCATGTGATCGATGCGCCGTACGGCCACGACTGCTTCCTGCTCGAGGAAGCGCGGCAGACGCCGATTATCCGCCGCTTCCTGGCCGGAGGCGGTGCTGACGGATGACGTCGCGGAAAGGACCTACGTGACCGACAAGCCCTCCCGGGCCGAGGAAGCCCGCACGTTCGGGTTCGAGACACGGCAACTGCACGCCGGGCAGCGCCCCGACCCGAATACGGGCGCCCGGGCGGTGCCGATCTTCCAGACGACCAGCTACGTGTTCGAGGATCCGGAATCAGCGGCGGCTTACTTCAACCTGCAGGAGTACGGAAATACGTACTCGCGCATCATGAACCCGACCGTCGCCGTATTCGAGGAGCGAGTGGCAAACCTCGAGGGCGGTTGCGGCGGGGTGGCGTTCGCCAGCGGAATCGCCGCGCAGGCCGCCGCGCTTTTCACGCTGCTGCAGCCGGGCGACCACGTCGTCTCGTCCTCGGCGCTC
>Ga0070716_100001061_pt1 | contig 12045 bp, 10 predicted proteins | sample LARL112metaG_FD_71395 | JGI IMG/M metagenome (GOLD analysis project Ga0070716, IMG submission 71395) | Corn, switchgrass and miscanthus rhizosphere microbial communities from Kellogg Biological Station, Michigan, USA - LAR L11-2 metaG | ecosystem: Host-associated > Plants > Roots > Rhizosphere... | reverse complement strand
ACCCGGCGACGTGGTAGATCTCCCAGCCAGGGAAGAACGGGCCGCTGACATCCCACTTCTCCCGCTTGCCGTCGGCATTCAGTACGAACGCGCCCTTGCGCGTCCCGACCAGTACCCGTACCCGGCTCATCGCCACTCCCTTCCACGCGGCCAGCGCCGGCCATCGTTCTGACCAAGGCGCCTGACCTCAGCTTTCTCCAGTGCTACCACTGCCGCCTGACGTTTTGACGGAACCCGGGCCGCGATCTCATCGCCCGCGCGGCTGCGCCATGCTGGTGCCCGGCATCCGGGCCGACAGGGAGGAAGCGCGGCATGGGCTGGAAGAACCTGGGGGAGAGGCCGGTCGTCGACACGCCGTGGTTCCGGCTAAACATGGCCGACGTGGAACTGCCCGGCGGTCGGCGCCTGGACCACTACGTGCTCCGGCTGCCCCCGGTCGTGCTGGCCGCGGTCCTGGACGCCGGGGACCGCGTGCTCATGCTCTGGCGGCACCGGTTCATCCCGGACACCATGGGCTGGGAGATCCCGTCCGGCATCGCCGATCCGGCCGGGGACCTCGCGGCCGCCGCCGCGCGGGAGACGTTCAACGAGTCCGGCTGGGAGCCGCAGGGGCTGGAACCACTGATACGGCTGGAGGCCGCCAGCGGGCTGTCCGACTCGGTGAACCACGTGTTCTGGACCCGCCGCGCCATCCACCGGGGCGACCCGCCCGCCGCCTTCGAGGCCGAGCGCATCGACTGGATCCCGCTGGATCAGGTACCGGGGCTCATCGCCGGCGGCCAGATCCGCTCGGCGGTCACCGCGGCCGCGCTGATGCTGCTGCGTGACCGCCGCCCCGGCGAGAAGTAAGGCGGGTTAAGGCTCCTGGAAGTCGGGCTGCGTCCAGATCCGCTCGCGCAGGTACTTTCTGACGGTCTGGATGTACTGCTCGGCTGGTGCGGTGTGCCACCGCCCGGCGAACCAGCGGCCGACGCAGCCCCACGCGTCGCCAGCCTGGTACGTGCCGACGTGCTCCACCGTGTTCAGCCAGGTCTCGTAGCCGTCGTAGCAGGATCGCCAGATCGCGTAAGCGGTGTCCGCGTTCATCGCGGTGGAGTCCGCGATGCCCGGCCAGCTCGACTGCTCGTAGGGATACCTGTTCTGCAGGATCCCCCAGCTCTGCGGGCACAGGCCCGGCTTGCCGTCCGCCCCGGGGCCGTGCCCGGGCGGGCAGCCGCTGCTCTCCCAGTCGCCCAGCGTGGTCTGGCGCCACCAGCTCTCCACCGCCGCCTGGGCGAACACGATGTCCTGGTCAACGCCCCACTTGCAGGCGGCCCAGCGCAGGATCTCCGCGGTCGTCCCGGTGAAGTCTCCGTTGATCCGCGGGGCGATGAGCTGGTCCGCCTGCGGATCGTCGCCGGACAGGAACCCGGGCCCGACCGGCTCGCCCTTGGTCTGGTTGTACCGGCGGTTGACGCCCTTGTTCTCGGCAATGGGCCGGGCCCGCACCCACCGGGCGCACTGGGCGCCCGATGGCAGCGCCGCGCCCGGCGGCTGCGTATGGAAGTAGGCCGGACCACGGCCGGAAGTCCCGGCGCCCCGGGATGCCGCGGTGCCGGGCAGCACGGTGCCGCCGGCCCCCGCCTCGGCCGCAAGCGCGGCCGCGGTCAGGGCCGCCTCGCGCGGGCCGCCCCTGGGGGCCGCGGGCCGGTGGTGACCGTGGGACGCGGCCGCCGGGGAAAGGCCTTGCGGCGCCGCGGTCGCGCACGCGGCCACGGTGACCAGCAGGCCCAGGATCACGGCCACCGAAGCGCGCCGCATCGCCGCCAAGCGCCGCAAAGGTCGCATGACCCGCATGAGTACCCCGCCGGGGATGGGGGCGTCAACCGGAAGTGCGGATCCTGGGCCCCCGGTTTCCCCTGAGGGGCCCGCGTCATGACGAAGACGCAGGTGGGCGCCTGCGGCGGCCAACCGGTCCCGGCCAGCCCGATGAGATCGCGCGGCGCGTAGCGTCTCACCTGATGCCCGCCTCACCCCAAGGTCAGAAGGGACTCACGATGTTCGAGCAGACGAAGGCGTTCAGCGGGTTCTCCGCGGACGACATCCCCGCCGCGAAGAAGTTCTACGGCGAGACGCTGGGCATCCCGGTGTCCGAGGAGCACGGCATCCTCACGCTGCACATCGCCGGCGGCCGGGACACGATCGTCTACCCCAAGACCGACCACGTCCCGGCGGCGTTCACGATCCTCAACTTCCCGGTGCCCGACATCGAGGCGTCGGTCGACGAACTGACCGCCCGTGGCGTGGCGTTCGAGCACTACGACTTCGTCGACCCCAAGGGCATCAACCGGCAGGGCGGCCCGCTCATCGCCTGGTTCAAGGACCCGGCAGGCAACGTCCTCTCGGTGATCCAGACGGACTGACCTTCTCCAGCGTCCTGCTGGACTTTGCCATCGTTTTACGCTGGGATAGCTCCGCGAACGGGACTTAGCGGGGCTAGGGGGACAGATGGGACGCTGGCGTCTTTTCGTGTCGGCAGGGGTGGCCGGGCTGCTGGCCATGGGGCTTCTCGGTGCGGGAGGCGCGGGCACCGCGGGCGGCGCCACGTTCGTGAACTGGCCGCAGTACCTCTACTCGCCCGGCCACTCGTCCGACAACGCGGCGGCGACGGCGATCACCCCGGCGAACGCCGCGAGCCTGACCCGGGCCTGGCAGTTCAACCCGGCCACGACCGGCTTCCTGTCCAGCCCGGTTGTGTACAACGGCGTCATCTACATCGGCGCGAAGAACGGTTACTTCTACGCGCTCAGCGAGACCACCGGCACGGTCATCTGGAAGCGGCTCATCGGCGTTGTGCCGAAGCTGACCTGCGGGAGGCAGGGCTTCACGTCCACGGCCACGGTGGCCCCCGACCCGACCACGGGGAACCCGACGATCTACGTCTACGGCGCCACCGGGTACCTGTACGCGATGAACGCCGCGGACGGGACCGACGTATGGCCCCCGGCCGCGGTTGCCATCCCGTCCACCGCGGTGAACGACTACTACGCGTGGAGCTCGCCGCTGGTCACCGGCGGCAACATCTACGTCGGGATCAGCTCACAGTGCGACGTGCCGCTGGTGCGCGGCGGCCTGGACGAGTTCAGCCAGGCCAGCGGGGCGCTGGAGAACACGCTCTTCACCACGCCGCAGGGTTCGGTCGGCGCCAGCATCTGGTCGAGCGCGGCCACCGACGGCCAGTCGATCTACGTCACCACCGGCAACGGTGACCCGGACAGCCTGGGCTTCTCGGTCATCCAGCTCAGCCCCTCCCTGGCCCAGGAGGCCATCTGGACGGTGCCGTTCGGCCAGCAAGTGGAGGACAGCGACTTCGGTGGCTCCCCGGGAATCTGGACGGCGTTGATCGGTGGCGTCCAAACCCCGATGGTCGGCGCGACCAACAAGAACGGGACGTTCTACGCCTTCAGAACGTCCGCGCTGTCGGCCGGGCCGGTGTGGCAGCGGGCGATCGCCAAGGGCGGCGCGAACGTCGCGGCGCCGGTGTCCGACGGCACGCACCTGTTCCTGGCCGCCACCCGCACCACGATCAAGGGGGTCAGGTACGAAGGCTCGGTCCGCAAGGTCAACCCGGCCACCGGGGTCGTGATCTGGCAGACCGGCCTGACCGGGAAGATCATCGGCACGCCCACCATCGACGGCGCCGGCGTGATCGCCGCATCGTCGTACGGCTCCCGCGGCGGCGAGAACGCGCTCTGGCTGATCAACGCCGCCAACGGGCAGATACTCAACACGATTTCCTACGGCTCCTCGAGCACGTTCGCCCAGCCGGTGTTCGCGGACGGCTACCTGTTCACCGCCAGCCAGGGCCCGCTCGGCCTACAGGCCTACACCGTCGGCGGCTGAGGCAGCCCGCGGTAGGCACGCCACCCGCCGCTGTCGCTGATGTCCGCGTGGCGGCCACGCGCGTCCTCCCCGCGCCGCAAGATCATGCCGAACGACAGTTCCACAGCCCCCGGTTCCCCCGGCGCGCCGCCGTCCGGGGCCGGCGGGGAGCCGGCCGGATCCCCGGCCTGGAGTTCCACAATGGAGAGTTCCAGTTCCGGGGGCTCCCTGGTGAGCAGGCCGTGCAGCGCCTGCATCGGCAGCTGGTACAGCTCCCCGAGGATGGCGCAGCCGCCCTCGCCAACCGGATGCAGCGCCGGAAACTCGTCCCTGATCGAGTGGAACCGATACCGGGGCAGCGTGCGCCGCGCGCCCAGGAACTCCGCGGCGCCCTCGATGTGCCGGTGCAGCCGCCCACCCCGCATCCCGTCCCCGGTCAGGAACATCAGCACCACGAAGGCTTCCTTCCACTGGCTCTCGGCCCAAGGCCACGTGACGGAGTCACGAGGCCTTGGAGCCATCGGGGGGTTCCGGGGGGTCGCTCCCCCGGGCCAGCACTATGTCGTTGGGCCTGACCGGGACCCGGGTCAGCGGCCTGCCGGTCGCGGCGCGGATCGCGGCGACGATCGCCGGGGTCGAGGAGATCGTCGGCGGCTCGCCGACGCCGCGCAGCCCGTACGGGGCGTGCGGGTCGGCGAGTTCCAGGATGTCCAGCTTCATCGGCGGCATATCGAGGATCGTCGGGATCAGGTAGTCGGTGAACGAGGGGTTGCGCACGGCCCCGTCCACCACCTGGATCTCCTCCATCAGCGCCAGGCCCAGGCCCTGCGCCGTGCCGCCGTGGATCTGGCCGGCCAGCGCGAGCGGGTTCATCGCCTTGCCCACGTCCTGCGCCGAGGCCAGCTCGACGACCTTGACCAGGCCGAGTTCGGTGTCCACGTCCACCACGGCACGGTGCGCGGCGAACGCGTACTGCACGTGCGCGTTGCCCTGGCCGGTCTCCGGATCCAGCGGATAGGTCGGCCGGTGCCGCCAGGTGACGGTCTCCTCGATCACCTCGCCGCCCAGCAGTGCTCCCAGTTCGCAGAGCACCCCGGCGGCCTGGGAGACGACCTTGCCGCCCGCCAGGCTCAGGTCACCCTGGGGGACCCCGAAGCGGCCTGCCGCGAGCCCGAACACCACGGCGCGCACTGCGGCGCAGGCCGCCTGGACCGCGCCGCCGGTCACATAGGTCTGCCGGGACGCCGAGGACGAGCCCGCGCTGCCGACCGTGGTGTCCGCGGGATGGATGACGACCCGGTCCACGCCCAGTTCGGTGCGCGCGATCTGGGCCTCGACGGTAACCAGCCCCTGGCCCACCTCGACGGCCGCGGTGTGCACGGTGACCACCGGCTCGCCCACCACCACCTCGAGCCGGACCCTGGCCGTCGAATAATCGTCGAACCCCTCGGAGAAGCCCACGTTCTTGATGCCGACGGCGTACCCGACGCCGCGGACCACGCCCTCGCCGTGCGTCGTGTTGGACACCCCGCCGGGCAGTTCGCGCAGGTCCGGTGCGACCCCCGCCTGCCCGCCCGGCGACGGGCGGGCAGGCAGGGGCGCGTCCCGCACCCGGCGGAGCAGTTCGGCGACGGGGGCCGCGGAGTCCACGACCTGCCCGGTCGGCATGACCGAGCCCTCCGACATCGCGTTGCGGATCCGGAACTCCACCGGGTCCAGGCCGGCCCGGCGGGCGCACTGGTCCATCTGGGACTCGTAGGCGAAGGCCGCCTGGACCGCACCGAACCCGCGCATGGCCCCGCACGGCGGGTTGTTGGTGTACGCGGCGTACACGTCGATCGCCACGTTCGGCACCTCGTAGGGCCCGGCCCCGAGCGTCGCCGCGTTCGCCACCACCGCGGGGGAACTCGACATGTACGCCCCGCCGTCGAGGTAGACCCGGGCCGACAGGGAGACCAGTCGCCCGTCCGCCGTCATGCCGTGCTCGTAGTAGAGCGTGGCGGGGTGCCGGTGCACGTGGCCGAAGAACGATTCCTCCCTGGAGTAGACCATCTTCACCGGCCGGCCGGTGTGCAGCGCCAGCAGGCACGCGTGGATCTGCATCGACAGGTCCTCGCGCGCGCCGAACGCGCCGCCGACGCCGGCCAGTACCAGCCGCACCTTGTCTTCCGGCATGCCCAGGCTGGCCGCGATCTGGGCCTGGTCCACGTGCAGCCACTGGGTGGCCACGTACAACTCGATGCCGCCGTCCTCGGCGGGCACCGCGAGGCCGGACTCGGGGCCGAGGAACGCCTGATCCTGCATGCCGACCTGATACCGGCCGGACACCACGATGTCGGCCTGCGCTTGCGGGTCTCCCCTCCGGATCCGCACGTGCCGGACCAGGTTGCCGTCCGGGTGCACCGGGTCCGCGCCGGGCCGCAGCGCGGCCTCGGCATCGGTGACCGGGGTCAGCACCTCATAGTCGACGGTAACCGCGGCGGCCGCGCGGCGGGCGGTCTCCGGGTGATCGGCCGCGATGATCAGCAGCGGTTCACCCTGGTAGCGGACCTGGCCGTCGGCCAGCACCGGCTGGTCGGCGGCTTCGAGGCCGAACGTCTTGCGGCCCGGCACGTCGTCGGCGCTCAGCACGGCGGCGACTCCGGGCACCTTCAGCGCGCGGGTGATGTCCATGGACCGGACCCGGGCCCGGGGGTGCGTGCTGCGCAGCGTCGTGCCCCACAGCATGTCCGCCATCCATAGGTCGGAGGAGAAGGCGAACTCGCCGGTCACCTTGAGGGTGCCGTCGGGGCGCTGCGCGCTCGCGCCCACGCCCGCGTCCGCGCGACCGGCGTCCTGGCTGACCGGTACAGCGGGTGCGGGGGCGCCGGGGACGGTCGTCACCCGGCACCCCCATCGGTCACCCCGCCGGGCCTTCGCGCCGCCGCCAGCCGGACGGCGTCGAGGATCTTTTCGTAGCCGGTGCAGCGGCACAGGTTGCCCGCCAGCGCCTCGCGGATCTCTGCGTCCGCGGGCCGGGGAACCCGGCGCAGCAGGTCATCGGCGGCCACGACCAGCCCGGGCGTGCAGAACCCGCACTGCACCGCGCCCGCGTCGAGGAACGCCTGTTGGACCGTGCCCAGCGCGCCGCCGTTGCCGAGCCCTTCCACCGTGCGGATATCCCGCCCCTGCGCCTGCCCGGCGGCGACCAGGCACGCGCACACCACCACGCCGTCAAGGTAGACCGAGCAGGATCCGCATTCGCCCTGCTCGCAGGCGTTCTTGGAGCCCGGCAGGCCGAGCCGTTCACGCAGCACGAACAGCAGGGACTCGCCCTCCCAGACGTCGTCGGCGACCGCGGCGGAGCCGTTGACCGTGCACGTCACGCGCATCGCTGCCGCTCCTCCCGGTAGGACCGCCAGGCCCAGGCCAGGGTGCGCCTGGCCATCACGGCCAGCGAATGCCGCCGGTACGCGGCGGTGCCGCGGACGTCGTCGATGGGTGCCGCCGCCTCCGCCACCAGTTCGCCGAAACGCCGGACCGCGGACTCGGCCAGCGGCCCGCGGGACTCCCACAGCCCGCGGTCGGCCAGTTCCGCGGCGAGGAACTCCTCGGCGGCGGCCGCCGGGCGCGGCGTCGGGGCGGCCGAGCCGAAGCCGGTGCCCACCTGCCCGCGCTCGGGGTGCAGCGCGATCGCGAACGAACTCACCGCGATGACCATCGCGTTCCGCACGCCGACCTTCGAGAACTGCTGTGGGCCGTCGGCCACCGGGACGCGCACCGCCGCGATCAGTTCGTCCGGGGCCAGCGCCGAGCGCTTCACCCCCGTGTAGAACTCCCTGATCGGGATATCCCTGGTGCCCCGGACCGAGGCGGCCTCCACCACGGCGTCGTCGGCCAGCAGCGGGGGATGGGCGTCGCCGGCCGGGGACGCCGAGCCGAGGTTGCCGCCGACCGTTCCCCGGTTGCGGATCTGCGGCGAGCCGACCGTGCGGGACGCCATCGCGAGCCCCGGCAGCCGGTCGCCCAGTTCGCCGATCACCCGGGTGTACGGCACGCCCGCGCCGAGCCGGATGACCGGGCCGTCGGCCGACCATTCGGCCAGGTCGGCAACCCCGGTGAGGTCGAGGAGCGCCTCCGGGCGGGACCGGTCGAAGTTGATCTCGACCATCAGGTCGGTGCCGCCGGCGATCGCCCGGGCGGCGGGCTGCTCGGCCTTGATGGCGAGCGCGTCCGCCCAGGTTGCAGGCCGGAAGAACTCCATGTCGGACAGTAGAACCCCCGCCATGGCTCCGAGCCAGGCACAGAAACACCAAAACAGCGGCGACCGGCGGGAGGCTGTTTGTGCTTTCCTACAAACCCGCTCTACGCTGAAGCCTCATAGATCGTGATCATGGTGTTTCGGTCGCTCCCGCAGCCAAAACACCATGATCACGTCCGACCCCGCGTGATCTGCCATCATGATCACGAACCCGGGGCGGGCTGCAGATCTGACTGGCCGTCCTCCGGCGGTCAGCGCATCAGGGCGCAGATGGGTCGCGCTGGGAGGATCACGGTGTTGCTGCGGAGCCTGGCCGAGGCACCGGACCTGCGGCTGCGCGTGCTGGTCGGCGAGGACGCCCTGGACCGGAAGGTGGACGGGGTGTTCACCACGGACCTGCTCGACCCGCGCCGGTACCTCACCGGCGGCGAGATCGTCCTGACCGGCCTGATGTGGCGCCGTGCCCCGGCCGATTCCGAGTCCTTCGTCGCCGCGGTGGCCGCGGCCGGTGCCGTGGCGCTCGCCGCCGGGGACGCCGCCCTCGGTTCGGTCCCCGATGACCTGGTCGTGGCGTGCCGGCGGCGTGGGCTGCCGCTGTTCGAGGTGCCCGTCGACGTGTCGTTCGCGGCCATCACCGAGCAGGTGCTCGCCGCCCGGCTGAGCCTGTCCGCCGGCCCGGGCCCCGCCGTGGCCCGGCTCCGGGCGCTGGCCGGGGGCCGGGTACCGGGCGGGGCAGGCGCCGCGGTCGGCCTGGCGGCGGTGCTTGACGTGGCGGCCAGCGAGTTCGGCGTCGCGGGATGGGTGGTTTCCGCGGCCGGGCGACTGGTCGCCGGTGCGCCCGCGGCACCCGGCCGCCCGGCACGGGCCGCGCTGGCCACGGCCTGGCTGGGCGCGGCCACCCCGCCCGTGACCGTGCTGGCCGACGGCGTGCCGTACTCGCTGTTCGGCGTGACCGGCGAACCCGCCCACCGCCTGGCCGGCTGGTTCCTCGCGGTCGCCGGGGATCAGGCCGGCTGGGACGCCGACCGGCGCGCGATCGCCGCCGAGCTTGCCGCCGCGGCGGCGGGGTACCGGGCCAGGCACGAGGAGGCCCGGCGGGCCGTGCGCGCCGCCGCCGATGACGCGCTCGCGCGGGTGCTCGGCCGTCCGGCCGACGGCGGCCCGGGGGACCCGGAGATCGCCGCCGCGCTGCGGCGCTGTGGCCTGGCCCCGGGCCTGCCCCTGGTCGCGGTCGCGCTGACCGTCGCACCGGCACGGCCGCTCACCGCGCCGGTCGGCGAGGGCTGGCCGGGTGCCGGGGCGGGCGGGCCGGCCTGGCCGCAGGTGGCCCGCGTGCTGCTGGAGGAGATGCTGCCCGCGCCGGTCGCAGGGGTGTCCGGGTGCGAGGCAGTCGCTCTCGTCCCCGCCGGCGGCGTGCTGGACCGGATAGAGGCCGCAACCCGGGCCCTGGCCGGCGCGTACGGGCCCGCGCCCGCGATGGCTGGCGTCTTCCCCGCGGCTCAGGGCGCGCTCGGCCTTGCCTTCGGGGTCAGCGTGGTTACCCGCCAGGCGGGGGGGGAAGAGACGCCGGCCGCGGGCGGTGAGGTCGGCCACGGCGCGGGCGGCGACGCGGCCGGCTGGACCGTTGCCGGGATCGGCCGGGCGCTGGCCCAGGCACGGCAGGCACGGCGGGTCGCCGCACTGCTCGGTGGCGGTGTCCGCGTGCTGGACGCGGCCGGGCTCGGGTCTGTGGAGTTGCTGCTCGCCACCGCGCCGGCCGAGGCAAGGCAGGCCTTCCGGGCCAGCCTGCTGTCCCCGCTGCTGGACTACGACGCTGCCCACGGCACCGAACTTGTCCGCACGCTGCGGGTGTTCCTGGACTGCTCGGGCTCCTGGACCAAGGCCGCCGAGGCGATGTTCGTGCACGTCAATTCGCTCAGGTACCGGATGCGCCGGGTCGAGGAACTGACCGGCCGGGACCTGGGCTCGCTGGCCGACCAGGCCGCCCTGCTGCTCGCCCTCGGACTGGCCGATCCCGGAGTGCTAGCCCGGGGGGACGACCCCCCGGAACCCCCGGTGGCCTAGGGCCCGGTTCCTTCGTCACCGGGCCGGGGCCAGTGCTAGCCCGGGGGAGCGACCCCCCGGAACCCCCGGTGGCCTCCGGCCCGGTTCCTTCGTCACCGGGCCGGGGCCCGGCTTAGCCGAGGATCATGGCGCGGACCCGGGCGGCGGTGGCGGCGTCGAGGCTGGCCAGTTCCCCGCCGGATAGCAGCGCGTGCAGCCGGGCCGGCTCGTTGAACGGCCGCTGCCCGGCGAGATCCGCGGCGGCCTGCCCGGTCAGCCCGCACTCGCCGACCAGCACCGTGGCGGCGTGGTCGGCGGGCAGCCGGTCGAACCAGGCCAGGCCCAGGCGGGCCCGCCCGTCCGCGGTCAGCTCACCGAACAGGCGCAGCCTGGCCATCCCGCCGTCCGGGTGGATCTCCAGCCGGACATGGCTGACCAGGCGGGCGGCGGCCTGGCCGAGCCGCAGCCGGTGCCGGGTGTCGGGCTGCAGGCCGGTGAGCGGCAGCAACTCGAACCACTCGGCGGCGTCCGGGCCCGCCGCCCCGGCGGCGCAGCCGAGCAGGGCCGCCGCGCCCGGCGCGTTGCCCAGGAAACACGAAGTGTCCAGCACCGCCTGGCTGATGTGCCCGGCTTCGGCCAGGCGCAGCAGCACCCAGTCGTGGCCGGAGTCCCGGCGCCGCCTGGTCTCCCACCCGTCGCCCATCACCGCCGCCAGGCCCGGGCTGATCATGTTCTCCGGGGGTGAGTAGAACCGGTCGCTGGCGTCGGCGACCGTGCCGCCGTTCTCCAGCGCCGCGAGGTCAAGCGGCCCGTCAAGCAGCCGCGGATCCGGGACCACCTCGCCCTCGGCGCGGAGCCTGGCCACGCCCCCGTCGGGGTAGATGGTCAGCCGCAGATGGGTGAACCGCCGCGGGTCGGTCACCGCGAACCGGTTCTCGCTGTCCCCGGCCAGCGGGCTGCGCGGCACGATCTGCACCCACGCCTGCCCCGGGGCCTGCAGTTCGTCGGCGGACGGGTAGCCCTCGACGGCGCACGCCTCCACCGAGCACGCCGCCGGGAAGTTCCCGGTGAAGTGGGCGGTGTCCACGACCACGGCGTGGATGACGCCCGGGGCGCCGAGCCGGATCAGGGCCCAGTCGTGGCCGGGAACCCGGCGGCGCCGGCTCTCCCACCCGTCCACGATCTGGCCCTTGTGCCCGAACGTGTGCGGCCGGAACGCGGGCCGCTCGGCGCGGAGCAGGTTCTCCTTCTCGCCGAAGAACTCATCGCTCGCGGCGATCACCCCGGCGCCCAGGCGCCGGGCGGCCAGGTTCACATGCGAGTCCGTCATTGCCTTGTCAGCAGCCTTCCGGCCGGGGCCGCGCCGGCCGCCCGGCCGCGCAGCCAGGTCCTGCGCACCACCCCGGTGAGCGTCTGGCCAGCGTACGGCGTCACCGGATGGCGGTGCTCGAGCCGGGCGGGATCCACGGTGAACCGCGCGGTGTCGTCGAACGCCACCAGGTCGGCGTCGCGGCCCAGGGCGATCGCGCCCTTGCCCGGCAGCCCGGCCAGCGCGGCGGTCCCTTCGGCCATCCAGCGCACCACGTCGGCGAGGCTGTGGCCGCGGCGGCGCGCCTGGGTCCACACCGCGGGCAGGCCAAGCTGGAGCGAGGAGATCCCGCCCCACGCCGCCCCGAAGTCCCCGGTCTCCCGTTGCTTCAGGCCCGGCGGGCAGGGGGAGTGGTCGGACACCACGGTGCCGATCAGGCCCTCCGCCAGCCCCGCCCACAGGCCCTCCCGGTTCGCCGCGTCCCGTATCGGCGGGCAGCACTTGAACTCGGTCGCGCCGTCGGGCACGTCCTCGGCGCAGAAACTCAGGTAGTGCGGGCAGGTCTCGGCCGTGACCTTGGCGCCGTCCGCGC
>Ga0070716_100001055_pt1 | contig 12086 bp, 8 predicted proteins | sample LARL112metaG_FD_71395 | JGI IMG/M metagenome (GOLD analysis project Ga0070716, IMG submission 71395) | Corn, switchgrass and miscanthus rhizosphere microbial communities from Kellogg Biological Station, Michigan, USA - LAR L11-2 metaG | ecosystem: Host-associated > Plants > Roots > Rhizosphere ... | reverse complement strand
AAGCTCCGCGCGGCGACGGCCGCGTTGCGTGCCGGAGCGCGTGCCGTCCGCATCGGCGACCTGCATCTCCTTGACGACGCCGGAGCGGGCACCCGGATTCTCGCTCCCGCCGTACAGCCGGCGTGACCGCCTTTCCCTCGGGCGCGTCGGCCACGCCGACGCCGCCGGCAACGCAGGCCGCGCAGGCCCTGCTCGACGTTTACGCGCGCGTCGGCCCTCTGTTCGTCGGAGGGGAAGGCGCCGAGCTCATCGCGGAAGACGGGACGCGGTATCTCGACTTCGTGGCGGGCATCGGCGTGAACGCGCTCGGATACAATCATCCCGCCCTCCGCGCGGCTTTCGAGCGGGCCCTCGGCTCGGGGCTCATCCACGTCTCCAACCTGTACCGCAGCGAGGCCGGCGAACGGCTTGCCGAGGAGCTGGTCGCGCGCTCGTTCGCCGACCGCGCCTTCTTCTGCAACTCGGGCGCCGAGGCGAACGAGGCCGCGTTCAAGTTCGCCCGCAAATGGTCCGGCAAGAGCGAGATCGTCGCGTTTTCAGGCTCGTTTCATGGGCGGTTGTTCGCGACCCTCGCGGCCACCGACCGTCCCGACTATCGCAAGCCGTTCGAGCCGCTCGTGCCGGGCATCCGCATCGTCGCGCGGGAGGACTGGGCGGCCGTGGATCACGCCGTATCGGCGTCCCGCACCGCGGCGGTCATCGTGGAGCCGGTGCAGGGGGAAGGCGGGGTGCGACCCGTGGACGCCGACTGGCTGGGATTCGTGCGCGAGCTGTGCGACTCCCGCGGCGTGGCGGTCATTTTCGACGAGGTACAATGCGGCCTGGGTCGCACCGGAACCCTGTTCGCCTACGAGCAGGCCGGCGTGGTGCCCGATATCCTGACGCTGGCGAAGCCGCTGGCCGGCGGACTACCGATGGGGGCGGTCCTCGTGACCAGCGCCGTCGCGGCGGCGCTCAAGCCGGGCGACCACGCCACCACGTTCGGCGGCGGGCCGCTCGTCGCGGGCGTGGCCCTCGAGGTGGTTCGCACCATCGCCGACCCCGCGTTCCTCGCCGACGTGCGCCGCAAGGCGGACTGGCTGGGCACGCGGCTCGGGCGGCTCGCCGCCGGGGCGCCGCGGGTGCGCGAGGTGCGGGGGCGGGGGCTCATGTGGGGGCTCGAGCTGGCCGAGCCGGCCGCCCCAATCGTCGCGGCGGCGCGGGAGCGGGGCCTGCTGGTGGTCACGGCGGGGCCGCAGGTGATTCGCCTGCTGCCGCCGCTCGTCATCGCGGTGGAGCAGCTGGAGCGGGGCGTCGCGATTCTCGAGGCGCTCCTCGCGTGAGCGCCTTACCCATCTTCGGGGAGCAGGCAGCGGGGAGTCCGGCTCTCTATGGTGTGGCGCTGCGGGGAGCGGTGCTGGCGGACGTACCGCAGCTCGAAGCCCTCATGGCTCCGTACGTTCAAACCGGCGACCTGCTGCCGCGCAGCAACTACGATCTCTGCCGGCACATCAAGGAGTACGTCGTCGCGAAGGGGCCGGCGGGCGAGGTCATCGGCTGCGGGTCGCTCAAAGTGTACTCCCGCGACCTGGCGGAGCTCGCCGCCCTCGCCGTGCGCGAGGATTGGCAGCGGACAGGCGTCGGTGGTGCGCTGCTCGCGGCGCTGATCGCCGAGGCGCGGGCGCACGGCCTGGCCGAAGTACTCGCGCTGACCCGCAAACCGGCGTTCTTCTTGAAAGTCGGCTTCGCGCCCGCCGAGCGCGAGCATTTCCCGCTCAAGGTGTGGGCGGACTGCAACAGGTGTCCGAGACAGACCTGCTGTGACGAGGTTGCGGTGGTCCTCAAGTTGTAGAACAGGCAACTACTAGCCGCACCTGTTCACTCACACTGTTGACACCTTCCCGTATCCTCGGAGAGATTTCCCCGCCATGGCTCGCGTCATCTTCTGGGATGTCGACACCCAATACGACTTCATGCACCCCGACGGCAAGCTGTACGTGCCGGAGGCGGAGCGGGTCATCACCAACCTGCAGCGCCTGACGGACTACGCGCACGGCCACGGTATCCGCATCGTGGCGAGCGCGGACGATCATGTGATGGGTCATCCCGAGATCTCCGACAAGCCCGACTGGCAGAGTACGTTCCCGGCACACTGTATGCGAGGCACGCCCGGCCAGAAGAAGATTCCCGAGACCGCGCTACGGGATCCGCTCGTCATCGAGCCGGCGAGGACCGAGGTGAAGGCGCTGGCCGACCGGCTGCGGGCGCACCAGGGGGATGTCCTGCTCAACAAGCACCGCTTCGACGTATTCACCAACGAGAACGTGCCGACCGTGCTCGACGTGCTCGCGCCGGACGACATCGTGCTGTACGGGGTGGCGACCGATGTCTGCGACAGGGCGGCGGTCGAAGGCCTGCTCGAGCGCCGCCCCCATACCCGGCTGTTCGTGGTCACCGACGCCGTGAAGGGGATCGACAAGGATGTCTCGGAGCAGCTGCTCAAGGATTGGGGCGACGAAGGGGTTCGCCTCGTGAAAACGAAAGAAGTCGTGGAGGAGGGGCTCGTCGAAGATCTCGCCCGCGCCAGCGCATGACCGCACCCGTCCCGGCGCCGCCCGCGTTCGGGCGGTTTTTTCTGCCCGGTCCCACCGACGTCCATCCCGAGGTCCTCGCGGCCATGCAGCGGCCGATGATCGGACACCGCTCGGGAGCGATGGAGCAGCTGCTCGCCGGCATCGAAGCGCCGCTCGCTCGACTGTTCCGGACTTCCCGTCCGGTACTCGTGGGTACGACGTCGGCGACCGGCTTCATGGAGATGGCGGTGCGGAACGGCGTGCGGCACCGCGCACTGTCCCTCGTCAACGGCTCCTTCAGCGAGCGCTTCGCGAAGCTGGTGCGTGCCTGCGACAAGGAGTGCGTCCGGCTCGACGTGCCGCCCGGCTGCGCCGTCGAGCCCGACATGCTGCGCGACACGCTGCGCCGAACGCCGGTCGACGCGGTGACGCTGGTCCACTCGGAGACGTCCACCGGCGTCCTTCAGGACGTCGAGGCGCTTGCGGCCGTCGTGCGTGAGTTCGATGACGTGCTGCTGCTCGTGGACGCCGTCACGTCGCTCGCTGGCTCTCCCGTCGAGACCGATCGTTGGGGAACAGGCCTCGACTTCGTCCTCACCGGCTCTCAGAAGGCGCTCGCGCTGCCGCCCGGCCTGGCGTTCGCCGCCGCGTCTGATCGCATGCTCGAGCGGGCCCGAACCCTCCCCGCGCGGGGGTTGTACTTCGATCTCGTGAGCTTCCTGGAAGCCACGACCAAGCACCAACCGACCAACACGCCCGCGGTCTCCCTGCTGTTCGCCCTCGAGACCCAGCTCGGCCGGATCGAGCGCGAGGGTGGCGTCGAGGGGCGCTGGCGTCGGCACGACGCGATGCGCCGCCGCGTGGAAGAGTGGAGCGAGCAGCACGGCATCGCCTACCTGCCGCGGGAAGGGCGCCGCAGCTGGACCGTGTCGTGCCTCAAGGTCCCCGAAGGCAAGAGCGCCAAGCAGATCGTCGGGGCGCTGAAACAGGCGGGCTGGACCATCGGCTCGGGGTACGGACCGCTGAAGGAGTCCACCATCCGCATCGGGCACATGGGGGACCACACCGTCGCGGGGCTCGAACAGCTGCTGGACCTGCTCGCCGGGCTCGTGGCGTGACCTACCGCGTGGCTGTGGCGGACAAGGTGGCCGAAGCAGGACTCAAGCTGCTCGCGGAGACGCCGGGGATCGAGGTCGCGAACTGCGCCGGCAAGCCGCGCGAAGAGCTGGAGCGGGCGCTCGGGGGCGCGCACGCGCTCATCGTGCGGAGCGAGACGCGAGTGACGGCGGACCTGCTCACGCGCGGACCCAATTTGCGCGTGATCGCGCGCGCCGGGACCGGCGTCGACAACATCGACGTCCATGCCGCCACGCGGCGCGGCATCGCGGTGATGAACGCCCCCGGCGCCAACACGGTGAGCGCCGCCGAGCATGCCATGGGTCTGCTGCTCGCCCAGGCCCGCCACATTCCGTGGGCGGCGGAGGCGATGCGCCGCGGCGAATGGGATCGCAAGCGGTTCGAGGGGACGGAGCTCCGCGGCAAGACCATCGGGATCGTCGGGTTGGGCCGCATCGGCGGCCACGTCGCCCAGCTCGCCCGCGCGTTCGGGATGCACGTGGTGGGGCACGATCCCTACCTGTCGCCGGAGCGCGCCGCCGAGCTGCAGCTGAAGCTGCTGCCGCTCGACCAGCTGCTCGGCCAGGCGGACGTGGTGACGCTCCACGTGGCGCACACCGAGCAGACCCATCACCTGATCAATGCCGCGCGGCTGAAGCTCATGAAACCCACGGCGGTGCTCGTCAATACCGCGCGGGGCGAGCTCGTGGACGAGGCGGCATTGGCCGACGCGGTTCGCGACAAGCGCATCGGGGGCGCGGCGATCGACGTGTTCGCGGTCGAGCCACTGCCCGCGGACTCACCGCTCCGCAAGCTCGAGCGCGTGATTCTCACGCCCCACCTCGCGGCCTCGACGGCCGAGGCGCAGGAGCGTGTGAGCGTCGAAATCTGCGGGGCCGTGCGCGACGCGCTGCTCGTCGGCGATCTCTCGTTCGCGATCAACGTGCCCGGTATCTCGGGCGATCTGTTGCGGCGGCTCGGGCCCCTGCTCGACCTGGCGCGCCGGCTCGGCCGGCTGGCGCTGGCGCTCGTCGACGGGCCGGTGACGGCGGTCGAGGTGGATTATGGCGGGAAGGACGACACGGCGCCGCGCCCGGTGCTGATGGCGGCGGTGGAGGGCCTGCTCTCGGGGATGAGCGTCGAGCCGGTGAGCCTCGTGAACGCGCTGCTCATCGCCGAGGAGCGCGGCATCCGCCACGCGCGCCGCACGGGAGCGCCGGAGCCGGGCTTCGAGACCACCGTGGGCGTCACGCTCCAGGCGGCGCGCGGCCGGGCTCGGGTGGCCGGCACCGTCATGGATAACGAGCACGGTCGCGTGATTCGGATCGACGACTACCACGTCGACGTCGCGCCCGAGGGTTGGATGTTGGTGATCCGGAATCGCGACGTGCCCGGGGTCATCGGCCGCGTGGGCACGCTGCTCGGCGGGGCCGGGATCAATATCGGCAGTTACCACCAGGCCCGCGTCGCCTTCCCGGGCCACGACGCGCTCGCGGCCATCACGGTGGATCAGCCGCTCACCAACGGCGTGCTGGACGCGCTGGCGAAGGTCTCCGACATCGCGCTCGTCCGGCTGGTGAACTTCGGCGACTAGGGCCGCTGCTCCGCCGTCGCCTTCTCGCGATCCAGGTCGGCGCGCATCTGATCCCGCAGCTTGCCGATGACCTTGCCCCGGATGTTGAACAGACCGGTCGGCAAGTCGTCGAACCGCGAGCGACGGAGCAAGACCAAGTAGATCCCCGGCTGTGCGGCGGCCGGGTCGCGGTCGATGACGGTCGTCAGGTCGAACCCGGCTTCGAAGTAGTGATTCGCGTAGATCTGCTTTGCCGCGACGTGGGTCACCCCGGGGAGCTCGGGTGGCGCATACACCGCCAGGTGGGTGACGCTGAGAATCGGCCTCAGGCGCGGCAGCCGGTCTTCCGACCAGAACAGCACCTCGCTCAAGCCGTCGAGCTTACTGCGCGGATACGTCGTCAGGTAGTCGTGGAATGACGGGACGTACTCGTACACGTACGGGGACTCGCCGAGCAGTGCGGCGAAGGCGCTGCTCGCGCGTACGTTCCCACGGTTGTCGTACACCACCATCGCCGTGTCCCCGCGAGTGCGATAATCGGTGACGTACTCGAGCAAGCGCTGCCGGGCGTAGGCGCTCACCTGCATCTGCGGATCGGCCGCTGACCAGTCTATCTCTTCGCGCAACCGCTTCATGTCCGTCGCCGGCAGCTTGATCTTGCAGGCGTTCGGGTGGCAGTCCTTCACTTCCGAGACATCGTCTTGGTCGACCACCAGGGCCTGCACGTCCGCCGCGGTCGCGGGGTCGCTGAAGATGCCGAAGCGGGTGCGGGTCGGTGTACCCAGCGAGCTCTGGAAATCCTGCAGGCGCGCGACGTACCGCTGGCGGGGCACATCGGCAGTGATGATGCCGAACACCGCGACGTCCCGCTGGTTCTTGGTGTCGAGCACCTTCACCACCGCCGTGCCTCGCTCCACGGCGGCGAGCTGCGCCGAGTCGAGGCCGATGCTCTGCCGGAGGAAACGGAGCAGCGCAGCCGGGGTCTGTTGCCCCGGCAGCGGCGCGACCGCCACGAAGCAACCGAGCAGCGCGGGGCCAACCGCGCGGCGCGACGCCCGCATCAGTCGGCCGCCTGCTGCTGGGGAGGCGGTTCCTCGTCGGCCAGCAGGCGGAACGACTTCACCGCACCGGTGAGCTTGTCGGCTGCTTCGGCGAGCTGGTTCGCGGAGGATGCGATCTCCTGGGTGGAGGCGCTCTGCTCTTCGCTTGAGGCGGCGATCTCCTGGGCGGACGCGAGCAGGGTCTCGGTGCCATGGGCGACCGACCCGAGCCGCGCGCTGATCTCCTCCACGAGCGCGCGCATCTCGCCCGCCATCTTGGCGATCTCGCGGCCCCACACGTCGTTCGCCTGCGCCTCCGCGGCCACCGTCCCGAGGCCCTGAGCCGCCGTCTGCGCCGCGTCCCGCGCGACGCCCGTGCCCTGGGCGAGCTGCGCCAGCCGGTCGCGCGTCCCTTGCACGCGGGCGAGCACTCCGCGCACCGTGTCGGCGGTTTCGGTCGCGCCCGCGGCGGCGACCGACGCGAGCTTCCGCACCTCATCCGCCACGACGGCAAAGCCGCGTCCCTGCGGCCCGGCGCGCGCCGCCTCGATCGCCGCGTTCAGGGCGAGCATGTTCGTCTGCGTGGCCACCGCCTTGGCCTGCGTCACGAACTTCTGGATGTCGGACGAGGCCCGCGCCAGCGCTTCGGCCTCCGCAACACCGCGGTTCACCTCTTCTGCCAGCGTCGCGAGATGCAGCGTGCTCTGATCCAACACATCCTTGTTGCGCCGCGCGACCTCGGCGACGACGGTATTGCGCCGCACCGAGTCGTCGGCGCCCGCGGCGAGGATCGTCGCGATCTGGAGGATCTTGGTGGCGTCGTCCGCCGCGGCGCGCACCAGCTGCGCCTGCTCCGCCGCGCGCCTGGTCAGGTCCTGGCAGGTGGCGGACATCTCCTCGGTGGACGCGCTCATCTGCTCCGTCGAGGCCGAGATTTCCGTGGCCATCGCCGCCGCCTCGTCCGCCGCCGAGCGGATCGCGCCGACCAGGCGGCGCAGCGCCACCACCATGCTGTGCACCGAGGTCAGGAGGTCGCCCACCTCGGCCGTGCCGGACCGCTCCGTCACGACGGTCACGGAGAGGTCGCCGCCCGCCACCCGGCTCGCGATCGCCCCCGCCGCCTTCACCGGCTCCGTCACGCGCTTGTTGAGGCGGCGCCAGAACGCAAACAGCAGCGCGAGCGTCGCCCCGAACAACACGACTGTCCAGACCACGATGTTCGCGGCCGTGGTGCGCGCGGCCGCGTAGGCCGTCCCCTTGGGCTGGCGGAACACGACCCACCACTTGCCGTTGTCGACCGGCACCGTCACCACGAGGTCTTCGCCCGACGCCCCCGGTACCGTCGCCGTGTCGGGTCGCTCCCGGCGCGGCACGGCGGCGGCGTCGGGAATGGGATGCAGCAAGTCGGCCTGATTCGGTTTACCCCCGCCCCCGCCCACGATCAGCATGCCCTGCGCGTCCACCACCTGCAGCCGAACCCCGGCACCCCCGTCGGCGGCCGTGAGCAGCTGGGACAGGCGATCGAGCGGGAACACCGCCTTGAGCACCCCCACCGGTGCGCTCAGGCGCGGCGCCCGGATGGCCACGTCGTACTCGAGCGACACGGCGGCGGCCGACGAGTCGTACCGCGGCGCGCCCTCGTAGAGGCCATCCACCGCCGCCCGACGCCACCACTCCTCGTCCGATTGCACGAAGTCGGACGTCCGGTTCGAGGCGAGGACGGAGTACCCGTGGCTTTCCGTGAAGAAGAGCTCGGAGAACTCGGACCGTTGGACGTAGTCGCGGAGGTAGGCGGCGAGGTCGGGATCCCCGCCCAACACATGGCGCTGGTTGAACATCCGCTCCAGGGTGGGCGTGTCGAGCCGGGGCAGGCGTTGGCTGATCGCCTGCTGCGACCCGTCGAGCGCCGCCCGCACGACCGCGGGCGACCGCGCCAGCGCCTCCGCTTCCCGGCGACGCTCCCGTAGGTACATCCCGACCAGGGACGAGGCGTGCGTGGCCACGTCCTGGCCGCGCTCGTTGGCCTGCCGCTCGACGATGCGGGTGACACTGCGGCTCGACAGCAGGGCGAACCCGGTCACGAGGACGAGGGCGACGACGGCCCCCGTGAGGAGGAAACTCTGCCGGAACTGCTGGGTGCGGCTGGACATGTCGAGGGTCGGGAGCGAAGCTACGCAGGGTTACCCGGCGGGGCAAGCCTGTTTATTTTCATGGACTTATGACTCTGGTGCCCAGCTACGACCCGGCGGTCGTCGAGGCGCGGTGGCAGGAGCGGTGGGCGCGCGAGCACACCAACGAGCCCGACTTGGACCAGCCACGCCGGCCGTTCTACAACCTCATGATGTTCCCTTATCCCTCCGCCGAGGGACTGCACGTGGGGAACATGTTCGCATTCACCGGCGCCGACATCTACGGCCGGTTCAAGCGGCTCCACGGGTATGACGTGTTCGAGCCGATCGGGTTCGACGCGTTCGGCATTCACTCCGAGAATTACGCGCTCGCGGTCGGCACGCATCCGGCGAAGCTCATCCCCCAGAACATCGAGACGTTCCGCCGCCAGCTGAGGCGCTTCGGCGGCATGTTCGACTGGCGTCACGAGCTCTCGACCACCGACCCCCGCTACTACAAGTGGACGCAGTGGATCTTCTTGCAGCTCTTCAAAGCGGGGATCGCGTTCCGGAAGAAGGCGGCGGTCAACTGGTGTCCGAAGGACATGAGCGTGGTGGCGAACGAGCAGGTGATCAACGGCTACTGCGAGCGCCATCCCGACACGAAGGTCGAGCAGCGGTTCCTCGAGCAGTGGTTCTTCAACATCACCCGGTACGCGGAGCGGCTGCTCAGGAACCTCGACCGGCTCGACTGGTCCGACTCGACGCGCACGCTGCAGCGCAACTGGATCGGCCGGAGCGAAGGGGCGGAGCTGATCTTCGAAACCCCGGCCGGCGCCAAGATCCCCGTGTTCACGACCCGTCCCGACACGGTGTTTGGCGCGACCTATCTCGTGCTCGCGCCCGAGCACCCGCTCGTGGATCAGCTCACGGCCGACGAGCAGCGACGCCAGGTGAACGCCTACCGTCGCGAGGTGCAGGGGAAGGACCTCGTGTCCCGCCGGGTCGGCGATAAGACCAAGACCGGCGTATTTCTCGGCTCCTACGCCCGTAATCCGGCCACGGGTGAGGCGATCCCCATCTGGATCGCCGACTACGTGCTCATGGAATACGGCACCGGGGCGATCATGGCCGTGCCTGCCCACGACAAGCGCGACTTCGAGTTCGCGACCCAGTTCCACCTGCCGATCCGCGAGGTGGTCCGCACGGGGGAGCCGCTCCCGAGCGTGACCGAGGAAGGCGTCCTGATCAATTCGGGCGAGTTCGATGAGCTCCCGTGCGGCGAGGCCAAGCAGCGGATCGTCGCGTGGCTCCAGGCCAAAGGCCTCGCCACGCCCCGGGTGCAGTACCGGCTCCACGATTGGTGCATCTCACGCCAGCGCTATTGGGGCCCGCCCATCCCGATCATCCACTGCGACCGTTGCGGTCCCGTAGGCGTGCCGGAGCGCGACCTCCCCGTCCTGCTGCCGCTCATTGAGGATTTCCGCCCCGATTCGAGCGGGGTGAGCCCGCTCGCGCGACACAAGGAGTGGTACTACGCGAAGTGCCCGCAGTGCGGCGCGCAGGGGCGGCGCGAGACCGACGTCTCCGACACGTTCCTCGACTCGGCCTGGTACTACCTCCGCTACCCGTCGACGGAGTTCGACGACCGGCCGTGGGACCCGAAGCGCACCACGACCTGGCTCCCAGTGACGAGCTACATCGGCGGCAACGAGCACGCCGTGCTGCATCTGCTGTATTCGCGATTTGTCACCATGGTGCTGCAGGAGCTCGGGCACGTGCACTTCGAGGAGCCGTTCCCCAAGCTCCGGGCCCACGGGCTGATCATCAAGGACGGCGCGAAGATGTCCAAGTCGCGGGGCAACGTGGTGATCCCCGACGCGTACATCCAGCAGTGGGGCGCCGACACCTTCCGGATGTACCTGATGTTCCTCGGGCCGTTTCAGGAGGGCGGTGACTTTCGCGAGACCGGGATCATCGGCATCCGGCGCTTCCTCGACAAGGTATGGACCACCGCACATGAGGCCGCGCGACTGACTCCGGGCACCCCGGGCTCGCCCCCGGGGTCAGTACTTCCGCCCGAGGTCGCGCGCAAGCTGCACCAGACGATCAGGAAGGTCACCGCGGACACCGAGGGCCTCGACTACAACACGGCGATCGCGGCGATGATGGAGTACGTGAACCTGCTCCGGGAGCATGGACCGGGGAGCAGGGCGGCCGTCGAGCCGCTGCTCATCATGCTGGCTCCCTACGCGCCGCACATCGCCGAGGAGCTCTGGGCCGCCTTGGGGCACGATCGCTCGATCTTTCACGCCACCTGGCCCAGCTACGATGCGGAACTCGCGGCCGCCGGCGATGTCGAGGTCGTGGTGCAGGTGAACGGCAAGGTCCGCGGGCGGGTGACGGTGAGCCGGGGGGCGAGCGAGGCGGAGGTCGTCGCGCGGGCCATGCAGGACGAATCGGTGCGGAAGTTCGTGGACGGGAAGCCCGTTCGGAAAACGGTCTATGTCCAGGATCGCCTGTTGAACTTCGTGGTCTAGAAGATCTTCGCCACCACGTCGCCGACCAGGTACCCGATCGCGGCGACGCCCAGCCCCACCGCGAACATGTCGATGCCGCTCCGGATTACGCCCCGCCCGGTGAAGACGCTGCGCGCTGCGCCGACCGCGAAGTGGGAGAGCATCGCGATCGTGAACGCCGTCCAGGCGGCCGTGCGCCCGCTGAACAGGAGGAACGGCGCTACGGGGATGAACGCGCCGACCGCCGTCGCGGTGCCGGTGACCCAACCTTCCTTGAACGGCGTCGCGTGGGCCTCACCGATTTTCAGCTCTTCCCGCACCTGCTCGTCGAGAGCCCGTTGGGGGTCGCGCATCACTTCGGCCGCCATCTTGCGTGCGACGCCGGCCTCGATGCCCTTCGTCTGGTACACGAGCGAGAGCTCTTCCTCTTCCACCTCGGGCATGATGCGGATCTCCTCCTTCTCCATCGCGATCTCGTGGTCGTACACCTCTTGCTCGCTCTTCGCCGCGAGATAGCCCGACGCGCCCATCGACAGCGCGTCGGCGAACATTCCCGAAATGCCCGAGACCAATACGATGTGCGGCGCGACCTCGGCGCCGATCACGCCCGCCACCAGACCGAAATTCGCCGTCAGCCCGTCGTTGAACCCGTACACCACGTTGCGCAGGAAACCCCCCGACCCGGTCTTGTGCCAGGGTTCCGCGGCCCGACCGGCGAGACCCGCCAGCGTCTCGGCATGCGCCGCCGACTCCTTGGCGAGCTTGAGCGAGACCTGCCGCGCGTCGTCGAAGCTGGCCTGCTTGTGGAGGTCCATGTACCCCTTCACCTCCTGCCCCTCTTCGCGCAGCAGCAACGGCAACAGGTAGTTGGGCCCGAAGCGACGCCCGAACCAGGCCCTCAGACGCGCGTTCAGGGACGGGCGCGGCCGGCCAACGCGGTGGCCGTGTTCGCCGAGCAGCTGCTCCCACATCTGCACGTGACGCTCCTCCACGCCGGCCAGCTTGATGTAGACATCCTTGCGTTTCTGGTCCGGCTCCTGGCCGGCCAGCACCAGGTAGAGGTAGGCGGCGTCGTATTCGTCCTGCCAATGGTGCAGCCAGGTGTGAAGCGTGGCTTTGTCGAGATCGGGCATGCCGGAAGATAGCTGCAACTCGCCTAATAGCAATCGGTTAGACTG
>Ga0070716_100001053_pt1 | contig 12088 bp, 9 predicted proteins | sample LARL112metaG_FD_71395 | JGI IMG/M metagenome (GOLD analysis project Ga0070716, IMG submission 71395) | Corn, switchgrass and miscanthus rhizosphere microbial communities from Kellogg Biological Station, Michigan, USA - LAR L11-2 metaG | ecosystem: Host-associated > Plants > Roots > Rhizosphere ... | reverse complement strand
AGCGACTCGGCGATGTCCTGGTCGCTGTGAGCGGCTGACATGAAGCACGCCTCGAACGCAGAGGGTGCGAGGTAGATCCCTCGCTCGAGCGCGGCGTGGAAGAAACGACGGAACATGTTCACGTCAGAAGCTTTGGCATCTGTGAAGTTGCGAACAGGTTGAGCCGCGAAGAAAAAGCCCCACATCGACCCGGCACAGTCAGCCGTGAATGGCACACCAAGGTCGGTCGCAATCTTTTGCAAACCTCCGACCAGCGTGGCCGCCCTTTTTTCGATTTTGGCGTGAAGGGCTGGGGTGAGTGCAGTCAGCGTGGCGATGCCTGCAGCCATTGCCAATGGATTTCCGGAGAGTGTTCCGGCTTGATAGACGGGGCCGGTTGGAGCAACGCGTTCCATGATCTCCCGTCGTCCTCCGTACAGCGCCACCGGCAAGCCACCTCCGATCACTTTGCCCAACGTCGTAAGGTCAGCCGTAACGCCAAAGCGCTCGCGCGCGCCGCCGGGCGCGATGCGAAAACCCGTCATGACTTCATCGAAGATCAGCAGAGCGCCGATTTCATCGGCGAGCGCGCGCAGTCCTTCCAGAAATCCACTAACTGGCGCGATAAATCCCGAGTTGCCGACGATCGGCTCGACTATAATCGCAGCGATCCGCTCGCCGCTCGTTCGCGATAACTCACGAGCCGCACGGAGATCGTTGTATGGAACCGTCAGCGTAAGCTCCGCCAATGCCGCTGGAACTCCCGGAGAGTCAGCCAGACCAAGTGTGGCAACGCCCGATCCGGCACGCACGAGGAATGAATCGGCGTGACCGTGATAGCATCCTTCGAACTTGAGGATCGCATCCCGACCAGTGTATGCACGGGCGAGGCGGATTGCGCTCATCGTCGCCTCGGTGCCACTCGACACGAAGCGCATCATCTCGATGTGCGGCATCCGCTGGCGCACCAGCTCACCGAGCGTCACCTCGAGCTCGGTCGGCATTCCGAAGCTCGTTCCCCGTTGCATCGCGTCGGCGACCGCATCGATGACGATCGGCGACGCGTGTCCCAATACAAGCGGACCCCAGGAAAGGACGAAGTCGATGTACTCCTTACCGTCGACGTCCCAAATACGCGCTCCTTCCCCACGCTCGACCACGATCGGTTCGCCACCAACGCCGCGAAAGGCGCGGACCGGTGAATTAACGCCGCCGGGGAATAACGAGCGCGCGCGGGACATTAATTCGGACGAGCGCATCCTACCGCCCGTAGCTGCCGATCGTCACCTGCTTCAGTGGGAGCGTGCGCGAGATTTTTCGACGCTCGGGCGCGCCAACCGGCAGCACCGTGCGAATGAACGACGCCTGGAAATCGTAGTCATCGATGACTTCCTCGACGGCTACGTCGCCGATAGTGCCCGGCGGAAGCGCTTCGTCGATGTAAGTCATTCCGTCGATGTCGTCGGCTTGCCAGGGCAAACGCCCTTGCGATGTGCCGGCCTCGAGATCTACCCGATCGACAAGCACCTGGGCAGTTCTTCCTACTCGAGTCTCGTATTTCTCCGCGGTTATCGCGCGCTGAACTTCCGTCAGTCGTTCGAGCCGCTCGCGCTTGATTGCCTCGTGCACGTCGTCGGCGAATTGCGCTGCGCGCGTTCCTTCCTGTGGCGAATACGTAAACGCGCCGACACGCTCGAACTGCATCTCCTGCAGAAACTCGAGCAGCTCCTCGAACTGCGCATCGGTCTCGCCGGGAAATCCGACGATGCAGGTCGTGCGAATTGCCACATCGGGAATGGCATCGCGGAACTTCCGTACTTTCTCGCGAATCGTCCGCTTGCGCTCCGGCCGGCGCATCCTCGCAAGGACTTCGTCCGAGCCATGCTGAATCGGCATGTCGAGATACGGCAGGATTCGATCGTGACGCGCGACCACCTCGAGCAGCCGATCGGTGATCCCGGCTGAGTAGAGATAGAGCATCCTGATCCACGGCACCGACGTCTCGTTCACGAGTGCCTCGAGCAGTTCCGGCAGTTTTACCCCGTCCCTGCGATCTCGCCCATAGTGGGCGAGATCCTGAGCGACGAGATTCAGCTCCCGCGCGCCCTGTAGCTCGACCATCTGGGCTTCGCGCACGACTTCGTCCAGCGCAAAGGAGCGGTGCCTTCCACGCATCAACGGGATCGCGCAGAACGCACAGCCGTGATCGCATCCCTCGCTGATCTTCAAATACCGAACGTGCGGTAGGTCTCCGGCGTAAAGGCGAACGCCTGGATGCAATTCGTCGGTCGCGGGTCCAAGCAGGCCACGCTCGCTCAGCTCCGGTACAAGGCGTTGCATCTCGGAGGAGCCGAGAAAGACATCCACCTCGGGAATTGCATCGACCAACTCCTGCTTATGCCGCTCGATCATGCAGCCGACGGCAACGACCGCCTGGCACTGGCCCTTGCTCTTGTAGCTCGCGGCTTCCACGATCGCGTCGATCGATTCCTTCTTGGCGGCATCGATGAAGCCGCATGTATTCACGATGATCACGTCCGCTTGCTCGAGCTGCGGCGTGTACTCGGCCGAGTAATCCGCGAGCTGAGCGAGATAGCGCTCGCTATCGACGGTGTTCTTGTCGCAGCCGAGAGTGATGAGGCCGACCTTCAAAGCGGGATGGGGTTTGCGGGATGCGGGACGCGGGTCATCGATAATTGCCAAACTTCAATTCGACGCCGAAGTCTTTGGAGCGGAGGAGTGCCATCGCTTCCTGGAGATCGTCACGTGACGGAGAGGTGACGCGCACCTGATCCCCCTGGATCGCTGCCTGGACTTTTTTCAGTTTCGCGTCCTTGATGGCGGCGGCGACTTTCTTGGCGGTGTCGCCGTCCAGATTCATCTTCAACGCTACTTCACGTCGAACCGTATCACCGCTGGCCGGCTTGATCTCGCCGGGGTCCAGGTTTTTCACCGAGACACCGCGGCGAATCAACTTCGACTGAAGGACGTCCCACAGCGCGTTCATCTTGTAGTCGTTCTCGGCGGTGAGGGAGATTTTTCCCTCGGTCCGATTCAACTCGATGGTGGCGGGCGATCCCTTGAAGTCATAGCGCTGGGAGATCTCCTTCTGCGCCTGATTGACGGCGTTATCGACTTCCTGGAGATCGACGCCGGTTGTTACATCGAACGAAGCTTGTTGGGGCATGGCGGAAATCTAACCGGCGATGGGTTTAACCCGGTTTTGGTTCGCTAATTTGACCGTTTTGTAAAATGTCCGTCGGTGCAAGAGATTTTTCTTGACGAGCCGTGTGTTACTACACATGTTTGCCAGTCTTTTTCCGCCCAGTCTTGCGGAATTGGCCGTCCTGCAGAGCTTATACCCCTCCCGCGCCACCGCACTTTCCAACCGGACTGTTTCATGAATCTTCGCCTAGCCTTCGTCTCCTTAGCGGCCTTGGGGCTCGCCGCGTGCTCGACCGATATGGTCGCTCCCACAAAAACGCCGGCGTCCCCTTCGTTCTCGAAGAGCGTGGATGGATCGAGCGCTGACGGAGATTACCTCGTTTTAACGAGCGGTAACGCTATCGATCCTTCGTTCGAAGGTCGCGTTAAGAATCTTGGTGGGAAGATCAAGACGCGACATGATGCTGCCGGTTTCGCGGTGGTCACGGGTTTGACCGAAGCGACCGCCGCAGCACTCGCAACGATGCCGGGAGTTGCTGAAATCACGCCTGACGTTCAGATCAGTCTCGATCTTCCCGCCGAGCCCATTTACGCCGATGCCAGCGGGCTTGGACTCGCGTTGGGGAAGAAGGTCAATCCAGCCGACGCGGGTCTTTTTTCGTGGCAATGGGATATGCGCGCTATCAAAGCAGACGAAGCCTGGGCGCGCGGAGCCGTAGGTAAGCCTTCCGTTACAGTCGCTATCCTCGACACCGGCATCGACTACGACGACCCGGATCTGGCGGGACTGGTAGACCTTTCGCGCTCGGTCTCATTCATGAGCACGTTTGTCAAAGCGACGCCTACTTCCCCGGCGAGACCGGCCGATGATACTGTCAGCAAATATTTCTTTCCCAACCGAAATCCGATCTCCGACTACAACGGACACGGCACCAACGTAGCGGCCATCGTTAGCAGCAACGCTTTTGCCTTCGCGGGAGTCTCCCAGAGGACTAGGTTGATGGGAGTAAAGGTTCTTGGCTCAAACGGAGTCGGCTCCCTTGGCACGGTCCTGAACGGAGTGCTTTGGGCAGCAGATCACCGCGCAGACGTGGCCAATATGAGTCTCGGCGGTGGTTTCCACAGCACTGGTAACCAGGCGATCATCGACATCATTAACCAGGTTTTCGACTACGCCAAATCGAAGCGGATGATCGTCGTTGTATCGGCTGGCAACGACGGTAAGGACCTGGATAACAATGGTGACACGTATCAGACCTATTGCGATGCACCACATGTGATTTGCGTTTCGGCAACGGGCCCACGTCTCGCAACGAGCGACGCCGACGAGCCAGCGTTTTACACGAACTTCGGCGTTACTTCAATCGATGTCGCTGCACCAGGCGGCAACGCCGACGCAGCGCACGGCTTCACTTCCTCCAACTGGCCTTGGGGAATTGATTTCGCCTCCTGGGTGTGGTCGTTCTGCAGCAAGACCTGGATTTCCAGCTGGACGTCAGCGAATGCGCCTGGCACGCAGCCTTGTGCTGCTGGAAACCGAATCACCGCGTTCATCGGCACCAGTCAGGCAGCTCCGCACGTGAGCGGTCTAGCCGCGCTGCTGATCACTGGTAATGATCCGTCACGGACCACGGAGATCAAAAGAACGATCATGGAAACCGCCGATGACCTGGGCCCCGCCGGCCCCGATCGGTTTTACGGGGCAGGCCGCATCAACGTCGCCAATGCGACTCGGCATGGGGATGGAGATGCGGGCGACCAAGACAGCGGCTCCGCTCCTAAACAGTGATTCCTGAAAGTCATCGAAAAGGGCCGGTCATCTGACCGGCCTCCTGACATTCACTGGTACATCGACTCGACTGACTTCGAGAACGAACATACCAACGCTTCGGCACCCACTCACATCTCTTCCTAAGGACTAGCTATGTACCGTCGGATCCAAGTTGTCGCGCTGTTTGCTGCGGCCGCACTCGCTGCCTGCTCCGCAGATAATACGGTTGCCCCCGATAAGGTTGCGCCATCTCCGAGATTATCGTTGGGCGCAGCTTATCACCAAACTCATCTTCTTCCTTCTGGTGGACTGACTTCCCACACGATCGCGCCGTTGGTCGTCCAGCGCCCGATAGCGATGACGGCGAACGGCGGAGTTCCCGCAGTATCCTCTAGTGACGCCGCCGTAACCGCCGCCGCTCAGCCGGACATTCAGTACTGGGGCGGGGGAATTATTCCGACGCAAAAGATTGCGCTCATTTATTACTCGGCCCACACGATCTACACGAATGGTCCGCGGCCAGGATCAGCCGGCACGGGGCAAACCGATGGGTCGCTGGTTGGTGAGTTTCTCAACAACCTCGGTGGCACTCCTTATTGGAATATCAACAGCACATACTACGAGGAAGGCACAAGCGGTCGGACCTACGTCGACAACTCACTTCAGTACACTTCGTTCTGGGCGCCGAATAGACAGGCACCGAAAGAAGACGACGTGGTCACTGGCGACGACATGGTTAACATCATCGAGACTGGCTTCGCGAACGGCAGCCTTCAATACGATCCAAACACTCTCTACATGGTCGTGACAGGTCCGGGAGTGAATCTCGGCGGTGGCTTTTCCAAGAACAACCTCCAGTACTGCGCCTTCCACTCTGGGTACTGGTTCAATGACGGTGGCCCCATCGTGCAATTCGGGGCGATGCCGTATGACGCGGACTTCAACACTCAGCATCCCGCAAAGGGTGGCTACATCTGCACCTACCTGACCAGAGGCCCCAATGGTGATTTGGGGGCGGATGCGACCGTCAGCGCCCTAGCTCACGAGACCGAGGAGACTGCAACGGATCCGGTAAGCCTTACGATTCCTCCATACTTCGCGGGGTGGTACGACGTGCAGGGAGAAGAGAATGCCGACAAGTGCGCCTATACCTACGGTTCTACTCTTACCAGAAACAGCCTCGATTATTGGAACATGACCGTTGCGGGAAAGCCATTCCTGGTCCAGCGAAACTGGACCAACGTTCAACCACAAGGCTGCAAGATTGCACGCTAGGGACGTAGAGAAATCAGTGTCGGCGTAACTAGGTAACCGTCTCACTTACCGACCCATTCAAAAACGCCCAGTGAAATCACTGGGCGTTTTTTGCTGTCGCGATCGCCGAGCTCAAGCTCCGTGTCCAGAAACGGTCGCGCTACTTCTTCGCCTTTTGGTATGTACCCATCAGCTCGCCCGAATCGACGATGTGCCCCTTCATTGCCTTCTCAAGGTCGGCCTTCGTTGCGTCCTTGAGAGTCAGCGTAGTGTCCAGCGCGTAGAGCTTGAAGAAATACCGGTGGCGGCCGATCGGCGGGCACGGTCCGCCATAACCGGTGTTGCCCCAATCATTTTTTCCCTGCACCGCGCCGCCGCCGAGCGCGGACTTTGACGCGTTCTCCGCGAGCGATGTGGTCTTGGCTGGAATGTTGTAAACCACCCAGTGCACGTACACCCGCTGCGGTTTCGCCGGATCTGGCGCATCAGGATCGTCGACAATCATCGCCACGCTCTTCGCGTTGGCTGGCATTCCTGACCATGACAACGGCGGCGAAATGTCTTCGCCCTCGCAGGTGTACTTCGGCGGAATCGACCCGCCCTGTTGGAATGCCGACGAAGTGACTTTCAATGACATCCTGGCCTCCGTGCGGAATCACCCGACCTAACTGCAACACCCGCGCTCATGCCTACCTCTCGTCATGACCTTCGTCGTCCAGACAACGCCGAGGGCGAGCAGCAGACTGCCAACGCTCGCGGCCATTGCAGAGGCGAGAATTGCGTCCTCCACGGCGTAAGCCATCACTGCAATACCGGGCACGTAGCTCACCGCGATCGTCCACACGGACACAGTGCTGAGACTCCACCGCCCGCGCCGAAGCAGTCCATAGGCCTAATGAGTCCGAAGATTCCGTAGATCAGCACGCCAACGGTGACTGAATGTTGGAGTGCGTTTCGTGCCTCACCCCACTCGCTCAGGCCATTCTAGTACAGCGAGCTGATCGCCTCGCTTAGAAAGTCCGCACCCGCGCTACCGGACTGGCGTTGAATTCGATGACAATAAAGCCCCAGGTAAACTTGCCTGCGTCGTAGTAACCGGCGAGTAGCATCACGTACAGATTGACCTGCTGGCCCGGGTGCAGTTCTTTGGGAAAGAAAGTGGCAACAGTGTCCTGAACTGGCAGCCAGAAAGACGTCGTTCCTTCCTTGAACAGATACTCGCGATGGAAATCCGCGGCCATCGAAGAGTCGCGCATGAAGCTGCGCCCCCAAGCCGAGATCAAACTCTGGGGAATCGGAGTGATCGGCCGCGACTGACCCGTGTACACAAGCGCAGCAAGCGTCGGGTATTGAGTACCAAGGAAGTGCTCACTCGGCGTTTTGTTGTCCGCCTTCCCGCGGCTTGCCGAGTCAACTTCGTGCATCGCTTTTCGGATGGTGGAGTCGGCATCGCGCACCACGTCGGATAACGTTCCGGGCTGGTATCTGTCCCAGGTGTTTGGGCGCGCGCACTTCGCGTGAAGCCCGTAGCGAGTGCAATAAGCAGCGCCGCGCGATGAATCGCGCGGCGATTGGATGTCAGGTGCATTGAATTAGCCGAGGAAAGATTCGAGCGAGCGACGGCGGGAGTTGTGGCGCAGCTTGAGCAGCGCCTTCTCCTTGATCTGACGCACGCGCTCGCGCGTGATCTGCAACAATGTACCGATGTCTTCGAGTGTCATCGGATCGGCACCGTCTAGGCCGAAGTAGAGTCGCAGAATCTTCGATTCGCGCTCCTTCAGTGATGCGAGCGATTCTTCGATCGCTTCCGACAGCGCCTTTTCGAAGGTGATCTCGTCAGGCGTCGGATTCATGTTGTCCGGCAGATAATCGAGTAGGCGATTATCCTCGCCGGGCGTCATCGGTGCATCGAGCGACAGATGCACCTGCGAGATCATCATCGTCTTGGCTACTTCGTCTTCGCTGATGTCGAGGCCTTCAGCGATTTCCGTATTGCTTGGCTGACGACCGAGCTCCTGCAATAGACTGCTGGCGCGCTTGCCGATGCGATGCAACGTGCCGGCGCGATTGAGCGGCACGCGCACAATACGCGACTGCTCGGCGAGGGCCTGAAGAATCGATTGGCGAATCCACCACACTGCGTACGAGATGAACTTGATGCCCTTCGTCTCGTCGAATTTGTGCGCGGCGCGAATGAGACCGAGGTTGCCCTCGTTGATCAGATCGGACAGCGAAACGCCCTGATTCTGATATTTCTTGGCGACGGAGACGACGAACCGCAGATTGGAGCGCACCAGCGTATCGAGTGCCTCCTGATCATTCTGGCGGATACGCTTCGCGAGCTCTACCTCCATCTCGCGGCTAATGAGGGGAAAGGCGCTAATGTCCCGCAGGTACTGATCTAGCGATCCTTCGTCGACGGTCGATTTCCGATTCGTCGAAACCTTCATAGCGATAGCGTCACCCTCTCCCGTAGTCGGAGAGAAGCACAGAGTCCGTTTTGCAATTGTTGCAAACTGCGGACTAGTGTATCAGCTCTCCGAAGCGCTTCCACCGTAAACGCGTCAACCAATCCAGCTTGTCGCCGGTGTCAGGCGCGTAGCTATAATAGACCACCAGCGGCTGGCCGCGCACAAGAGAGTCGGCCACGAAGCCCCAATACCTCGAATCGGACGAATTGTCGCGATTATCGCCGAGGACAAAGTAGTCATGAGCAGGGACGACCAGAGGGCCCCAGTTGTTACGGGATGGACGGTAGTCTTCGACCGATGCGTTACCTACCAGATACGCTTTCTGCCAGCGGAAATCGTCGTCCGATTGATCGGGCTCGCCAGGCGTGCGCTGGATGTAGTTCTCCTCCACTGGACGTCCGTTGCGAACGAGCTGACCTTCGCGCATCGCGAGGGTGTCGCCAGGCGTGCCAACAATGCGCTTCACATAATTGAGCCGCGGATCGACGGGATAGGTGAAGACGATCACGTCCCCATCGCGGGGAGCATGGAGTGCGGGAAGCTTGCGGCCGACGCCTGGTATTCCAGCTCCGTATACCAGCTTGTTGATCAGCAGGAAATCACCCTCGAACAGAGTGTGCTCCATACTGCCGCTGGCAATCTTGAATGCCTCTACGCCAAAGGCCCGGATAACGATGAAAAGCGCGAGAGAAATGACGACGATCTTGGCCCAGTGGCCAAGAAACGCTAGCGCGCCACCGGTCCTTCTTCGGTTGGCCAGCTGGAGTGCATGTCGTCGTTTTTCTTCGTATCCGTCCATGGTCGGTCTATACCGCCGATGTCAGTCCGGCGTTCCCAAGTAGGTATCTATCTGAGCCCGCTGCAGCGTTCCGGAGAAGTCCGCGTAACCGACTTTGGTCTCGGAATAGAACTCGTAAACTTCCCAGCCGCCTTCGCGGTGCCCGTTTCCAGTCTGCTTGACGCCGCCGAACGGCAGATGCGCCTCGGCGCCGATTGTTGGGGCGTTGACGTAAGTGATACCGTTGTCGAGCTCGTTTAACGCTCGAAATGCTGTGTTGACGTCGCGCGTATAAATCGAAGACGACAGACCGTACTTCACGTCATTATTTACGGCGAACGCCTCATCCGCATCCTTCACTCGGATGACCGACAGGACAGGACCGAAGATCTCTTCCTGCTCCAGCCTGCTGCCTGCTTTGACATCGGTGAAGATCGTCGGCCTGAAAAAATTTCCTTTCGATAGCTTGGACGGACGGTCACCGCCGGTAACGAGCTCTGCTCCTTCGGACTGACCGATATCGACGTAGGTCTGCACTTTCCTGACCGCGTCTTCGTTAATGAGCGGCCCCACGTCAGTGCCCTTCTTGCGTCCATCGCCAAGCTTGAGCGACTTGGTGCGGTTCTCCAGCATGCCGACGAACTTGTCGTGAATTTTCTTCTGGAGAATCAGCCGACTGGTAGCCGTGCAGCGCTGACCCGTCGTGCCAAAGGCACCCCAGAGGGCGCCCTCCAGCGCGAGATCGAGATCAGCGTCGTCCATCACGATCTGAGCGTTCTTGCCACCCATCTCGAGCGAGAGACGCTTGTGAAGCCGGCCACATGTCTCACCCACGATGCGTCCAGTCTCCGTCGAGCCGGTGAATGAGATCAGCGGAATCGATGGGTGATCGACGATCGCAGCGCCGACCTCTTCGCCACGGCCGTGCACAAGCTGGATGACTTCGGGCGGCAGACCTGCCTCGATCAGAATCTCGACGAGTAGCGTTCCGGTGTGTGGCACATCCTCGGCCGGCTTGAAGATCACCGCATTACCGCAGACGAGCGCGGGAAACATTTTCCAGGTCGGGATCGCCATTGGAAAGTTGAATGGGCAAATCAGACCCGCGACGCCAATTGGTCGGCGATAACTCATCGCCCACTTGTTCCGCAACTCGCTCGGAACCGTTTTGCCGAACAGGCGACGGCCTTCGCTCGCGGCGTAGTAGGCGGTGTCGATTCCCTCCTGTACGTCGCCGCGCGTCTCCTGAAGTGGTTTCCCCATCTCGCGCGTCATCGCATCTGCAATTTCTTCCTTTCGCCGCGTCATCAAGTCGCCGACGGTACGCAGCACGTCACCCCGCGCCGGTGCCGGAGTGCGACGCCAACGCGCAAATCCGCGTTTGGCGCTTTCTACTGCCTTCTCGACATCCCGACGGTCGGAGAGTGGAAATCTCCCGATCACATCGCCGCGATCAGCGGGATTGCGGTTGTCGAAGTATTCGCCCGACTCAGGCGCGACCCACTTACCGCCAATGAAGTTGTTGAACTTTTTCATCTCGATTTTGTCGTTGTGGACGCAAACGCCAGTCAGGTATGCTCACGCGACAGCGAGTACCGCTCGATTTTCTTGTAGAGATTTGAGCGCGGCATTTCAACGGCTCGCGCGGTTTCCGATACGTTCCAGTCGAACTCCCGGAGCTTGTTCAGCAGGAAGGCACGTTCTGCTGCCTCCTTGAACTCCTCGAAGGTTCGGCACTGCGTCAGCGTGGCCAACCCTGCATCATCCAGCGCCCGCTGGCCGGCCAGACGATCGATGTCACGGGCGGTGATCTGAGGGTCGGGCGCAAGGATCAGCAGCCGCTCAACAGTGTTCTTCAGCTCACGAACGTTACCCGGCCAGTCAAGTCCACTGAGATGCTCGAGCGCATCCGGCGCAAACGTGCGCGGTGGAATTCCCTCGCGCGCGGAAAGCGTCGAAGCGAAGTACTGTGCCAGCAGCGGAATGTCCTCGCGCCGTTCGCGAATCGGCGGAACGTGAATTGGTACGACGTTCAACCGATAGTAGAGATCCTCGCGAAAAGTCCCGGCCGCAATTTCGCTTTCCAGGGTCTTATTCGTCGCGGCAATCACCCGCACATCAACGGAAATGGGTTTCGAGCCGCCAATCCGCGTGATCACGTTGTCCTGCAGCACGCGAAGGACTTTCGCCTGTGCCGCCAGGCTCATGTCGCCTATCTCATCCAGAAAGAGCGTGCCCTTGTTGGCTTGCTCGAACTTTCCCGCGCGATCAGCAACAGCGCCGGTGAAGGAGCCTTTCATGTGGCCGAAGAGCTCGCTCTCGATCAGCTCGCCGGGGATTGCAGCGCAATTGACTTCGACGAATGGTTTGCTGGCGCGGGGTGACTGGCGGTGCAGCGCGCGAGCGACGAGCTCTTTTCCAGTTCCGTTTTCGCCAGTGATGAGAACACGGGCCGGAGTTGCCGCAACTTTCTCGACCTTATCCATCAGGGCTCGCATCACCGGGCTCTTTCCGACGATTTCAAAGGGCGCGTCGATCGACTGACGGAGCCGTGAATTCTCTTCCTGAAGCTCGAGACTTGAAAACGCGTTCCGCAACATCACCAGAATGCGATCGGTGTCGAGTGGCTTCTCCAGAATCTCGTACGCGCCGGCTTGCGTAGCTTCGACC
>Ga0070716_100001052_pt1 | contig 12098 bp, 16 predicted proteins | sample LARL112metaG_FD_71395 | JGI IMG/M metagenome (GOLD analysis project Ga0070716, IMG submission 71395) | Corn, switchgrass and miscanthus rhizosphere microbial communities from Kellogg Biological Station, Michigan, USA - LAR L11-2 metaG | ecosystem: Host-associated > Plants > Roots > Rhizosphere... | reverse complement strand
GTACGCGAAGCGCGGGTACATCGACCACCAGATCCTGAGCCAGGACGCCTACCTGAAGTTCATCGAGGACGACTTCCTGCACGGACAGCGGATCGATCCCAAGACCGACGGGCGGCCGGACCCGCGCCCCGACGTCCGAGAGAACGAACCGCTCCTCGGCAACCTCGTCAGCGACTTCGACTTCCGCCAGAAGCCCCGGCCGCCGCTGATCCTCCCGCTACACCCACCGTTCAGCTGAGACGCGCTCGTTCCCTCGGGCTCCTGCTGCTCACGCTCGGCGTGGCGGCCGGCTGCGGCTCGTCGTCAGCGCGAACCGGCGTGGCCGGGGCGCAGCACACGCACCGGACCGGGGACATCCACGAGATCCGGCACGTGATCGTGATCATGGAGGAGAACCGCTCCTTCGACTCCTTCTTCGGCACATACCCGGGCGCCGACGGGATTCCGAGGAGGCACGGCGTGCCGACGGTCTGCGTGCCGAACGGCGTCGGCCAGTGCGTCAAGCCGTTCCTCGACCGGGCCGGCGCCGACGACTCGGGCGGCCGGCACGGCCCGCTTGCGGGCCGGCTGGACGTCAACGGCGGGCGGATGGACGGCTTCATCCGTCTCACCGACGGCAAGCTGATCCGGGCCTGCCGCCGCGACCGGCACAGCTCGGCGTGCGTGCATCTCCGGCGCCCGAACGTCATGAGCTACCACAACGGCCGCCAGATCCCGAACTACTGGGCCTATGCACATCACTTCGTGTTGCAAGACCACATGTTCGAGCCGAACTGGGGCTGGAGCCTGCCGGCGCACCTCTGGCTCGTCTCGGGCTGGTCGGCGCAGTGCCGCAATCCGTACAAGGCAAGCACGTGCAGGACGAACCTCGAGGGGCCGGGGAACGGGCCGAGCGCGACGCTCCGGAGCCATCCCCACGGCCCGCTCTACGGCTGGACCGACCTGACGTACCTCCTCCACAAGTACCGCGTGACGTGGGCGTCGTACGTGCAGAAGGGTGCGCCCGCCGACTGCCTGGCCGGCCCGATCCGCTGTTACACGAGCCTGAAGAGCGGGAGCGCGCCGGGCATGTGGAACCCGCTGCCGAACTTCACGGACGTTCGCCAGGACCACCAGCGCGCCGCCGCGCAGGAGCCGCTCTCCCGCTTCTACGCCGCCGCGAAGCACGGGAGGCTGCCGAACGTCTCCTGGGTGACGCCCGACTGGGCCCACAGCGACCATCCCGGCGCCGAGATCGGCCAGGGCCAGGCGTGGGTGACGAAGCTGGTGAACGCCGTGATGAAGAGCCCCGACTGGAAGAGCTCGGCGATCTTCCTCGCCTGGGACGACTGGGGCGGCTTCTACGACCACGTCAAGCCGCCGGTCGTCGACCGCCAGGGCTACGGGCTGCGAGTGCCGGGGATCGTCATCAGCCCGTACGCGAAGCGCGGCTACGTCGACCACCAGATCCTGAGCTTCGACGCCTACCTGAAGTTCATCGAGGACGACTTCCTCGGCGGCTCGCGCATCGACCCGAAGACCGACGGCCGGCCCGATCCCCGTCCCGACGTGCGCGAGAACGAGTCCATCCTCGGCGACCTCGCAAAGGACTTCGACTTCGGCCAGAAGCCGCGGCGGCCGGTCCTCCTCCCGCTGCACCCCGCATAGATCGTTGCGTGTTGGGGTATACGCCTGACATGCCGTGGGCAGTCATGAACTCGTCGTTCCGAGAGGCGGAACGCCTGCAGGAGGATGAGCCCGACCGCTTCGACGCGATCGTGTCGGAGGCGAAGGTGGCTCAGCCGGACCTGTCCGGGCGTGACCCGCTCAGCCTCGTAACGCTTTATCTGTACGACCAGCGCGTCAACACGGCCTAGCGCCGCAACCGCTCGTCGTAACAAATCGGCCTAGGAGCCGATGGTGTCGCAGTAGACGTGGCCGCTGGAGACCCAGAGCTCGCGACGTGTCACCGCGATGCCGCAGCACGCTCGCAACGAGGACTTGCATGCGGCTCGCGTCGAGCTTTTCTGGGTCGACGTTCAGCCGATAGCCTCCCGCACCGGTCGTGATCGGATCGGCGCCGGCGCCGCCGCGCGCCTTCCGGACCTTCGAGAGATAGACGTTGACCGCTTTGCGCGCGGTCGGCGGCGGTGCTTCCCCCCACAGGTCGTCGATGAGCCGCTCGCGCGAGACGAACTCGTTCGCGTGCAGGAGTAGGACACCGAGGACGAGCCGCTCTTTCAGGGTTCCGAGCGCGACCGGCTCGTTGTCCTCGACCACCTCGAGCGGCCCGAGGATCCGAAACTCCACCGTGCGCTTTTACCGCTTCACAAGCCGGATTGGAAGTATCCGTCGCATACCGTCCCAATCCGGTCCTAGCCGACTTCCTACCCCGAGCTGTCCACCCTGACCGCAATGAACGACGCCGCGTATCACGGCGAGGTCTGGACGGACGGCCGCGGTTTCGCAACCGTCTGGCTCCCGGCCGACGCGGGGCTGCTGGAGCCGCCGCTCGAGTACGAGCTCCGCGACCTTGACCCGCCGAGCAGCGCCCGGGTCACCGCAGAGCTCGAGGACGGCCGCTTCACGATCGCGACCGACCAACCCCTCGTGAAGGTCGCCTGGCGGGTCACGGGCCATGCGCGGCATCGACAGCAAAGGGAGGAATGACATGAGGAGCGCTTTCGTGCTCACGGGTTTCACCATCTGCGCACTTGTCGCGCTGGCCGCACTCAGCGGGTCGGCCGCCCACGCCGGGCTCCGGCCGGCCGCAGCACATGCAACTCACAGAGCGGCGCGGGCGACGACGATCACGGTCTCGACCCATAACTCGCGCTACGTCCTCAGCGCGAAAACCGCGCCCCGAGGCGTCGTGATCTTCAAGGTCACAAACCCCGCCTCGCAGCCCCACGACTTCACCATCAAAGGCCGCACGACGCCGCTGCTCACCACCGGCCAGTCGGCAACCCTGCGGGTCACGTTCCTCCGGAAGGGGCGATATCCGTACAAGGACACGTTCGACCACCACGCCTCATTCGGCTGCAGGGGCGTCTTGACGATCGCCTAGGCCCAATACCTCGGGTAGCTCGAGTGAACTCGTCGCAAGTCATGGCGGAAGGCGGAGGAGCAGCCCTCGGCTCCTCCGCCTCGGCGGAGGCCGCCGAGGCAAACCCGCGCCGGTTCGTCGGCGGCTTTCTCGGCTCCTTCTTCGTCGTGCTCGCCTGCGTGCTGGCGTTCAACGTCGTGGTCGATCCGTTCGCGCTGGCGGGCACCGGGATCGTGCCGACGGCGGTGGAGCCGGATCGCTCGATCAAGCTCGACCTGGTGCAGCACCTTCAGAGCAGCCCGCAGATCCTGATCCTCGGCGACTCACGCGGCCGCCAGGCGGAGCCCTCGCAGCTGCAACGGCTGACCGGTCACACCGCCTTCAACGCTGCAGTGACCGGCGGCTCCGCCCCCGAGGCCTTCGTGTTCGTCCGCTTCGTAGCCGACCGGTTCCCGCACCAGAAGCGCCGCTACATCTGGTTCACGGACGTCGGCCTCGCCAGCGGGATCGTGCAGCCGCAGCTCGCGCAGGATCCGCGGGCGCGCCGCTACCTGCCCGATGCCCCTCGCTTCGGTCTCGGCAACGTCAAGACGTACCTGAGCACTGAGGCGACGCAAACGTCCTGGCAGGTGTTCGACAAGTGCGTGCTCGGCACGTGCCACACGCAGATCCACTACAACCCCGACGGGTCGCTCACCAAGCAGTCGCTCCGCCATCTCCCCGAAAAGGCGAAATCGCTCAAGCGATCCATCGCCGTGAGGCTGGCCGAGGCCCGAGCGAACCACGAGACGCTCCCGCAGGCCCGCAGCGACCTCGCCGATCCGCGTCGCTTCGCGTACCTGCGGGGGATGCTCGCCTTCATGAACAGCCGCGGCGAGGTGCCGGTGATCGTGCTCAACCCGATCTATCCGAGCGTGCTGGCGGCGCAGGAGAAGGACGGCTTCCCGGCCCAGCGCGCCACGATGGAGAAGGTCGCCCAGCTGCACAAGCAGTTCCGCTTCGTCCTGGTCAACTGCGAAGACGTCAGCAAGTGGGGCGGCACGACGACCGACTGGTCGAACGCCTCGCACGTCAGCCGCGTGAACATGCGCCGGGAGCTTCGCTACATCGTCGCCCACGCCCATGGAGTACTGCGCTGAGGCGGGTGGGAGATGCTCTTCAACAGCTACGTGTTCCTGTTCGGCTTCCTGCCCGCTGTGCTCGCAGGCTGGTGGGGCCTGAGCCGCTGGAGGCAGCCTCGGCTCGCTTTCCTGACCTGCGCCTCCTGGCTCTTCTACGCGTGGTGGGACTGGCGCTTCTTGCCGGTGCTGATCGGCGCCACCTCCGTCGACTACGTCGCCGGAGGCTGGATCGCCGCCAGCGAGAGCGAATCGCGCCGCCGGCTCCTGCTCGCGGCTTCGCTCACCACAAACCTTGGCATCCTCGCCTACTTCAAGTGCACCGGATTCTTCTTCAGCTCGCTGGACGGCATTGGCTCGGCCCTTGGTCTGGGAGCTCCGCTACCCGCGCTGCACACCCTGCTCCCGATCGGGATCTCCTTCTACACGTTCAACTCGATGTCGTACACGATCGACATCTTCCGCCGGCGCGTCGAGCCGACCCACGACCTGCTCGAGTACACAACGTTCGTCGCTCTCTTCCCGCACCTGATCGCCGGGCCGATCGTCCGCTTCACCGACCTCGGCCCACAACTCAAACGACTGACACCGAGGCTCACGTCGGATGCGGCTGCCCTCGGCGTGTTCTTCCTTTCTTGCGGCCTCGTCAAGAAGCTGCTGATCGCCGACCAGCTCAGCCCCTATGTCAACAACCTCTATGGCCGCCACGCCCACCTCGGCCTGGTGACCGGTTGGGCGGCGGCGATCGGCTACTCCCTGCAGCTGTACTTCGACTTCTCCGGCTACTCGGACATGGCCGTCGGGCTCGCCTGGCTGCTCGGCTTCGGCTTCCCGCAGAACTTCAACTCACCGTTCAAGGCGGCCAACATCTCCGACTTCTGGCGCCGGTGGAACATGACCCTCTCCTCATGGTTCCGCGACTACCTCTTCATCCCCCTCGGAGGATCGAGGCGGGGAGCGATGCGGACGGTGCTCAACCTCGTGCTCACGATGTTCCTGGTCGGTCTGTGGCACGGCGCCGCCTGGACGTTCGTCGTCTGGGGGCTCGTGCACGGCCTCTACCTCGGCAGCCACGCCGTGCTTCGCAAGGCCGGCTTGACACCAAACAGCGTGCCGCTCAACCGGCTCCTCACCTTCCTCGCCGTCTGCGCCGCCTTCGTCATCTTCCGCTCGCCCACAATCCCTGTCGCCGGCGACGTGCTCTCCTCGATGCTCGGCCTACACGGACTAGACGCGCCCGCACAACTCCATGCGCTCCTGCCGCTCAAGTTCGCGGTCCTGATTGGCGCGCTGCTCGCGTTCGTCAACGTCGCACCGAACACCTGGCAGATCCGGCTCAGGCCTCGCGTCTGGCACGGAGTCGCGGTCGGGGTCGTCGCAGCGATCGCCGTCATGACCATCTCCCAACCACACCCCTTCATCTACTTCCAGTTCTGAGATGACCCGAGCGAGACACGTACTTCCACTCCTCCTCGCCCTCGCCGCCCTCACCGTCGCGGGCACCGGAGCGGCCGGACCCGCGCTGCCCACTGACCGCTCGATCAAGCTCGACCTGATCGCAAAGCTCACGCACGGTCCGCAGATCCTCATCCTCGGCGACTCGCGTGGCCGCCAGGCCGAGCCCTCCTACCTGCAGCGACTGACCGGCCACACCGGGTTCAACGCCGCTGTGATGGGCGGCACGGCGCCCGACGCCTGGGTCTTCACCCGGTATGCAGTCGACCGGTTCCCGCAGCAGAAGCGCCGCTACATCTGGTTCGTCAGTGCGGGCCTCGCCGGGTACATCCCGGACCCTCGCACCGAGGCCGACCCGCGCGGACAGCAGTACCTGCATGAAGTCGCTCCCTACCTCAGCAACCAGCCTCTGAAGGTCTCGTGGCCGAAGCACCCGTTCCGGGGGTACCGCTCTGACGGATCGTTACCGGGTAAACCGTGGCCGCCGTCCCCCACACACGTTCGGCAGGTGAAGGCAGCAGCCGCGGCCATCGCCGCCGGAATCCGACAGCACCCGCCCACCGTGCCCTCCTACGAGGCCAAGCGTTTCGAGCTGTTCGAGCACCTGCTCGCATACATGAACGGCCGTGGCGAGCGGCCGGTGATCGTTTTCAACCCCCTCTACCCGACCATATACGCCGCACTCGAGCGCTACGGCAACCCGGTCACCGCCTGGTCACTCGACTACCTCCGCCGCCTGCGCGCACGCTACGACTTCGTCGTCGTCGACTGCGAGAACATCCGCACCTGGGGTGGCACGACGACCGACTGGAAGAACCCCGGTCATGTCGACCAGCTGAACATGCGCCGCATGCTCAGGTACGTCGTCGCACACTCCGACGGCGCCCTGTGACCCGTCAAGCGTCGCGCGCCCTCTGCCGATGGTCCCCGGGTCAGGGGGTCGGAGTCTCCTCGGGCGCTCGGCGCAAGCCGTAGACGCGCGAGCGTCAGGATTCTCCCTTGGCCCCCTGACGATCGACGGCTAGCATCGAAGCCGTGGCCCAACTCGTCGGAGACCGTGAGCGCGAATCCGCCGCACTCGAGCTCCGGCGCCACTACGCCGAGGGGCGGCTCACCATGGACGAGCTAGCCCAGCGGCTCGAGGCGGCCCTCCGCGCGCGGAGCGGAACGCAGCTCCGCTCGGCGTTGAACGACTTGCCGGCACCTGGACTGCAATCGCCGGTCCGGATGCTGCGAAACGCAGCGATCGTCGCGGGCACCGCGGTGATCTGGCTGTTCTGGAGCATTGGCATGCTGGTCGCGTTCGTCGCCTGGCTGGTGTCGAACGGACCGAGCCTTGCCGGGCTCCTCGTCTTCCCGCTCCTCTGGATCGGGCTGAGCTGGGTGCTCTGGAGCAGCAGCCGGCGCCGTCGCGCGCGGTAGCCTGAGTTACCGCGCCCCCATCGACTAGCGGTCCAGGTCGCGGCCCTTTCAAGGCCGTAGCGCGGGTTCGAATCCCGCTGGGGGCATCCTCGAGGCTAGTCCCAAGGCCGGTGTCCGACACCGGTCGGTGAACGTGTGACCGCTTGAGCTCGACTCTGTGCCAAGTTTGCGTCGTCTCGCGGAAAAGCCGGTGCCCGCACAGACGGCGGCGAAAGGCTACGGCAAAACTTGTAACAGCCCGCACAAATTTGGGATATGCTTGGCGAGGCGCGTAGACCTAACGCGGAAGCCGTCGAGGCTCCATCGCACCTCCTCCTTGACTCCCGACTCGGGCCTGAGTGCAGCGGAGAGCACTTCGCTCTCGACGAGCGTCGAAGAGAAGGCGGTGTGAGATGACAAGGTTCCTCCAGTGGCGGAAGATGACCTGGGCGCTCTTGGTCTGGGGAGCGCTGATCGGGGTCTGGATCGTCAGCGGCGCGTTCGTGCTGGCCCTCGCGGTAGGAGCTCTCGGCCTGATCGTCCTGAGCGGGATCTGGTTCATGACCGTACCGCTCTGGCGTCAGAGCCACTGACGGGTTAGTACCCCAGGACGTCGAACGCGGGCGGATAGACGATCCTCCCGGCGAGGTCGGGGCTGTATCCGGGGAGCCGTTTGACCATGAACGCCTCGTCGGGGATCTTCGGATTCGGGGAGATGAAGCCGAGCGCGATCGCCGGATCGAAGCCGAAACGCGGGTAGTACCCGGGAATGCCCTCGACCATGACGGCAGGCTCGCCTGCTTCCTCGGCGCGGCCGAGCGCGTCCCGGATCAGGCTTGTCCCCACGCCCATGCGCTGGCGGTCGGGCCGAACGGACATCGGCGTCAGATTGAGGATCCTCGGACGCGATCCACCTTCGACGCCGACCCAACTCAGCATCACGTGGGCAATCACGCCGGAGGAGTCCTCGGCGACCAGGGCCAGCTCCGGAATGAACTGCTCCGACGCCCGAATCCGCTCCACAAACAGCGCGACCTCGTCGGGGTGCCGGACGAATGCCGCGCGCACCACGTCGGCGATCGCAGGATGGTCCGCCGCGCGCTCGGGACGGATGACGACGCCCTCGGCCACGGCCGGCAATGGTATGTGGGGCCTGACTCTTCATCCGGGTTGGATGACGACCGAGCGGCAGAAGGGCGCTTGAGTAGCGCCATGACGAAACTCGTCGGTCTCGTGGCGCTCTTCGCGGCCGGTCTGCTGCTCGCGGGCGGCCTTGCGTCCGTCGGCGTGGCCGACATCACGACCACGACCACCGAGACGCAGCCGGTCACGACCACCGTGGAGGAGACGACGACGACTCCTGCGTCGACCGTGCTCACGACCGTCGAGCACACGACGACGCGGCGCGTCCACACCCCGACGACGGGCACGACCACGGGGTCCAGCTCGTCGAGCACGACGCCGACCTGGGTGTGGGTGGTGCTCGGGATCCTCGCGGCCGCCGTGATCGGCCTTCTCGTCGCCCTCTTCACCCGCCGCGGCGGGGCCATTCCGGCCGAGGAGCGGCAGCGGCGCCTCGACGCCGCGGTCGCAAGCTGGGCCACCCAGGGGTGGGCGCTCGAGAGCCAGACTCCCGGCTCGGCCGTCCTGCGGCGCGGGTCCGACCTGATGGTGGTCAACGTCGACGACCACGGCCAGGTCAGCACCCATACGCCCGCGAGCTAGGCTGAGCTCATGCCGAAGATTGCGAAGTCCGAGCAGGAGTGGAAGGAGCAGCTGACGCCCGAGCAGTACCGCGTGCTGCGCGAGAAGGGGACCGAGGCGCCGTTCAGCGGCGAGTACGACCATGTCTTCGAGCCGGGCACCTACCGCTGCGCCGGCTGCGGAGCGGAGCTGTTCGAGTCCGACGCGAAGTACGACTCAGGTTGCGGCTGGCCCGCCTTCTCGTCGCCGGCCGGCGACGATGCGATCGACGAGGAGACCGACACCACCTATGGGATGGTGCGCACGGAGGTCCTGTGCGCGAGCTGCGGCGGACACCTCGGCCACGTCTTCCCCGACGGCCCGCACCCGACCGGCCTCCGTTACTGCATCAACTCAGCCGCGCTCGAGCTCGACGAGAAGTAGCGGTACCCTCAGCGGGCTCGGGCGGTTAGCTCAGCTGGGAGAGCGCCTGCCTTACAAGCAGGAGGTCGGCGGTTCGATCCCGTCACCGCCCACTGCCGCGAGGCCGTCTCCCACGCGGGCTGGCGGCCTCTCGCGTTCTCTCCTCTGGCGACGCATGCGGCCCCGTGGTCGCTCGGTGGTCGCCAGGCAGCTTGCTGTGCTCCCAAGGACGCAGAGGTCGAGGGTCTTTGACCGCGAGGACACCGGGCGGAAGATCATCCGCGGCGGCCACTAGCGCACCGGCTAAGCGGCTTCGACTTGTAGCAGTCCGACGAACGGCGACTCGTCCTCCTCGTCGAACGGGACAAGGTCGACCACGCGGAGCCGTTGGCCGGCGCCTAGGTGGATCTCGTCGCCTCGCGGCCTCGACCCGCGGCAACCCGGTGAACGGCGACTCGTCCTCCTCGTCAAACAGCACGACGTCGAGGACGCGGAACCGCTCGGTGAGCTTCGTCTCCGTTCCTTGGCCGGTCAGTCCCCCTTCAACCGAGGCCCGCGGATTCTTGGTGCCCCATCGCGAGATGGTTTAGTCGCGGACGCAAGACAGTCAAGTTCGAGGAGGCTTGCGCGGCGGGCTGTTCCGGCCTTCGCAGCTGCCCTGTAGAGCAATGGCGGTCAGATCCGCACAGCGAGCCGCCCCCGAGAGGAGGGCCCTCTAAAGCGGCTCGCCGGCGTCTCGTCGCGGGCGGAAAAAGGTGGCGCCCTTGACTGACTCCTTGGCCCACTACGTTAGGTACCCGTGGCTGGCCGCGTCGGCAAGGTCAGACGCGAGCTCGTAATCACCTCCGGCGGGCACTGAGCCCTTGTCGTTTTCTGACCCGGCGGCCTTAGACTTCGAGGCGAAGTGACAGCCGAGGACGACATCGCGTTGGTCGCTGGCCAGTTGGCCGACCTCACGCGAACGGTTACGGAGTTGGAGACGGGACTCCGGACGCTTCTCGAGCGTGCTGACAGTCAGCAAAAGCGTGCTGACGAGCAACGAGAACGAACCGAAATACAACAAGAACGCATCGACCTCGCGGCGCGCGAACTAGCCGAGGTCAGTGCGCGCCTGCAAGCTGCGGCGGACGCGCTCCGGGCATCCATCTGAACCGGTCGTGCCGCGCGACCGCCGAGTCGGCCGCCCTGGTGCATATGTAGTAGAGTCGCGGTCGGATCATCGAGCCAGTTGCGCTGACGGTCTGGTCTTTTTTCCCGTCAAGTCGCCAGTTCTTCTTCCTCGTTGCTAGCCACGTCTCAGCCGAGCTGAGGCAGCCGCTTTCGGAGGCGTATGCCTATCCGAGTGCTGCCCGTTCGAGCACCGATCGAACAGAAGGAGCCAGCGAATGACCGCATTACAGACCGAAGCGTTGACCGCCGACGAGCTGGTCAAGATCGCCCGCAAGCAGATTGACGCCTTCAACAACGGCGACTGGGAGCAGGCGCGCGAACTGCTCACCTCCGATGCCCGCTACCACGAGCTTGGGACCGAGCGCGCGATCGAAGGCCCCGAGCAGATCATCGAGCTGTTCAAAGGCTGGAAAACGGCGTTCCCGGATGCGGTCGGCACGGTCACGTCCTCGGTGGCCAGCGGCGACACCGCGGTCCTGGAAGTGACCTGGAAGGGCACGCACACCGGCCCGCTTACAACCGCAGCAGGAACGATCCCGGCCTCGGGCAAGCACCAGGAGACACCCGCCGCCATCTTCTACGTGTTCGAGGGTCCGAAGATCAAGGCAAGTCGGCACTACTTCGACGCGATGACACTGCTCAAGCAGATCGGCGCCGAGCCGAAGTAGCGGCAGAGCTAACGACGACAGAGAGGGGCGACCGGGCGGCGGTCGTCCCCTCCCTTAGCCCGCGTGGATGACGAAGAACGCGATCGCGACGTACTGACAGGCGACGGCTGCGATCGTGAGCGCGTGGAAAAGTTCGTGGTAGCCGAAGACCATCGGCATCGGGTTCGGCCGGCGCCGTGCGTAGATGATTGCCCCGGCCGTATAAGCAAGGCCGCCAACCCCCAACAGCGCGACGGCGGCCGGGTTGAGCCGGGTCGCAAGCTGCGGCAAGGCGACGACGGCCGTCCAGCCAAGCGCGAGCCCGAGCGCGGCGGCGACCCACTTCGGAGCGTCGACCCAGGCGAACTTGAGGACAACAGCGGCGGCCGCCCCCGAATAGACGATCGCGAGCACGACGATGCGCCAGGTGCCATCGAGCACCAATAGGCAGACGGGCGTGTAGGTGCCTGCGATCAGAAGGTAGATGCCCGCATGGTCGATACGCCGCATCCAACGCCGCAGATTTGGGGTCCAGGTCACCCGGTGATAGAGGGCGCTAGCGCCGAAGCAGGCCGCGACCGAGGCGGCGAACACGGCTGCCGCTACGTGTCGGCGGGCGCCGTCGGCGCCGACGATCAGGAGCGTTCCCACCACGAGCGACACGGCGAACGCGGCCTGGTGAAGCACACCACGAAGAAGCGGCCTCGGAGGTGCTGTCAAAGCCGACGACTCGACCGCCACGCAGCCACCATAGCCCTCCATGCCGTCCGGGTCACGCACCACTGATCCTTCGCGCTAACGAGAATCACCCGACGCGGCGTAGACCTCCATCGCCCGCCTCTTCAAGCAGCAGAGGCAGCCCGTTCGCACGCTCAACGATGCAGCCCGGGAAGCGACCCAACTTCCTGATCCAGAGGAAGAACCAGGCCGCTGACAGGACCAAGCGTTACCCCCGAAAGACGTGCGGCTAAAGGAGTACACCGAAGGCCCCGGCCCGTTCCGCGTCCGTGACCTCCGCACAGGATGCTGGCCCCGGAAGTCGAACCCTGTTCGCCTAGGCTCCTACGTCTCGCGCGCTGCCGCGCGTCGGGAGGTTGAGGGCATACCCTCACCGGGCCGGGGCTCGCCTGGGCCAGTATCACCACCGCGGGGCGAGGCAGAGAAGCTTCGACTATG
>Ga0070716_100001050_pt1 | contig 12104 bp, 15 predicted proteins | sample LARL112metaG_FD_71395 | JGI IMG/M metagenome (GOLD analysis project Ga0070716, IMG submission 71395) | Corn, switchgrass and miscanthus rhizosphere microbial communities from Kellogg Biological Station, Michigan, USA - LAR L11-2 metaG | ecosystem: Host-associated > Plants > Roots > Rhizosphere... | reverse complement strand
GTGCATTCCGATGCAGCGGTCGCGCGCAATCGTGACGTCCGTAAAATCCGTGATCGAAAGCGACGAAGTATTGCTCGCAAAAATCGCGCCGGCCTTGGCGAACTTGTCAAAAATAGTGAAGAGTTCCAGCTTCATTTCCAGCTCTTCCGGAACGGCCTCGATGATCAGATCGGCGTCCCGAATGGCGTTTTCAACATTATTCGCCGTCGAAATCAGCGATAGAGCTTTGTCGCGCACTCCGGCTTCCACTTTCCCGCGCGCCACTCCTTCCTCGAAGGATTGCCGGATCCAGGCAACGCCTTGTTCGAGCACCTGGCGCGAAACGTCTTCAAGGACGGTGTTGTAGCCGCCAAAAGCAGCGGCGTAAGCAATCCCGCGCCCCATCGTGCCGGCGCCAATCACCGCAATCGTCTTCACATCCATCCAACGGTCTCCGTTCGGTGGAAAGTCACTTCACAAGTTTCCGGAAAGCCTCTTCGTCAAATCCAAGCACCATCTGCGATCCTCGAAGAACCACGGGCCTGCGAATGAGGTTCGGTTCTTTCGCCATCAGTTTGATGGCCTCCGCGCGCGAAGGCGGATGTTCCTTCATTTTCCTTGTTCGGTAAAGCTCGTTTCGCGTGTTCAGAAATTCCTTGTAATCGCGGTCGCCGATCAGTTCTTCGAGTTCGGCTTCGCTCAATCGCTCTTTATCCAGGTCGCGCGACTCCAGCTCCACGCCCATTTCCAGCAAGAGACCTCTTGCTTTTCGGCAAGTGGTTCACGTGGGCTTCTGCAGGAATTTGATTTTCATCTCTGGCAAGGCTTATTAATATCTCGGAACCTTCGGATCGACCTCGACAGACCAGCGCTCGATTCCGCCGGCCAGGCTCTTCGCTTTCTCGATGCCCTGAAATCGCAGCCAAGCCGCCGCGTCCAGACTGCGCATGCCATGATGGCAGTAGCAAATCACTTCGTCCACATCCGGCAGCGTTTGCAGGCTGGCCGCCAGCGAACCGAGCGGCACTAGTTTCGCGCCCTCTATCCGGCAAACTTGATGCTCCCACGGTTCGCGCACATCAATGAGTACCAATTGCTCGCCGCGGTCTATCCGCGCTTTCACATCCGCGGGCGTAATCTCCAATTCATCCATCTACTATTTTCCCTTCCAGTTCGGGATGCGGTTTTCGAGGAAAGCGAGAGTGCCTTCCCGCGCATCGTGGCTCTTCATCAGCACAGACAAGTATACGCGTTCCGCCTCTTTGAGTTGCTTCGCGAAATGCGAAGAATGGAGATGCCACAACGTCTTGCGCGTCAGACAAAGTACGCTCGGACTCAGCTTGCGAAGTTCTTCGAGCAAGCTGCCCACTGCAGCAGGCAGATCCGCGTCAGGAACCACGCGCCTGACGAGGCCAAGCCGGCAGGCCTCAGCCGCGCTGATTTGCTCGCCGGTTAGAATAAGGCGTGCCGCCGCCCGCATTCCGATGAGCTGCGGCAAGGTGACCATCGCCACCGGAGGAAAGCAGCCCAGCTTAATTTCCGGCTGGCCAAACTCCGCGGATTCCGTGGCAAGCACAAAATCGCAAAAGCTAGCAAGTTCCATCCCCCCGCCAAGACAATAGCCATGCACCGCGGCGATAGTCAGGCTATCCGCAGCCGCGAGCCTGCGAAAAACAGCGTGAAACGAGGAAAGCATTTTCCGGACGCGCTTGGGAGCATGATCGGCAATTTCCGCTCCCGCCGAAAAAGCCTTGGGACCGGCGCCCTGAAAAATCACGAAATCGCATTTGGGAATAGCGCGTTTCAGGGCTGCATCCAACGCCTGCATCATCGCAGTGTCGAGAATATTGAGCGGCGGGCGGTCGAGTGTGATCCACGCGGTGCGATCTTCAAGCCGCAATTGAACCGTTCCGTGGCCGGTAGTCATGATCGTCGAAGGACGTGAATGAGGAAGGCTACTTTCCCTGAAACTTCGCTGGCCGCTTTTCGAAGAACGCGCGAATTCCCTCGTTGCAGTCGTCGGACAGGTAACAACGAACCTGCTCGCGCACTTCGTTATCGAGCGCCTGGGCAAGTTCCTTTTCCTCGCTCGCAAAAAGCGCCTTCTTCACCGCGCGGATAGGCATTGACGGCCCGTGCGCAATTTTTTGCGCCATGGTCTTCACTGCCGCTTCGAGCTCGCCGGCCGGAACGACCTGATTTATCAGGCCGAGGGCAAGCGCGGTTTTCGCGTCAATCATGTCACCAGCGTAGAACAGCTCTGCCGCTTTCGCCGGCCCCACCAGCTGCGGCAGGAAATAGGTTCCACCGTAATCGGGGAATAGTCCAACCTTTACAAAATTCTGTCCGAAAGTGGCCTCTTCCGCGGCAATGCGAATATCCGCGGCCAGCGCAATGTTCATGCCGGCACCTGCCGCAGCGCCATTCACGGCCGCAATCACCGGCTGCGGCATGGTGCGCATCTTGAGGACCATTTGCATGCCGGCGCGCAGCAGCGGCTCCAACTCATGTGTCGCGCCGGTCTGGCGGCCCTTCCTCAGAGCGCCCAGGTCGCCGCCCGCGCAAAAAGCGCGCCCCGCTCCGGTGATCACCACGACGTGTACAGTGTCATCTGCTGAGATGCGCCCCAGCGCATTATTAAGCGCCGAGGCTAGTTCGTTGTTCAGCGCATTCAGTCGGTCGGGCCGATTCATCACCAGCGTGGCGATGCCTTCGTGCTTCCCCTCGAGGACGATCGCTTCGGCTTGCGCAGGTTGTGGAGGATTGCTCACGGCGAACTCCGTTCAGCGGGCTTTGATCTCGTGCTCTTTGCCGATGCGCGCAACGAGCTGCGCCAGTTTTCTAAAGTGCCGCAGTTTCTCGCTCCTGCCGGTGGCGTTCGCGCCGCTGGTCGAAGGCAGCACATACACGCGTGCGCCGTAGAGCAGCTCTTTCTGAATGCCGAATTTGCACTTTCGCTGCGCAAACTGTTCGTAAGTCAATTTCCCATTGAAAGCCACAACGTGCGGAGCGAATTCCTCAAGCTTCTGTGACAGAACGATGCGGCCCTCGGCGTAGTCTTCGCGCTTGAGTTCCTCGATGCCTTTGGTAGGACGCTTCACCAGGTCGGTAAGCCCGACGCCGAATTCGATCACTCGCTTATCATCGTGATAATCAAAAGGCTCCGGCACAACGCCACTGTCATAAAGCATGGGCCAGAATTCGTTTCCGCGTCCGGCGTAGTAATGTCCCACGCGGACCGAAGATTCGCTCGGATTGCAGCCGACAATCACAAGCTTCATGCCTTTCCGGAGGTGGTCGGGAAGTGTTCGCATTTCGTTCGATTACTATGGCCTTCGATTTTACTACTTAACGTTGAACCGGCCAGCGCACTTTTCGGCATAGGCGCCAGGTCATCACTGCCCTCTTTGGACAGGCCGCCTGACTTCCCAACTGCGGCCATTCTCAGGCCATCCTTAGAGCACAAAACAGCGTAACTTTCTCTCGTTTTCTGAATCTTACGGCCAGCCAGAGCATCGAAAGACGTGACGGAGGAAGTGTTCAATGCTCTGTGTTACCTTTAGTGATGGGGAAGCGAGGCTGCAGCCGCCGCTTGGGCTGCTGATACCATTGAACGCACCGAATCCACATCGTCTGCCTTCTACGGTTGCGCGCGAAGACGAACACCTGCTGGTGGCGGCCGCCAAGCGCGGCGATGCGGGCGCTTTCGAAGAGCTGGTAAACCGCTATGAAGCGAAAATCTTCCGGCTCACCATGAACATCACGCGCAATCGCGAAGACGCCGAGGACGCCATGCAGGATGCGTTCCTCAAGTCTTACTCTCACCTCAAGGATTTCCAGGAAGACTCCCGCTTTTACACCTGGCTGGTGCGCATCGCCGCGAACGAAGCGCTGATGCGTCTGCGCAAGCGCCGGCCGAACCAGTTTTCGCTAGACGAGCCGGTGGAAGGCGACGAAAACCTGATGCCCCGCGAGATTGAGGATTGGGGGCCAAGCCCGGAACAACGATTTGCGCAAACGGAAATGCACGAGATTTTGTCCGAGGTTATCGACAAGCTGGAGCCGGACTTTCGCGTAGTTTTCGTGCTCCGTGACGTTGAGGAACTCTCCACGGATGAAACGGCCAAAGCGCTCGGAATCTCCGTTCCTGCGGTAAAATCCAGGCTGTTGCGGGCCCGGCTCAAGCTCCGCCAGAAGCTGAACCGTTATTTTCGCCAAGGTGTTGCAAATTGAACTGCCAAGGCGTCATTCGCGAGATTTCCGATTATATCGACGGCGAACTCGATCTATCGGCGAGGCAGGAAATCGAGCGTCATCTCGAACACTGTGAAGACTGCAAAATCGTGGTCGATCAAACCAGGATGACCGTGCAACTTTTCTGCGATTCGAAACCCGTGGAGTTGCCGGGCGACGTGAAATCCCGCCTGCATGACGCCCTGCGCCGCAGCTTCAACGTGAAAGGCAGCTGAGCCGTTCTGCTATGCCTTGCCGTCGTCACTCCATAACGGCAATTCCCTTCCAAGTCCTTTTTCCCGCGCCAGCGCATAGACCCTCATCGCCATGGCGAGGTCCCAGGAAGCAATCCCGTTCGATTTGAAGAGCGTGACTTCCGAATCGCTGGTTCTGCCGCTCGCTTTCCCTGCCACGATTTCAGAAAGTTTTTTGACCCCGGTCCAGCAAATTTCGTCGCCATGAAAAGCGATGATCAAGTCGCCTGCTTCCTGCCGGGACTGTTCGACGGAATCCACGACGATGACGTCCGCGCTAGCGACCGCTTCATCATCCAGCTCGCGCTTGTGCGCGTGGTTCGCGCCAATGGCATTGATGTGGACGCCGGGCGACAAATCCGCTCCGAGCACCACTGGCTGCGAGGCTGTGGTAGCAGTGCACACAACGTCCGCTCCGAGTACGGCTTCGGCCGCTGAGGTGCACGAGTCCACGGGAATGTCTAGCCGGGCGGACATCTCGGTACAGAATTTTTCGCGCTTGGCGGCATCGCGCCCGTAGACGCACGCGGATCCCAGCTTGCGAACCAGGGCAACCGCTTCGAGCTGCGTCTTCGCCTGGCCGCCGGTGCCGATGATTGCGGCGACGCGAGAATCCTTGCGCGCCAGATATTTCGTGGCTACGCCGGAGGCCGCACCGGTCCTCAGCTGTCCCATGTAATCCGCCTCGATCTGTGCGAGCAAGTCACCCGTGGCCATCTCGTAAAGTGGAACGAGAAATTGCAGTTTGCCGCGAACGTAGGTGTACTGCTTCATGGCGACGTAGCCTGCTGAGTAATCCGCCGCGGCCATGTAGTGAAAAAATCCTCCGCCGGGCAATTCGAATCTCCGGCGAGGATGCACCACGACTTCTCCCGTCGCTTGCTTGCGTGAAATCTCTTCCACGGCCTCGAGTGCCTGCGGCATCGTCAGCAGCGCCCGCACTTCCGCTTCGTTGATATGCAGCGTCATCGTGTCATCTTTGCCGAGCCATGCTTTCCGGAAACTTCACCCGGCTCGCGTACACGGCGAACAACTGTCTGGATCAAATGGTAGACGCGTTCTTCCTTCTTGCTGTCCATCACGTGAAAGCGGAATTCGGGTTCGTCCTTGGGACCCTTGGCAAGCCGAATCGGTAGCTGACCGCAAAGCCTGTTCTCGATGAATGCAGTCTCGTACCGCTCCCTTTTGGCATACCAGGTGTAAACGCGCAGCGCCGTAAAGTCGCAGGGTTGGCCTTCCGGCCCGCGCGTGGCCGCCAAAAGATATTGCGGCTTGTCGCCCGATGAATCGCTCACGCGATTCAGTTCAAACCACGCCACCGGGCGGATATTTGCGGAAGCGGCTCCTTCGCGCACTGGATCCGGAAGGTCCATCTCGATAAAACGAGCCACTACCCAGCCGGCGATGGGGACAGTCTGGTCTCCCGGTTGCGTCGTGTTTACGGGCTCAGCTCGCGTCGAGGAGTCTCCGGGCGGCCGTGTGGCCACGCCACGGACAAGAAACCAATCTTCTTTTTTCGTTCCCTGCGGCCCATTTGAATTGTCTCTTTCGTCGGAGACTTGCACCCAATCGGCTGTGGAGCGCCCGACAATCTCGACGGGAACGTTTCGTGCGAATTGGTAGAGCCGAGGTTCCGTCCGCCCGGGTTGCACGCGCAAATTGGTGGAGACTTTGGTGCGCCCGCGCGCCTGCACCGGCATTCCGCGCGTTTGATCCAGCAGCTTGATGCTGCGTTGCCACAACGCCGGTTCCATCAACTGGCGGCTTTCCACCCAGCCAACCGCGCCTGCGTTGGTTCGCACCTTAATGTAGTCATTGCGCTTCGCGAGCACGTCCACGCGCTCGCCGTAATGCAGTACTCCTACTTGCTCGCGGACCTGCGCTATGCCGCTCAGGAGCGGCGCGGCTTTTTCGCTGACGACCGCTTCGCCCTGCGTTTCGCGCTTGGGCCGGAGCATCCAGGCGGCCAGCGCCACCAGCGCCAGCAGGGGCACGGCAATGAGGAGTTTCCTCTTCATGCGACGCTCTTATCTCCGCCGCCAGCGACACCAATCGTTGTGATTTTGGACATGATTCTCCGTTACTCTTCGTAGTTCGCTAAAGATTGTACCTGAAACGCAGGCAACCCACGGGCGTCCGTGGCAGCTTTGCTTTTCTGCTAAAATCCACAGACGTTCGAAGCAACTCTTTGCACGAATCGCGGAGGATTTGCCAATGAAGTTTCTCAATGCGCTTCAGCCGCTGGGGTTGCTGGTCCTTCGCCTGGTTCTGGCACTGATCTTCTTCTCCCACGGCTATCCGAAGGTGACGCACTCGGCTCCGGGGATGCAGGCCTTCTTCGCGGAGCACGGCTTGCCGGGATATTTCGTTTACATTTCGGGGGTGATGGAAGTCTTTGGCGCCGTTCTTTTGGCTTTGGGAGTGTTTACGAGAGTGACGGCGCTGCTTCTGGCCATCGAAATGGGGGTGGCCATTTGGAAAGTCCACAGTACAGGGGGTTACCTGGCAGTGCACAATTACGAATTCCCCCTTACGATGTTGGCTGCGAGCTTCGCGCTCGCCACCGTCGGAGCAGGCCGATTGTCTCTTGACCAGCCCCTGTTCGAAGGCAAGAGCAAGTGACGGGCACAGAGACACACGAGACCCGTCAAGTAAATTGCTCGTGTGTAAATCATTCGCCGCGGCGCCATGCCCTTCAAAGTTCGCCTGTTCTTCGTCCCCGCAGTGGTAGACAGTTGCTCCGCCGTATCGTACTATTCCGCTCCCCGTGATACGTCCAATTCGGCTGGAGGATTGTAATGAAACGGTTGGTGCCGATTCCCTGTGGGTGTGCGGAACACCTGAAGAACGCGGAAGAGACCGGCTTCGGTTATCAGGTGGTTTCCGTGCAACTGAAGGATGCAAGGATTTTCGAGCAAGTGGTCATAAGCGAGGGGTGCATCATCGAGGTGCGAGGATACAAAGAGATTCCCTTTTCACCCGATGACGTGGCCTCGGTAAGCGTCAACCACAAGCGATGGAATTTCAGGGACCAGTCGGACACGCGCGTGAAAAGCAGGGCCGCCACCGCTTAACATTAAGGCAATGAGAAATTGGCGAAAGAGGAGCGTCGCCCTCGATCCACGCAATTATTTTTGAGTGAAAATCTAAGAGGTCACCGTGGCCGAAGTCGGTATTACCCCAGCCGGTGCGACAGGCAGTACAATCCACAAAATGATGTACGCAAGTCCGCCTGTCCCGGCAAAAAACACCGCCAGGAACCACAAGACTCGCACAATCGTGGGATCAAGATCGAAATAATCGGCCAGACCGGCGCACACGCCCGCTATTTTTTTATCCGTGCTCGAACGCATCAGTTTCTTCTTGCCACCCGTCGCGGGTGACAAGCCCGGCGGAGGAGTTTCCGGCTGCTTGGCGCCGCAGTTGTAGCAAAACCGCGAACCGACGGCGATGTCCTTTTGGCAGTTGACGCAAGTCATTGGGTCACCTCCACAGAGCGATTTTCTTGGCTTCCCTATCTCTAATTACGCAAATGGGGTGGAAAAAGTTTCCTCGCCAAAATAGTCTAAAGCCAAACGGCTCAGTACTCCAGAAGCTGCTTTACGGCTGCCGCAATATGGCTCGTCTGCGGCAGGATCACGTCTTCGAGTTTCGGCTGATACGCGCAGAAGGTATCCATCGCGGCAACGCGCCGCACAGGAGCATCCAGCTCTTCGAAGAGTTCATCCGCAATCCGCGCTGCGATTTCCGCGCCGTAGCCCCAACTCAACATGTCTTCGTAAGCCACGATGACCCGGTGCGTTTTGCGAACGGTCGCGGCAATGGCTTCCCAGTCGTATGGCGATAGCGAGCGCAGGTCAATGATTTCCACGGAAACGCCTTCGCGCTCCAATTGCGCCGCCGCGACCTCGGCCCGATGAACGACTGCGCCATAGGTAATGATGCTCAGGTCCGTGCCCTCTTTCACCGCGCGCGCCTTGCCAAACGGGATCGTAAAATCCGGCCCGGGATTTTCCGAGCGATTGTACGGCTGGCGATACAGATGCTTGTGCTCAAGGAACATCACCGGGTCGTCGCAGCGAATGGCCGTGCGCAAAAGGCCCGCCACATCGAGCGCCGTCGAAGGCATCACCACACGCAGCCCCGGACAATGCGTGAAAATCGATTCACCGCTTTGGCTGTGATAAACGCCGCCGCCGGTCAGGTATCCGCCGATCGCCACGCGAAGGACCACTGGGGCCTTGAAAGCACCATTCGAGCGCCAGCGCATCACGCATAATTCATCGCGAATCTGCATCATCGCCGGCCAGATGTAGTCAAAGAACTGGATTTCCGCGATGGGCTTCAATCCGCGCGTGGCCATCCCCACCGCCCGCCCAACGATGCTGGCTTCCGCGAGCGGCGTATTGAACACGCGGTCGTGGCCGTACTTGCGCTGCAATCCCGCAGTAGCTTTAAAAACGCCGCCCTTTCCCTTAACGTGCTTCAGATGGTCTTCGCGGCTGGCGTCGGCGACGTCTTCGCCAAAAACGGTAATGCGTTCGTCGCGCGCCATTTCGTCGGAGAGTGTCAGGGCGACCATTTCGACCATGGTCTTCGGCGCGCCGTGCAATTCAGGTTCCGCCTCAAACGCGGCAGACCCCGGATCAACGTCCGGCGAATACACCTTCACTCGAATCGAGTCAATGGACGGCTCTTCCGCCGCCAGCGCCTGGTCAGCGGCATCGCGCACTTCATTGTCGATTTCTGCTTCCAGGCTCTCGATCTGCTTCTGGTCGAGGATCCCTTCGCGCACCAGAAAAAGCGCGAACTTGGAAATTGGATCGCGCCGCGCTTCTTCCTCGCGCTCCTCGGCGGACTTGTAGAGTTTTTCGTCGTCGGAAAGGGAATGCGAATACGGGCGAGTGACGTGCGCATGAATCAGGGCAGGCCCGCGGCGCTCGCGACAATGCTGCACCGCCTGCTTGCATGCCGAATAGCTTTCGATCGGATCGGTGCCGTCGCATTCCGCCACGTGCAGCCCGGGAAATCCTCGCACTAGTTTCGAGATGCTGCCTCCGGCCGTCTGCACTTCAATCGGCACGGAAATGGCGTAACCATTGTCTTCCACCAGGTAGAGCAGCGGAAGTTTCTTCCCGCACGCGACGTTCAGCGATTCCCAGAACTCGCCCTCGCTGGTTGCTCCGTCTCCGCCGGAGACGTAAACAATTTCGTCGGGCTCGTGATTGACAAATTCGCCGAGCGGAGCTTTCTTCGCCTGCGCCAGCGCCTTGGGCCGTCCATCGTAATAAAGAGTCGCTTCCGCCGCGCCTACCGCCTGCACGAACTGCGTGCCCGTGCACGAAGACTTGCTCACGATGTTCAGCTTGGGCTGTCCCCAATGCGAAGGCATCTGACGCCCACCCGAGCTGGGGTCGTCCTTCGCGCCCACAGCAGCAAGAAGCATTTCCACCGGCGTCATGCCGAGCATCAGGCAGAGCGCGCGGTCGCGGTAGTAGGGATAAATCCAGTCGACTCCTGGACGCAGGAATAGTCCCATGGCCGCGCAAACGGCTTCGTGCCCCGCGCTGGAGATCTGAAAGTAGATTTTGTTCTGCCGTTTGAGCTGAATCTCGCGGTCGTCCAGGCGCCGCGAAAGAAACATCGTGCGGTAGATGCGAATCAGGGTGTCGTGATCGAGGCCGTGCACCTTGGGGGCGTCAAGCCTTGCCAGTTTGACGCGCGTTTGTAAGGCCATTCAGTCTGCCCTCGAGTTGAAATTCGGAATGGTGCCTTCGCGGGATTCAATTATACCGGATTTCCATCATGCCCGGCCCAAATCGCCACTTCTGGCCGAATCGTGTGTTCCCGGCGTATGCAGCCAATTTGGCCTCGTGGTGCGATTTCGGCAGGGCCGCCTAAAAAGCGCTTACGCCAAAGTCTCGAATTGCTTGTCGGTCGTCTCAAACTCCGCGTCGCCGTGATGAATCACTTTTGGCGAAGCGCTCTTGAACGGTTCCTCGGAGGGAATGCGGTCCAGCCAGCGCTGCTCGGAGAGCTTTTCGTGCGAAGAAAAATAGAGCCTCACCAGCAAAGCGACTCTCCCGTTGGCAGCGGCCGTGGGTTTTTCTGCAGCGGGCGCGCTCGATTTCGCGGAAGCCGCTTTGCCCTTGGTTTTTTCCGATGCTTTTCCTTTGGATTTCTCCGGCGGGGCTGCCTTGACCGCGGGTTCCGGTTTAGTCTGAGTCTCGACAACCGGGCTGTCGGGGCGGTCCAGCTTGTACTGCAGCCTCTTGTCGAGCCGAAAAGCCTGCCGCCAGCCGTCCAGCTTGTGCCGCGCCTGCTGCGCCTTCTCCTCGTCGGTGCCAAAATCAAATCGTATATAACTGTGTGCCATGATTCGAGTCTGCGACGCCCCGCAATTCAAGTCAAGTTAGAGCGTTCCGCAAGGGGATGCGTTAGCCGAGAGAAGTGTCCCGCGTGAGAGACTCGCGTAATTGGGGTATAGTGTGTGGGAAAGCGAGCTGCGTTGACGAATCGGCTTGCAAACTATGGCGTCATACGCTATAGTGTCTGACGACATATACGGCCTGCGTGCTACATGCAAACTGCGCGTCACCATCGCCGCCGTTCCATCGCCGCAAGCGTTTGCTTGCTCATGGTCGTTTTGTTGTACGCGCCACTTGCAGGCGCCGCATGGTCGTACTATCAATCCGCGTGCTGCACGTCCGGTCAATGCAAGATTCCCGCACATCATCACCATCAGAAAACTCCTGAGCGGGCCGCGAGTCATATGGATTGCGGACATGAAATGTCCGGGATGACGGCTTGCACGATGTCCTGCTGCCATGATTCTGAGCGTTCGCTGCTCGCTTCGATTGCTTTTCTGCTGCCCGCGTCCATAGCGGCCGTGCAATCCGCAGTGGTCACTTCGCCAGTTGAGTTGGTAAAACCAATGGATTTTCCACGTTCCATTGAACCTCTCTCTCCTCCTCCCCGATTTGATTTCGCGGCCGCCTGACGCGCCGCATTCTCCGGAAAACTGTCCGATCAACTCCCGCCGCGGCTTGCATACCGCGCGATTCATTCCATTTCAGGAGAAAGAGCTCTCATGCGCAGGGTTTTGTGGTTCGTACTTTTGTTTTTTCCGTTCGCTGGCGCGGGTCTTGCTACGATCTTCGGAACGGTTCGCGGCATCGTTCATGATCCGCAGCACCGGCCCGTGCCGGACGTTACCGTCACCTTGAAGGCTCAGGCCTCCAGTTACAGCCAAACTTCGCAAACCGACGCCAGCGGTGAATTCCACTTCGACGCCGTTCCGCTTGGCGAATATCGCGTGACGGCTTCCGCCGCTTCGTTCGTCAGCGAAGAGCAAACGGTCGCGGTACTCTCCGGCGCCGCTCCCATTTTGCACTTCGAGCTAAAGCTCGGCGCGAAAGCGGAATCGATCACCGTCTCCGCCGATGCTGGTCCCGCACAACTCGAATCGATCACACCCACGACTCTTGTGAACCGGCTTGAAATCAGGGACACGCCCGGCGCTTCGCGAACCAACAGCCTCGCGCTGATTACCAACTTCGTCCCCGGTTCGTATGTGGTCCATGACCAGCTGCATATTCGAGGCGGCCATCAAGTTACCTGGCTGATCGACGGCGTCGT
>Ga0070716_100001042_pt1 | contig 12163 bp, 9 predicted proteins | sample LARL112metaG_FD_71395 | JGI IMG/M metagenome (GOLD analysis project Ga0070716, IMG submission 71395) | Corn, switchgrass and miscanthus rhizosphere microbial communities from Kellogg Biological Station, Michigan, USA - LAR L11-2 metaG | ecosystem: Host-associated > Plants > Roots > Rhizosphere ... | reverse complement strand
AACGTGAAGCGTTAGACCCCGACCGGGAACGGCTTGGTGTGCGTTTCGGCGCTGAGTGCTAGGCCGGTGAATCGCCCTTGCAGCAGCGACATCAGCCCGGTGTACCAGTAACCGATAACGAAAAGCAGCAGGAAAGGTACCGTAATGTAGTTCTCGTTGTCGAGCGCGTAGTAGACCGTGGAGGCGAAGTAGCAGCCAATCAGCAACTCGACCCAGGGAATCCAGCCGAGACGTCTTCGATATTTATTCTTGCCAACCTTCTGCTTCTTGCGGTCTACCCCATACTTCGGAGTTCGCGCGAACGCGCTCTGCTGGCCGACCAGCGCCTCCAGCACAGCTTTGGTGTTCGTGATGGTAAGCCCGATCCCGAGCGCCATAAGGAAGGGAAGATACAAGAGTGCGCGCGGCCAGGTTTTTGGAAACAGTTCGCGTTGCGAGACCAGGTAAAAGCTCGAAATCGAAAACGTCGACGCCATGAACAGCGGCAGATCGATGTACAGCATCTGAAACCAGCCCTGGTAGAAGCGAATGATCATCGCGGGCAACAGCAAGACCGACAGCACGATCATCAGCGGGTAACTGAGATTGGCCGTCAGGTGATACCAGGCTTCGATCTTGGTGTGCAGCGGCGCGTCGCTCTTCAACACGCGAGGCAGGATTTTCTTCCCGGTCTGGATCAGCCCTTTTGCCCAGCGCGCCTGCTGCGTCTTGAAGGCGGTCATCTCGACCGGCAGTTCGGCCGGACATTCAACGTCCTGAAGGTAGATAAATTTCCAGCCCTTCAGCTGAGCACGATAGGAAAGATCAGTATCTTCGGTCAGCGTGTCATGTTGCCATCCGCCGGCGTCTTCGATCGCTTGCCGGCGCCACATGCCCGCGGTTCCGTTGAAGTTGAAAAACACGCCACTGCGCGCACGGCCCGAGTGCTCGAGCACGAAGTGTCCGTCGAGCAGGATCGCCTCAACCTCGGTCAGGAATGAGTAGTTGCGGTTAATATGCGTCCAGCGCGTCTGCACCATGCCGATCCTGGGATCGGTGAAGTGGTGAATCACCTTGAGCAGGAAGTCCTCGGGCGGCAGAAAGTCCGCGTCGAAGATCGCGATGAACTCGCCCTTCGCCGTTTGCATGCCTTCCGCCAGTGCGCCCGCCTTGAAGCCTTCCCGGTTCTTCCGGTGGTGGTACGCGATCGGATGGCCCAGCGCGGCGTAGCGCTCGACGAGATTCCGCACGACCTCGACCGTTTCATCGGTCGAATCGTCGAGCACCTGGATGTCGAGTTTTTCCCGCGGGTACTTCAGCTTGCACACGCAGTCGATCAGCCGTTCGGCCACGAACTGCTCGTTGAACATCGGCAGCTGGACAGTCACCCGCGGCAGGTCCGCGAAGCGCTCGGCGGGTTCGCCCGTGTGGTTCTTGCGATTCTTGTAATAAAGGTAGACGAGGATGTAACGGTGTAAACCGTACGAAGCGAGCAGGATCAGTACGATGAAGTACGGAATCAGCAGCGCAATATCGAAGCCGTTCGCGTGATACAGCCCTTGAAATGTGCGGTCGAGGAAGTGCTGGCGGATGTACGATCCGATTCCTTTGGAGGCCACGAGCGCAGCAACCGACGCCAGATTCGCAATGAACAGACTAGTCAGCCAGATACTCCCACACGGACGGGTCTCCGTTCCGCTGCTAAACCTTCTATTTTACCCGAAGCAGGAATGAAGGCCGGTGGCTACGATGTTTTCCACCAGATCAGGGTTGGTCGGCGGGCGTGGGAATGACCTTCAGTTCGACTCTCTGGTGACTCGACTTTTCGACCTTGATGGTCGTTCCGTGTTCATCGGCAGCCTTCAAGAAGTCCGGATCGAGATACTCGTCGCCTTCCATGTTGTCCCAGGCATACAGGGTGAACGCTCCAGGACGTAATCCGCGCATCGAGAAACGGCCATTCTGATCGGTTTCGGCGCGTATGTAGCGGGAGGCTTGTTTGCGAAATCGCGTTTCGGGAACCGCGACCACCACCGATCCCGGCGCCCGCTCGCCTTTCTCGCTGCTGACCACTCCATCGACGACGCCTGCGCCCGAACTGACGACGACATCGAGCACCATGCTGCCACCATTGACCGGTAGTCCTGTATCGGCGTACTCCTTCGTTCCGGCGGTTACGGATTCGACAAAGCTGTCTTGATCTTCCTGCGAATCTCTGGCGAACATCAATTCGTAGTTGCCGGGAGGCACATTCTTCAACTCGAAGCTTCCATCAGGTTTCAACTTGCCTGAGTCGAGCGAGTCTGTCATTTCATCCACACTGACGGTTACGCTGCTTCCGGCTTCTTCGTCTCCATCTGTAGAGCGCAGAAAAACGAAGCCCGGGGAGGTTTCGGCCTTGGTTGATTTGCTGCTGAAACGAACGCGACCACGCAGCACGGCGGGAGGCTGAGGGGCGAACTCAACATCTTCAACGTCGCTGGTGCCCACTTCCAGTGATTGGCTTACAACCTTGGGCTTGTCGTGCACAACGGTCATGGCCGTGAGTCGGTAGCTGCCCGGTGCGACGTTTAGAATTTCGAATTTCCCGTCCTTGTCGATTTGTCCGCTGTTGAATTCTGGGCTGGCTTCCGTTTTGTTGCGCAGCGAGACCGTGCCCCCGGTTCCTGGGGAATAACCCAGTACTCGGCCGCGCACCGACGCCGCGTGCCTGCGTGATAAGGAGAAGTCCACGGGTGTTTCTTCTCCGGAACGCAAGTCAACGGTCGAGGCTTGCGCGCGGTCGAGTACGCCGGGATAGAACGTCCTCAAATACGATGTGCGAGGAGCGGCGGCCTCATGGCCTTCACCGGACCTTCCGGGCATGGCAAACGACTGGAAATTTGGTAAAGGCTCTGCAGAAACGTAGTACTTACCGGCGAGCAAGCCTCCAATGCGATATTCTCCGAGATCATTGGTCTGGGCTGAGCCCTTTGGCTCCAGGGACTTTCCCTTATGACGGAGCACCGTCACATTCACGTTGGCCATCGGATCGCCTTCTTCGTCCATAACCCGGCCGGTCACAACCGCAGCCGTAAGCATGTGAAACGTCTGGCCTTTGGTTTCCTGTCCAGCCTCGAAGGAAATCATCGAGCCTTGGGAGCGCCGCCCCTTTTTGTCGATTTCGATGTAACCCGTCCGCTCGACTAATATCCGGTACCGGCCCGGCACGATGTCGGCGATTTTGAAGCGGCCCTCGCCATCGGTCGTGGCTGTGTAATTCCCGCCACCCATCTGGTTTTCCCCGATCATTTCGAGGATGGCCTTCTTGACTGGTTCGCCTCCAGGGTCCTTGACGACGGTGCCCTCGAACGAACTTTGGGCAGGTTCTTTCAGACCCTCGGCAGTTTGCCCCTCCGCGCACAGGGCGAGTGTCAGGAAGGCCACGAATATGGTCGCCAATCTCATTGCGCGTTGACCGCAGGGGAAGGGCTTAGTTGAGGAAGTACGTTCGATACAGCGTATCGCGCTGAACGGGTTTGAAGCCGGCGTCGCGAATGATCCGGCGCAGCTCTTCTTCCGTCGTGCAATTCGTCACGCCTGCCGCCCGCACTACGTTTTCTTCGAGCATGACCGAGCCGACGTCATTGCCGCCGAAGCGCAGGCCCATCTGGCAGACTTTCAGTCCTTGCGTCACCCAACTCGATTGCACGTTGAGGAAGTTCGAGAGGTAGAGGCGCGAAATCGCCAGCACTTTCAAGTATTCGACGGCCGTCGCTTCGTCCCAATGCCGCCCACCCAGCGCCGTGTTCGCAGGCTGAAAGCTCCACGGGATGAATGCCGTGAATCCGCCCGTCTCTTCCTGCAGATCGTAGAGGCGCTGGAAGTGGTTTACGCGGTGCTCGATCTTCTCGCCGACGCCGAACATCATGGTGGCCGTCGTGCGCATGCCCAGCTGATGGGCAGTGCGGTGCACACTGATCCAGTCTTCCGTCAGGCACTTCAGGCGCGCGATCTTGAAACGAACTTCGTCGTCCAGAATCTCGGCGCCGCCGCCCGGAATCGAATCGAGGCCGGCGTCTCGCAGCCGCGCGATCGTATCCCGCAAGTTCAAGTTGCTGTACTCGGCGATGGCCAGAATTTCCGAGGCCGAGTAGCAGTGCAGGTGGACTTTCGGGAAGCGCTGCCGAATCCCGCTCAGCATCTTCTCGTGCCACTCGATCTTGAGGTCGGGATGCAGGCCGCCCTGCATCAGCACGCCGGTTCCGCCCAGTTCCACCGTCTCGGCGATCTTGTCGTAGATCGTTTCGAACTCGAGAATGTAGCCTTCCTTCGCCGCCGGTCCCTTCAGCGGACGATAGAAAGCGCAGAACGTGCAGTATTCCGTGCAGAAATTCGTGTAATTGATGTTGCGGTCGATGATGTAGCTGACTACGCCCTCTGGATGCAGCTTGCGCCGCACCGCATCGGCCTCCATGCCGATGCCAATCAGGTCGTCGGAACGGAACATCTCAATCGCTTGTTCTTTGGTCAGGGACATAAAAGGCGCCAACCGATAATTCTAGCGTCCCTCTCGAACATTCTCCAAACCACGGTTCCTACGGTGCATTTCGACGGTGCCCCAGGTTCGCGTCCGCGCTTTGGACGCTAACCTGGGACAAGCACGGTTCTCTATTGCTGGGTTGTTTCGGGATGCGCCACCGGTCGGAACGAGGAGTACACGGCGAGCCCTGCCACAATGATGTTGGCCACGATGACCGGCGCCGCGTGCAGCAGGATGCCGTAGGTCATCCAGCACAAGGCGGCTGCCGCCTGTACCCACCGCATCGTCACGGGATTCCGCACAAAATACGAAACCGCGAAGATCGTCGTAGCCAGCCACCCCACCAGATCAGACACGCGCGCCCTCCGCCTTCGAAGTCGCTGCCGCCAGGTTCGCGGGGCTGCTGTCGAGAATTGTCACTACGTCAGTGGAGACCTTGTCCCACTCTTGGATGACAAAGCCCTGCGACTCGAGGAACGCCCGAATCTGCATGCGATCCCAGCCGACGATCTCCTCGAGAATCGGAATGAGGACGCCCAATGCATTGGTGCTCAGCACGGTGCGCCGTGCGATCGGCGCCAGATGCTTGTTTTCCGAGACGGCGATCGTGAATCCGTCGCGTCGATTGACGTGCAGCATCACATGCACATCGGAACTGCCGTCGCCTACATACACGATCCGGTCGGAACTGATCTGCACTTCGTTCTGAATGCGGTCGAGAACAGCGACTTTGCCGTAACCTGCCGTCACGCGCTCGATGGCCGCGATTTCTCCCGAGGCGTGATACCGGAACTGCGTACCAAAAATGTGATCGGGCGGAACAATTCCTTCCAGCGCCGACTGGATCACTTCCACAGGCGCGGCCGACAGCACGTAGAACTCGAAGCGATATCCGGCGATTCCCTTGTCGAGAACGCGCTTCAGAAAGTCGATGTTCTCTTTCAAACGGATGCGTTTGCCGACCTCGCGCAGATGCTCGGGACGAACCCGGTCGTGAAACTCCGGATCGTGCAGCAGCAAATACGAGAGTTCTCCTCCCTGTTGCACCAGGTTCAGGCGAGCCATACCCTCGGCTTTACGCTCGAATTCCTTGGTCGGGATGCCCAGAAGTTCGCTTAAAACGTAGCCCGTGTCGTTGTAGCTCAACGTTTGATCGAAGTCGCTGGCAAAAATGTAATGTTTAGCGGATTTAAGCTTTTCCATATAAATCATTAGATGGAATGAAGGCTGAAAAGGCTAGTAAAAATATCGTGAATATAGGGTAAGTTACTGATTATGCTGCCTTAATCAAAAAACTGCTAGCTTCTATCAGTGCGCAGCCTGATGGGCAGCTTTGGCGGGACTTCCGCCCTGCCCTCGGTATCGGAAGTAGGCAACCAGCGCCGCGATTCCCGCGATCGCCGACATTCCTATTAGCGCGTAGAGGGTCGGCTTGGTGTACTTGTTGAAGAAGCGCAGGAAGTGCCGTCCATAGAGGACGCCCAGGTAAGCGAGGATCCCGTAACGCAGGCCGCGGCCTAGAGCGAGGGCGGCCAGAAATTTCTTTCGTGAATATTGCATCGCACCGGCGGCCAGAAGAAACGGGACGAACGGAGCCGGCGGAGGCAAGAGCGCCGGTACGAAGATCCCCCAGAAGCCCCAACGCTCGAAACGTGCGTAGACGGATTTCGTGCGCTTTGGTCCCATGCGGTGCTCCAGCATTTCTTTGCCACCCTTGCGCGCGAGTCGATACGTGACGTAGCCGCCGATGAGGGATCCGACCAGCGCCATCACCGCGTAGTAATACCAGTGCTTGCGATTGTGGACGACGAACCAGATGGTCAGTACATCCATGCTGCCGGGCATGGGAATGATGGAGTTGTCCGCCAAGCCAAGCACAACCAGTCCAGGGCCGCCCAGATGGCGAAGCCAGGTCCAGATCTTCGAGGCGACGAAAAATCCAAGTGGCGACATCATGGGAATTGGTTGCGAACTCAACTGTCTTGTCCAGCTATCTTGTCACCCAACTACGTTGTCATGCTGGGCGAAGCGAAGGATCTGTGTACTCCGGGCCAACACCAATGCCCCATGCGGCTACGCAAGCAGATGGGGACTAAGACGAATCCGCCACCTATGGGCGGCGCGATGCATCGCTTCCATCAAGCCTTCCATGAATTTTTCAGGGACACCACTCTACGTGGTGACGAATTTTGCGGCCTCCACGAAGTGCAGTGGTGGCGGCGTTGGGAAAGCACCACACTCAGCCGCGTAGCGGTAGAACAACTGCAGGCCTTCGATGCATCCGGCATCGAGATGATAGTGGATATTTTCGGTGAGATAGGAACGCACCTCGGACTCGCTGAGACCAACTTTGGACGACCATTCGCGCGCGATCTGCGAGATGTTCTGGAGCTGCAGGCCGTGATCCCGCGAGGCCTGAAAAATGGCTGCCAGGTCGACTGATGCATTCTCAAGGGCAGCCCGACGCACCGCCCAGAAAGCAAACACAAACGGCTTTCCGGTAAAGCGAATCCATTCCTCCGCGAGATCAAGCGTGAGGTATTTGAAGCGATCCACCTTGAGAGCGGTGTCGCCGATCACAAGCGCCGCGTCGTGATCGTGAAGCATGGTGTCGAGATCGGGCGCCATCGCGGTAAAGCTACGACCACCGCCGAGCCAGCGCTCAAACAATACTCTCGTCAATGCCACGGACGTCATCGACGAAGTATCAAGCGCCACGTTCTGGATCTTTTCGACCGGAACCTTGCTCACCAGAAGAATCGATCGCACCGGCCGGCGAGCCGCGATAGCGATTCCCGGAAGGATGGCTAGATCAGGAATTTCGGCGTAGGCAGCGGCAGGGATGATTCCGATATCGCCGCGCCCAGCTTTGAGTTCTGCGGCACAAGCCGACGGGAGAGTGTAGGAAATATCGAAATCGGCCCCGGTGGTTCCGTGTTCGAAATCCCACATCAAAGGCACTGTATTTAAGAAGGATATTGCGGAAATACGAAGACGGCTCATATCAATATGTTTGATTCTAACAAAGGCCTGTGCGGCTCTCCCTTGACAGCATTTTTCTGCGACGGTAGACCGGGAGCGGAGGCACTCGTGTCTACATCGCTTGCCGTAGCGGATAATGTTGTTCGAGAAGACACCCTGCAGTGGCTGGCGCTCACCCTGACGCCCGGCCTCGGCCCAACGCGGGCGCGGCGGCTCGTGGAACACATGGGCACGGTGGCCGCGGTCTTTCGCGCGTCGCTGACCGAGTTGGAAGCAACCGGACTTCTTGCCGTATCGGCTCAAGCGCTGGGCACCGGGAAGTCGTTGGAACTCGCGCAGGAAGAAATCGCCCGTACGATGGCTGCCGGCGTCAGGCTCGTCTCGCTCGGACGACCCTGCCTACCCGCCTCGCTTGAAACAGATCTACGATCCACCCCTCATTCTTTATGTGCGCGGCGCCGTGAAACTACTGTCGCAGCCGGGGATCGCGGTGGTTGGCACCCGCCACCCCACGCCATACGGATCCGGTATGGCCGAACGCCTCTCGATCGATCTGGCAGCTCGTGGACTCGTCATCCAAAGCGGAATGGCGCGGGGCGTCGACACGGCGGCGCATCGCGGAGCGATCAATGCAAAGGGCAAGACGATCGCCGTGTTCGGCACGGGCGTCGATGTTCCTTACCCGAAGGAGAACACGCGCTTGTCGGAGCAGATCATCGCGCTCGGAGGCACGCTAATTTCCGAGTTTCCGCTGGGTACGTTTGCCGCACCCCAGAACTTTCCGATCCGCGACCGCATTATCAGCGGCATGTCGATGGGCGTGTTGGTCGTGGAGGCCGCCGAGTACAGCGGCACGTGCATCACCGCGCGTTGCGCACTCGAGCAGAACCGGGACGTGTTTGCCGTCCCCGGCAACGTCACCAACAAGAATTCCTGGGGTCCGAACACGCTCATTAAACAGGGCGCGAAACTGGTGGCGACGTGGGAGGACGTTTGGGAGGAACTCCCTGAGAATGTGCGACTTGCGCTCGCCCGCGCCAGGACCGATGAATCGCCAGCCGGGGAGACCGCATCTCTATTCCCAAGCGCCGACAATCCTCTCAGCCCGCACGAGCGCAAGATTTACGCCCTGCTCAAAGCGGACGAAGTCACGCAAATCGATGCCATCGTGGAGCAACTGGAACAGGACATGTCGTCGTCCGAAATTTTCGCAGCATTGTTTGAGTTGGAACTGGCAGGGAAAGTGAGGCAGATGCCGGGAAAGAATTTTGCGAAGAGCTTCTGATCCGCGAGCGACTAGCGACTAGCTACTAGCTATTGGCTGCGGGCAAGCCAAAGCAGAACTTTCAAGTGGTGTGGAGCGGAGGCAATGTGTGAAGGATTTCAAGGAACTTAGGGTCTGGAGTGAAGCTCACCGCTTGAAGCTGCTTGTATACCGGAAGACTCGAGCATTTCCGCGCGAAGAAATGTATGGTCTAACGAGTCAGATGCGGAGGTCGGCAGCCTCGATTCCCGCGAACGTGGCAGAAGGTTGTGGACGGCGTTCTGATGGAGAGTTTACGAGATTCCTGCAGATCGCACGGGGTTCAGCAAGCGAACTGGAGTATCACTTATTGTTATCCCACGACCTCGGCATTCTCGCCGACGAGGGATTTGAAGAATTGCGCAACAAACTTATCGAAGTACAACGAATGTTGACCGCGCTGGTCCAACGTGTTCAGCCCCCAAGGAGCTGCAGCAAGCGTGGTCCTGACAAGGGGAAGGTCGCCAGCAGCCAGTAGCTAGCAGCCAGTAGCCTTGCCCCGTAACTTGTCCCCGTCGCTAACTTCGTGCTAGCTTCGAAACCAGTAAACGCATAAAGAGGAAACATTGTCCAAAGGTTTAGTCATCGTTGAGTCGCCTGCCAAGGCGAAAACTATTCAGAAATATCTTGGCAAAGGATTCACGGTTGAGGCCTCGCTCGGCCACGTGAAGGACCTGCCCAAGAGCACCCTGGGTGTCGATATCGACAACGAGTTCGATACCGAATACATCGTCATTCCCGGGAAAGAAAAGGTCCTCGCCAAGCTGAAGAAGCTGGCCGAGGGAGCCGACCACATCTTCCTGGCGCCTGATCCGGACCGCGAAGGCGAAGCCATCGCTGCGCATCTGGCCGGCGAACTTGATAACGACGGCGCGAAAAAAAAGAAGGCCAAAAAGAATAAAGATAAAGATAAGGATAAGGATAAGAATGGCGATGTCCCGCGCATCCAGCGCGTGACCTTTAACGAAATCACGCAGCGCGCCGTCCGCGAAGCCTTCGAACATCCGCGCGAGATCGATCAGAACCTGGTCGACGCGCAACAGGCCCGCCGCGTCCTCGACCGCCTGGTCGGCTACCAGGTTTCTCCGCTGCTCTGGGACAAAGTCCGCCGTGGTCTTTCCGCCGGACGTGTGCAGACAGTTGCCCTTCGCCTGATCGTCGAGCGCGAGCGCGAAATCAAAGCCTTCGAGAAGAAGGAATACTGGACGATCGATGCGCACCTCGCCGCCGCCAAGCCGCCGGCCTTCGATGCCCGCTTCGTCGGCAAGGGCGAAGAGAAGATCGAAGTTCCCAATGGCGAGGAAGCCGAAAAGATCCGCGCCTTCGTAGAGAAAGCCGATTGGCTCGTTCGCTCAGTCGATCGCAAAGAGCGACGGCGCAATGCCGCTCCGCCGTTCACGACCAGCAAACTCCAGCAGGATTCCGCCCGCAAGCTGCGTTTCAGCGTGAAGCGCACCATGATGATCGCCCAGCGCCTCTATGAAGGTGTGGAGCTCGGCGAGGAAGGCCTGGTCGGCCTCATTACTTATATGCGTACCGATTCGACCCGCGTTTCCAACGAAGCGCTCGCCGAAGTGCGCGAGATGGTTGGGAAAGAATACGGCCCGCAGTACCTGCCCGAGCAACCCAATACCTTCAAGTCGAAAAAAGGCGCGCAGGAAGCACACGAAGCCATCCGACCCACGTCGGTCGCGCACACTCCCGATTCAGTCAAACAGTATCTGAAAGAAGATGAGTTCAAAGTCTACAAGTTGATCTGGCAGCGTTTTGTAGCTTCGCAGATCAACCCTGCCGTCTTCGACCAGACCACGGTCGACATCGACGCCAAGCAGGGCAACGACAGCTACTGGTTCCGCGTGACCGGATCAGTCCTCAAGTTCGACGGCTTCCTCAAGGTTTACGAAGAATCCAAGGAAGGCAAGGACGAGGAAGATGAGGAACTGAAGCATAAGCTCCCGGCGCTCGAGCCTGGCCAGAAGCTCACTCTGAAAGAACTGAAGCCGGAACAGCACTTCACGGAGCCGCCTCCACGCTACAACGAAGCATCGCTGGTGAAGGAACTGGAAGAGCGCGGCATCGGCCGTCCTTCGACGTACGCCACGATTCTCACCACCATTCAGGAGCGCCAGTACGTCACCAAGCTCGGCGGCAAATTCGCGCCGACCGAAATTGGATTGGTGGTCGCGGATCTCCTGATCGAAAACTTCCGCGACATCTTCGACGTGGCTTACACCGCGCGCCTGGAGGAAGAACTCGACGAAATCGAAGATGGCAAAGAGAAGTGGACCGACGCCATGGCGGAGTTCTACAAGCGCTTTGCCAAGGACCTCAAATACGCTGAGAAGCACATGGAGAACATCAAGCGTATGGAGAAGCCCACCGACGAGAAGTGTGAGCGCTGCGGCTCGCCCCTCGTCATCAAGTGGGGCAAGCACGGGTCCTTCTACGCTTGCAGTTCCTACGAAAAGGACAATCCCGAGAGCTGCACCTTCACGAAAGAGAATCCCATCAACCTGCCCGATCTCGATTCGGCCGACGTGCAGGAGACAGCGCAGGAAGAGTATTGCGAGAACTGCGGCCGGGTGATGGTCCTTAAGCGCGGGCGCTTCGGCCAGTTCATGGCCTGTACCGGCTATCCGGATTGCAAAACCACGCGCCGCCTCGACCAAGGCAAGCGCGTTCCTGACATTCCGCTCGACGAGCCCTGCCCGAAATGCGGACGCAACCTGATGATCCGCCACGGCCGCTACGGCGAGTTCACGGCGTGCTCCGGATATCCGGACTGCAAGTTCGTGAAGCAGAACTTCATCGGCATGAAGTGCCCGGACTGTAAAGACGGAGATCTCGTCGAAAAGAAGGCGCGCAAGGGTAATACGTTCTACGGCTGCTCGAATTATCCGAAGTGCAAATTCACTTCGGCGAACAAGCCACTTGCCGAGAAGTGCCCGAGTTGCGGCAGCGAATTCCTGGTCGAGAAGAACTTGAAGGCGGGACCTGTGATCGCCTGCCCGAACAAGGAATGCGACTACGAACGCGAAGCGCCGCCACCGGTGGCAGGAGCCGCGGAAGCCGGCGCCTCTTAAGATCGAAACCAAAGTTTATTGTCGATGGAGCGACGGGCGTCCTCGCCTGTCGAGCTGTGGGCGGCATGCAGGTCTTTCCATCGACACGAGCTTGGAGGGGCGGGGGCGCGCCCATCCCTCCGTCGTAAATCTGATTCTCTCCTAACCTTTTGCTGCTGCTCACGGTCCCTGCTCATCTAAAATCACAGTCGTTCAACTCAATTCATTTTGGAGGCCTTCCGATGGCGACACCGACTCACGCCGATGCCGAACTCATTCTGAAACTCTACGAAGCCCGCCGCGAACCCGAGATCC
>Ga0070716_100001029_pt1 | contig 12196 bp, 19 predicted proteins | sample LARL112metaG_FD_71395 | JGI IMG/M metagenome (GOLD analysis project Ga0070716, IMG submission 71395) | Corn, switchgrass and miscanthus rhizosphere microbial communities from Kellogg Biological Station, Michigan, USA - LAR L11-2 metaG | ecosystem: Host-associated > Plants > Roots > Rhizosphere... | reverse complement strand
AGTGAGACCAGGCCGACCGCTGCAATCCACATGCTTAGGGCAACTGCACGTCTTCCATTGCTGACCATGTGACTCTCCTTTCCCTCTGTTTAGATTTGCTCTGACCGGCTTCGTCAGATGCCATTGTGAGCGCCTGTAACCACAAGATTCATGCCAAGCAACTCGGAATTATATGGCTGACTGGTGTAATGGTGCCAAACTGGTGAAAAATCCCCATTACGCTCACTGACGTGTGAAAAGGCGAACAAACGGCGCAAAGTGGTGAGAACGCCTGGTTACAACAGTTGCGCGGCGTGGGGCATAATGCGGCTGAGGCGAGGACATGACGATAGAACTCACGAAGGACGAACTGGGAATCATCAACAACGCCCTGAACGAGGTTTGTAACGGTATTGATCTTGAGCGCGAGTTCGAGACGCGCATGGGTTGTACATTGCAGGCGGCGCGTGACGTTCTAGCAAAGATTCACTCCTTTGCCTCAGGTCAATGAGTGAAATCGCCTGTTTAGAACAGCTAGTGAGCGTAACTTTCTTCTGGATGAAAGAAGTGAACGAGGTGACTCATGAACGTACTCACGGTAAATCTTCTATTCAGCACCCTGGTGTTTTGGATTGCCGCAAAACTGTACGTGTTTCCGAGACTCCACGAACTACAACCTCGAACCGTACTCCTGCCGATTTTGTTGCTGCATTCGACAAGACATCTGGGACTGATGTTTCTTGCGCCCGGGGCTACGTATCCAGGTCTTGCCAGCGAGTTCGCTTACCCAGCCGCGTTCGGCGATCTGCTGGCCGCAGTCCTCGCCTTGGTCGCTCTCTTGGCTCTGGTCAAAAATTGGAGGAGCGCACGCTTTCTAGTATGGGTTTTCGCATTGGAGGGAACAATTGATCTCGTTAACGCTATCGTGTTGGCTCAACTGCATGGGGCTGCGAGTTTCATGGGGGCCGCGTATTGGATACCAGCATTCTGGGTTCCGGCGTTGTTGGTGACGCACTATGTAACGTTTGTGGTGCTGGTCAGGCACTGGAAAGACGCAGGAAAATAGACTCGAAAGGCTCCATTTGCACGTCGCTGGCGTAACATCCCAACTACACCAATTGAGGGTCAGGGTTTGATGGGCTTACGATTACGCCGCCTCTCTGTTGATGGCGTATTCGCTTAACAATCCCTTGCCCATCTTCTTTAGGCAAGCGTCGAGTTCATTGGCGGTGAGTGATGGCACCAAGCGCACCTTGTCTGCCCGGGCAACGAGCACTTGTCCGTGGCTGGTGTCCGGGACGTCAGGGAGAAAGAGAACGAAATTGCCGTCATTGTCCTTATCGACAACAAACGCAGGCTGCTGGCAGTCCCCTTGCGTGAGCAACGCGCTAGCGTAAGGAAGAATTTTGGTCTTGTGTGCGATCTTCTCCTCAGCTATGGCCCGGTAAGAGGTATAACCCGGAATGAGGCTGGAAATCGTCCGCTCCAGGGTCCTGCTGAACGCGCCGACGAACGAAACACGCACCAGTAATCCGCACAGCAGCCAGATGGCGATGATGAGCAGACTGGAGAAAAGTGTAGCGCCACCGACGCCGAGCACTGTCTTCACCCCGAACATCGACGCGAGCTTTGAGCCGACGGAAGTCAGGGATGTCCACGCCTTGGAAATCAGGATGAAGACAACGTAGAGGGGGAAAAGAAAAAAGAACCCGGCGATGGCGGTCTGACGGAGTTTGGTGAAGAACTGTTTCATCGGGGAATCCGTTTGCCGAAAGAGTATTCGAGTGACGCGGAAGGTTCTGCCTAGTATCTGCTGACTTGAGCGCCGAGGCAAGCAGGCTTGGGAAACCGGATTCTTTGCTTTGGAAACTGAAAACAATGGTTATACACCACGGTGTCCCTGTCGGTGGGCTGTCAATTGGTGAAAAATCGCGTCTCTAACAATGTCGGCGGTGTCAAGGACTTTTGCGCACACTACAGCATGCACTCGGAGAAGAGCGCCATTTCGCTCTCGTCGAAAATGTGCCGATCCAACCAAGGCTCGCTCGCAATCAAGTTTCAGGTCAGGAACTCGGTCCGACCCATGCATCTCTTCGGTCTACAACCTCGATCATGATTACTATTTCGAACTCCTCGGTGAAGAGGAGCGAGGTGCCCAAAAGTACTTGACGACGCCGGCATTGTCAGAGACGCCTGATTACATCACTCATCAATCGACGCGGCGTAATCGACGAGCTTTTCGGTTCATTTTCTGCACTTCGGCCTGAATTGAGCTTTCAGCCGATCTATGACATTTCGCTCACCTGTGCGCTTCTTGTGACAGGGCCGTAGTCTCGGGGAATGATCACCTCAAGCAGTGTCCCAGGATTGGCGTTGCTTAGGCGAAATTGTCCGCCAAGTTCCTTGGATCGTTGTCTCATCCCTTCTAGACCGACTCCGACGCTGTCGGGGCGCAACTCCACAACCTCCTCAGGAAGCCCCTTGCCGTCGTCACGCACCATGACCACGACCCCCTTCTCTTCGTGGCTGAGGACAACCCAACTCTTGCTTGCCTTCGAATGTCGAAAGACATTGGTTAGGGCTTCCTGAATGATGCGAAAGATCGCGGTCTCCACGTTTCTAGGAAGTCGTGGGAATTGACGGGGCTGGATGTCCAGCGAAATGTCGATTTTGCTGCGCTTGGTCACTCCGTCCAGATAACACCTCAGTGCTGAGGCCAATCCGACCTCGTCCAGCAGCGGCGGGTGCAGAAGGTAGGACATAGTGCGAACCTGCTGGATCGCGCGATCGACAATGTCGGTCCCTTCGAGTGCGAGGTTGTCCTTCGACGGAGCTGAGCTTTCTTCAACGATCCGGGCGAGCATCATTTTGATCGCGCCAAGCTCTTGACCTAGACCATCGTGCAATTCTCGCGCAATGCGCCGGCGTTCCTCATCCTGCACTCTCATCAAGCGGCTGGAGACTTGCTGCAGCTGAACGTTCAGGTCGTCCATCTCCTTTGCTTTTCGATGCAACTCAACAAAGACGCCGACTTTTGCGCGCAGGAGTTCTGGCACTACAGGGACGGAAATGTAATCTGCGCCGCCCATCTCGTACCCCTTGAGTCGATCTATGTCTGTTACCAGCAGCGCCGACACGAAGATAATCGCTGTTTTGCGAAACCGCGGATGCTGTCGAATCATGCTCGCCAGTTCAAAGCCGTCGATTTCGGGCATGCTCACGTCCAACAGGACAACAGCAAAATCCATTCTTAATAACATCCCTAAGGCTTCTCTCGCGGAAGTTGCCTTGACGAGATTCTCGTCTAGCTGACGGAGTATCACGTCGTAGCTAAGGAGCTTGGCGGGCTGGTCATCCACCAGCAGAATGTTGACCTTCTCTTTCGCGCTCATGGGCGCCTCGCTATGATTTGCGTTCAGAAGATGGCTATCATCAGGCCCGAGAGGTCCATTGAACGGCGACTGCGCTCCTGGGGCCGCAAGCAGAAATGTGTTGTACCTGTACCACTAAAAGGGGCAGTTGAATCTACTTTGTTCACTGTAGATCTCTTACGGCGGAATATTAGCTGAGGCGATCGCCCAAACCGCGCAGGCAAGGGTGTGCGGGGCGTTCCACCCTTGATTCCGATAGAACATTCAGGCCTCTTCGATTGTCGGGTCGCCTACATAGAATAAAATGGATCTTTGCATTGATCACGCCCTGCAACCCCCCGCCACAGGACGCTCTAATTGCCCGTCGATAAAGCGAGGCGTAATGTCTGACGGCGAGCCGAGAAAAAGCCAAGCAGTAATTCAAAGCCTCAGGGGGGAGATCCGGAGACTGAGCGAACAACAAGCCGCAGCGGAAAAAGTCGCCGCACTAGTGGGCATGACGACTGATGATTCCCGGCAGTACAAGGAACGGCATAGCCGGATCAAGAGGTTGACGAGAGAACTTGCTGAGCTCGGCAGTGAACAGGGGGCCCAACATGAGCAAAAGGAAGCGCAAGGAATTGCGAGGCAAAGTACTGAAAGTGCTTAAGCCAATCGTTCCATGCGAACTCGAGAAAGCCGAAATCAGTGTTGAGGGAGCCGACGACCTGTATCGCGAAATCCGTGTAGAAAACGTCTTGACTGATGAGAACGGCGAAAAAGTGCGCCTTAAGCCCGGAGCCGAGGTCGATGTAATCCTTGAAGCGGATACGGATGCTACAACGAAAAAACCTGATTAGCTGACCTCGGTGTAAATTTAGTCGGCAGCGTTAGATAACGAAGGTTCGTGGCTGACTCGTTTCAAGGTTTTGGCGGCAAGGTATCTCACAGATGCGGAATGATCCGCGAGCAGCGCTTGCAGTTCCGCAAAGAGTGCCGGCACCTCGGAATCGTTCACGGTCGCAGCTTTCTCACACAATTCTCTGATCCGATCTTCGATGAGGTGGATTTCCACGACCCCCAAACGATATGAGTAGAAATACTTTAGGGGCAATACAGGCGCTTCTGTAGTTCAGGCAACGTTATGGTTGAGGGAGTCTTTCACACGACGGAGCGGGAGGGGCGAAAGATCGCCATTTACGCTCGTTGACCCGAAACGTGAGCGTCGATGGCCTGCGCATGCGGGGATATTTCCGCTCGGAGACGTAGAATGTGGATGGAGTCCGTATGCGTGCTGAACTCCCTAACCTGTCGAAGTATCAACTAGATTGCCTCCGGAGGTTCCTTCGGTTCGAGTTGTCGATTGAAGTCTTGCGCAAGGTTCTATCGCCGCTAGTCACCTTCACCTTGGAAGGGTCTGCTACCCAACAAACAGTAACGTACTCTGCGGGTATTCCGAAAGATCCGGTGAAGGTTACCCGCGCAGACATCAACTCCGCAGTCGAAAAGGCAAGAGCCGGTGAAATTAGCCCGGAACGATTACAGCAGTGGGCAAGCATGCTTCTGCTCAATGACGCTTTCGATTGGTCGGGAGAAGATGAGGACGCCATTTCGGACATCCTAGCTGATCTCAGTTCTTAAACCTTCCTGTGCTCGGTGACTGTCGCAAAATCGCCATCTCTAACAATGTCGGAGGTGTCAAGCAAGCTTCTAAGCGCACGTCGGCATGCACTCAGAAGAGAGCGCCATTTCGTCTAGTTGAGATTTGCCAGGCCAACCGTAGGCTCGCTTCTATCGTTGCGGGTCAGGAACTCAGTCCGACCCAACCATCTCTTCGATCGCAACCTCGATCATGATTACTACTTCGAACTCCCCGCCGAGAGGGGAGCGGGATACCCAATCATTACGGCGGTGATTTACTGCACGCGTACTGTCGACAGCCGATATCGAGCACTATTACCGCATTGTCGTCGCTCTCCATGGAACCATTCGCCTGATGGCTGAGATCGACGCGGTAGTCGAAGGGCATGGTGGTTGGCCTGATGCTTTCATACCATCGAAGAGTTGAGCGAGGCTGAAGGAGTCGGAGATTGCCTGCGAAAATCCGGACCAACTACATGAAGTAGCGAACGATATTAACCAGGGAGGTGAGCGAAGCGAGACTGTACGAACGCTTCTTTCCTGGTTCGAAGCTCAACGGCGAAGCTACCGGAGAGTACAAGAGTCCGCAAAGCAGGAAAGTGAAGCTCAAAACCGAGCCTGATTTGAGCACGCGTGTATTGATGCATCCATCGCTCTTGATAAAACCCAAGAAAGAAAAAGCCTTGGTCCCGTCCGAGTCCGAACTCAGTGCTGGTACAGAATTGACAACCGACGAGGACACGACTGGCGATCCAATCCCGGTGAAACATGCCAATAGCGTGCAAAACCGTATCAAGATCGGAGTCTTAGCCGCAGCCAATAAGCGCCGCGGTCCGTCGCGCCTGACGCCGAAATCTCAGAGGCAATCGCCGGAATGTTGCAGCGCGACTTCCTCACCAGAGCAGGCCCGAATTGACTGGAACCATCGACCTCTTCCGTGTCTTAGGAACCGGTATTGGACCCTAATTGGACCCACGTTTTGGCATGAACCCCTGTAGTGAGACAAAATCTTTGGGCACACTTCTTGGGCCAGGATCAAATTGCACCGATTGCATCGGCCGACGTCAACGGTGACAACGAAACCCGCCTTGTAGTCGCCAACCTCTACACCGGCCAGAGCTTCTTGCCCCGGTTGCAACGCAAGCTGGCGCGGTGACTTTTGGGCCGTTACGTTCGTGGTCTAACGCGCTGCACCCCACCGCGCTAGGATTCATCTTGACGAGTCCACTTACAGCGCTCCCCCGCAACAAGCCTATGTCTTACACATGGGGAAATCAAAAACGGGGGCACGCGAAGCGGACCTTGATACTTATCCGCCGAATCCTCAGACCAGTCGACACCATCGTCCCGCGTTCAGAGATTCAGTATTGGATGATGATTTTTGTCATGCTGGCCGTGGGCACCTTGCTGCTGGCGACGCTACTCGACACTTCGCCAGTGTTTTGATACCTCTGTTTGAAGCGTCCACCAATCCCGGTTGTGCTTGCGCTGGCCTACTTGGCCCTGTTGTTTGGTGCGGCTGTTTATTTCGTCTTCCCCACCCTGCCTAGATGATGCATCGCCCCACAACCATCGCGTCCTTCGGGCTTCTTTTGCTCTGCAATGTTTTCGCGAAGCGGTGAGGCTTGTCCGCGCGGGGATATTTCTGCGCTATGCTGCACAACCTGATCAGTTCTAAACAGGGTGGAGCTGGCGATTCCTCTCCAAAGCATAAGCACGCTGCGACTATCAGCCGAACCTATCGAATTCGATTTGCCCATCGCGGTTCCCGAGTCGTCCCACCACCGAAAGTGCGAGGCAAGACAGCGGGGACTTAGGTCCAATCGGGGAAGTTCAGTCGTTCTCTTTTGAGGACCCATAGGCCGCGAATTGCGTCGTCCAAGGCTGTCCGCTCTTCGCAGTTCTTAACACTGCTCAGCACCCGCAACCTGTTAAAGATGGCTGCTTCGGCTTCGTTCACTCGCGCGGGAATTTGAGTCTTGTCGGCTTCCGTCATCGCTGCGATATAAAGCGTCTGCCCGTCGGAAGGTGAGGGAGTGTGCGCCATAACGAGTCCTCAACCATGAAGAGTTCGGAGGCAGGGCCGAGAGGCCATCCGGGTACATCCCCTGCGCCGATTGACCGCTCGACCCTGATCCACTAGGTGATGACGGGCTAACGCTTCACAATGCAGACTTCAGCCCATTGCAGAACAAATTTACGTTCCTTCTCGAACCTTTGTTCTGCCGTGGTAGCGTGGCGTTAAATCAAAATTCCGCTCGGCTTCGAGCGGCTGGGTGGAGCGGAGCGTTATGGCGCAATCGCGCCAGATTACAACAGGGACGCCGTTGTCACGCGGTCCGTTGATTTTGTCCTATGGACAACCTCATCGACTTCGCGAGTAAATTTGCGATAAACTCCCCAACCATTGCTCTGGCCGACTTTAGCTTGGGGATCTTATGTCAGCTTGGAGCACTTGGGGTGATGAGGCAAGTCCGTACGTCTGGGCGGTCATCTGCAAAAACCACAAGGTCCATAATCGTCAAAACATATCCAGCGGCCACAAGATACCATTGGGCGAGACTGACGAATTCGAACCGCCGCCGATTCTTGATTTCCGGATAACCGTTAAGTGTGATGAGTGCGGGGAGGAGTACGCGTACGACCCAAAGGACGTAGTGCGATTGCAGATGGAGCTGGCTTCCGACTTCAAGCCGCATCCGCTCTTCACGACCTGAGCCCCCCAAGGGCAAGCTTGTGCAAACGCCTGGTTACATCAACAATCGGGCGGGGTGCCGGCCCCCGTGCCGGTTTGCTTCTTACTGGGAGGGCCTGCCAACCGACACGGGGGCGTTTCGGCCAGCAGGCTTTAACAGGCACCCTACTACTACTCCGCTAGTAACTCAATATGCGAATTACCCCCGTCACCGCTCCTCGTGGTTACCTGCGATTATCGAGGTAATTACGTGGAATCAGTCTTGATTGCTACCATCCGAAAGACTCTTGCGTTGAAACCGATGAGCTTTGGAGAACTGCTCGTGGGAAATAAGCGCTCCTCAACCGTTCAAAGGCCGATGTTGCCCGGCGAGGCGGTGATGCTAGGCCCATTTGCGACAAGAAGGTCCACCCCGCGCGTGCCCACGCGACGCACTGCTTGGATGACATTCAAATCCTTGCTCGAACACGAACACCTTGCTTTGGTGAAGGATATTTCGGCGAAGGGAGTCTTTTTTTATTCAGACTTTCATCCGGATGTAGGAGACCAACTGGAGTTTGTCGTGGAGTTTTTGAGTGGGTCGGATCGAGTACGCCTTCACCTCAAAGGCAAAGTGGTGCGTGTCGAACAGGCTGCGCCGGGTTCCGCTCGTGGGGTCGCGGTTTCGTTCTATTTGCAGCGCGTCGAGGCGCCGCTGCTCCCCGCGACTGCTCGGTAGCTATTGGAACGTCGCATTATAGGGGCCAAGCTGGGGTTCTGAGTGTTAATCGCCGATATGCGAGCGTGCCTACGTGATGGAGCGCTTGTTCTTGGGTCTCGGCCCAACGCCATGCGTGGACGTTGTGCGGCTGTTCAGGTTTTCCAGGAATCGACTCCAGATTTCGTCAGCGTTCGCGCCCTCTTGAATCGGGGAGTTTGCCACGAAGTGCTGAACCTCCCGCATGAGGCGGGCGATGAGCACACTAGCGATCTCATCGGCGCTGAGATGTTGCATTTCACCACAGTCTAGCAGCGTCGGCTCCGCTAAGCGGCATTACTAAGGTGCAGGATGCAATTCTATCCCCCTCCGTGCACCCAACTGTTGAGAGATCGCGATTTCACTCATTGTCCCTGACGCGCCCCCTGGGGAATAGTGGGTATGGACAGAGCCATTCCCGCCGCTAGACTCTTGTTCAGGAGTTCGTCATGCCATCCCCCGACTCCACAACACGCGCTCGCGCGGAACTAGCTGACCTGCTCGAATCACAACTGAATACCCTGGAAAAAGAAACTTTCGGCTGCGCCAAAGAGGCAGAACTCCGCGAATACGTGGATAGGCGCGACCGCATCTGTCAGCTCTACGCTGAACTCATCGACCGAGAAACTGCCGCGTAGCTTGGCTCCCCGCTGCCAGGAGGAACTCAATGACCTCCTTTCTGATTGTCGCGCTGTGTGTTGTTGTGTTGTGGGCGGGCAGCAAAGTGCTGGATCACCTGCACAAAGTTTGAGCACAGCGACAGCACAATCCCCTACGCGGGTCTCTGACTGTCGAAAAATCGCCATTACACTCAAAACCCTTTCCCGGCAACCGGGGCAGGGGGTTTTGAGTGTAAACGCTGGTTACATCAACTGACGGATATCGCCAGGTGCAAAAGGTGTTTTACCCTGCAACTGCCTTGGGATGGCGTTCGTTTCCGCGGGGTACCCGAGCAAGGACAGTGGTGCCACGACCAGGCTCCGATTGAATGGACAATTCTCCATTCACCAAACGAAGCCGCTCTCGCATGCTGATCAAGCCAATCCCCCGACCATTGATCGCATGCCGCCAATCGAAACCAATTCCCGAGTCGCTCACTATTAAACGGATTCCCTCCTGATTGCCATACAGTTCCACTGTGAAGTCCTGCGCACCGCTATGCCGTACAGCGTTCTGCAACGCTGCTTGAAGGACTCGAAACAAGCAGAGTGAGATCTCCTTCGGAACTGCGGCCGGTATTTCCGAATGCTTAAATTCAATTCGAACTTTGCGCTGGTCGGACAACTCGCGGCAGTAGCTCTTGGCTGCCGTCACAAGACCGAGGTATTCGAGCTTCGAAGAATGCAGACGATGCGAGAGCGCCTGAATTTCACCTCCAAGATCACAGAGGTGCTGGCGGGCTTGCCGGATGCGATCGTCCATCCCAGTCGCGTCAGCGTTCTGCGAATTGCATCGCTCTAGTTCAATCGTCACCAATGCGACTCGTTGAACGATGTCATCATGTAGTTCTCTCGCAATCCATGTACGTTCTTCCTCATGGGCCTCGATCAACCTGCGCCCCACGCTGGCCACCGCGTCCTCGGCCAGCTTTCGTTCGGTGAAGTCCAGGCAAGATCCAATGTAGCCAGCAAAACTGCCGTTTGAGTTGAATCTCGGAACGCCGGTGTCGAGGATCCAACGGTACTCTCCATCATTACGCCGGAGGCGATACTCCATCGCAAACGACTGCCGCTGATCAAAGGCCAGCGAGTAGGTTTCCAGGCAGTGCTTCAGATCTTCATTGTGCACTCCTTCTGCCCAGCCGTTTCCCAGTTCTGCTTCAAGCGGCCGACCAGTGAAATCCAACCAGGGTTGATTGACATAGCTACAAAGCCTGTCGGTTCCGGCCGTCCAGATCATTACCGGGGCTGTGTTCGCAACCAGTCGGAAGCGCTCTTCGCTCTCACGGACCACATGCGCAGCTTGTTCATGCTCCTCGGCGAGCGCTGCCAAAACCATAAACGGTATCGAGGCGAAAATCAGGAACATCTGTAACGGTAACGGGTCGGTTAGGGGTACCAGACGGGAAAACGGACCTCGGCCATAGACTGCGCCCCAAATTGAGAGAGAGGTCACCACACACAGGGAAGTGCTAACTCCCAACGATCCGAATCGCAATGCGGACCAAAGCAGAAATGGAACCAGCGTATAGAAAAGTGCCGGCGTTCTGCTGTCCTCTGGGACCGTGAACACGATGTAGCTAACAAGAACCAGCCCGGCGATGAGCATCCCCCCCTCGAACTGATGGGCGCGCGATCTTCGCATGAATACACCCCCTTCGCTTACCCAACTTAACAGGGCGGGGGTTACCGTCAGGAAGGCCAGCACCTCAGACAAGAAAACAATCTTCCAGCCCATCCAATAGTCGCGGGCGATGCCAGAAGCGCTAAAAAACGCTCCTGCGGATGGCGCCAGGATGATGGCGAAGAACGAATACTTGAGCAAGGCCCTCACGCTGTTGAGCCTAGGCACGCCGGCGAAGCAATATCTGAGACCAATGGCCGAAACGAGCACTTCGACCGTATTGCCCGGAACAAACCGGGCAATCGAACTCAGAGGCACGCCCGCCTGCAGGTCAGCAACAGCAAACCCAACGAAGGATGCGGGAATAACCACTGGCCAGACATTGACCGGGACCAACAACAATCCTGTTACCAGAATCGCGCAACCTGGCCACAGCGGCCACACTGTCTTGGGATTCGAAACCAGCATCCCCACCAGTGTTGGGACGAGGTACGATGATGCGATTGTTACGCACACCACAAGCAATGTCGAACGGGAACCATACATCTCGCCGTTGAAAATACGGCTACGGAAGTTTGTTATGCCTGCCTCTAGCATCGTGAAGCACAGCCCCTTGACGAATCGATTTCAAGGCGTTCGGTTTGCGTTATCGCAGATGACCAACAATCTTTTTTGCAGGGTGAATGGTACATCCGGTGAGCCACGACTGGCGAAAAATCGCCATCTCTAACAATGTCGGCGGTGTCAAGATGTTTTCAAGCACACTGCCGCATCCGCTCCGAGCCGAGCGCCATTTCGCTCTAGTTGAGATTTGCCAGGCCAACCGTAGGCTCGCTTCTAATCGTTGCGGGGCAGGAACTCAGTCCGACCCATCCATCTCTTCGATCGCAACCTCGATGATGATTACTACTTCGAACTCCCCGGTGAAGGGAGCGGGATGCCCAATCATTGCGGCGGTGATTTACTGCACACCATGGCGATTTCCGGCTCTCCCGCGTGCGAACCGAGCTGCTGCATTTCGTCGTAGTCCCAGCCGCGGAAGCCCGTGTGATAGTCACAACCTATAATGATCATTTCGGCGCCTTTCTCCCGAGCCTGCTTGGTTGGCTTTAGCACCACCAACTTTACCCGGGCCGGGGAGCCGACATTGTTATGGAATCATTACACTAATTGACCTCAAAAAGGCGAACAAACAGCGCACACCGGCGAGATGGGCCTATAATCGGGCCGGGGGGCGCCATGTCGGAACTGGAGAAGCGTGTAGAAGAGCGATTCGGGGTGCTTCCCAATTTCTTCCGTCTCGCACCCGAGACTCCCGACATCATTGAGAAACTGTGGGGATTCGCACAGGCCGCATACCTTGACAATCCTCTACCCTCCGTATTTAAGGAACGTCTCTTCGTCCACCTGTCGCGCTTTTGCGCCGTCCGCTACTGCATTGCTCGTCATGTTGGTTTCCTGGTGGGGCTTGGCCGTCCCGCTGGCGATCCGACTGTGCGTACGCAAAGTGTT
>Ga0070716_100001022_pt1 | contig 12240 bp, 9 predicted proteins | sample LARL112metaG_FD_71395 | JGI IMG/M metagenome (GOLD analysis project Ga0070716, IMG submission 71395) | Corn, switchgrass and miscanthus rhizosphere microbial communities from Kellogg Biological Station, Michigan, USA - LAR L11-2 metaG | ecosystem: Host-associated > Plants > Roots > Rhizosphere ... | reverse complement strand
CTTCCCGCGCGGAACTCATGCTTTGCGCTGCCTCGCTTTTGATGTGCCCGCCGCTCGCCTTCGGCGATAAACTGCAAATCACCAGCACGCCGGCGGGGGCAACCGTCGAGCTCGATGGCGCGCGCTCAGCCCCACGGACCTTCTGGAGGTTCTACACCGGTTTTATCCCAACGTAGCACTGGCGAACCCTGGCGTTACTCAAAGCACAAAGCCCGCGCCCACAGCCGACAGCGTCGAATCCTCCGAAGCGCTGAAGACCTCTTCCCGGGCGTAGCGGAGGCCGTGGGCACCGTTTCCGTCTCTTCCGAACCGGACGGCGCGGAAATCTTCGTTGACGACAAATTCCTGGGCAACGCTCCCGCCACGCTGAAGTTTCCTGCAGGACCGCATACCATCCTGCTGAAATTCCCAGGGCACGCCGATTGGCGCCGATTTTTGGAAGTCCTCAAAATCAAGCAAGACCTCGCTCAAGACGGCTCTCGAACCTACTCCGTGAGGCCAGGGGGGGCGGGTTTCTCTCAGCGCGGGCGGGTGGTCAGGCCGGCTTGTTTCCAGAGCTTTTCCCATTGCCAAATGCCTGGCGTTTTGTCGAGGGCGCGGTAACCGAGTTGGTGGGCCAGCATCAGAATCTGACCGCGATGATGCGCCTCGTGCGAGAACATATAAGCGAACATGGTCCCCCCGGCGGGCCATGTTGGCATCCAACTATCGCGAAAAAACTTTGCAACGCGGCGATTCGGAGCGGCCGAGAGCGCATCGGACAACATGCGCAGACACTGCGCGGCGCTTCTCCGGTGCGCGGCGGCAGTCTGCTTCATGGCGCAACGCTCGGGGTCGAGCGGCGGTGGACACTTCAGATGCGGCGCAGAAAGCCTCAGCCATTTAAGACGTGTGTTGTGCAGATGTGCGAAGATGGCCGCGATCGTCCGGCCATTGCCTTTTTGACCCACCGGCCGGGCGCGCCACGCACGAGCGTCGAGATGCGAGAGGATGAGCTGGTTCATCGAGTCATTGACCGCGTAGGTTTCAAGCAGGGTGTCGCGAATCTCGGCAAGCGCCGCGTGGGATAGGAGTGCCATGAGAGGTCGCCAATTTGAGGTATGTTAGCAGAGTAAGTCTTGAGGAAGGGCCATCTACTTGACGATGTGGCGTTGCCTCACCGTGAGGCTCGCTCCCTATCTACAAATGACATTTTCAAAAAGAAAAAGCAGGGCGCCGCAATGGACGCCCTGCGAGCTCGCTTCGCTATCTACTATTCGGGTTGTTCCGGCTCCGGCTGCTTCGGAATCTCCGGATTCTGGTCCGGCGGCGCCTGCTGTGGGTGCTCGGCCACCGGCGTGACCTTGGCTGCAGACGTATCGCTCGCGGCCAAGTCCGAAGGCCTATACTTGGGCGCGCTGATGTACCCATGAACGGAGTTCTTGCTGATCTTATTCACCACGACCTGCACCGGCTGTGACTCATTCTCCGTGTGGATCCAAATCGGCTCGAAGAGATTCACTCTTTTCTTGCTGAGTTGATTGTCGTCAACGACCATCGACAAGTCGTAATTCATGTGCTTGGCATCGGTCCTGCGCAAGGACAGGGTGAGCGGCCCGAAGCGCTGGAACTGCTTGGACTTCGTGAGATCGAATTCGAAATAGTTGCGCTCGCCGCGCTTCTGCAATACGACGAGCTCCTCATGAGTTTTGGCGATGGAACCGTTCAATTCATCCTTCGTCGAACTGAGACTTCCTTCCAGGTCCGCGCGGTTCTTGGCCACCAGATCCTGCGTCTCTTTCAACTCCTTCTGCTGATCGTCGATGCGCGCCTGGAGCTCTTTGAGACGCTTACTCTCCGCAGGGCCCTTCTTACCGGATGCAACCTTCGCCGCCGCCTGGACCTTGGCTAGCTCGGCAGCTTGCTGCGCGGCTGTCACGTCATTCAGCTTCGCTGTAACCGTATTCAACTGTCCCTGCATCTCGTTAATCGTAGCGTTGGCCATGGACTGTTGCGCAGTCAAATGGCCGACGAGAATTTGCTGCCGGAAGCCGTAACCAAGAGCTATCCCGGCCACAACAATCAGCGCAACGACAGCCAGCAAGAGCCATCGATTGGCGCCAAACGCCGCGAATCCCGTCTCATTGCTGCTTTGATTTTCTTCAAAATGTTCCGCCATACGTTTTCTCCTCGATCTCGTACTCTAGTGGTCCGACCGGCGCGGAGGAATCACTCAACGCGGTTGGGCCGCCAAAACCTTTCGCGTCTTGATGTGTTCGTTTGCTGGCACAAGAACCCTTTCTTGGCATGAGCAATCGAGGTACCGAGCAGCGGGAAACCGGCTCGTGGTTAAGTCCTCTGTTGTCAAGAGACAAGGACAAAGGGAAGAAGTAGCTTTCCACGAGGCAGGTACTAGTCCTGGTATTTTTTCCCTATTGCCGGAGCGACTTTCTCTGAAGTCAAGCTCACCTTTCTGGATGAATTCTCTCGCCGTCGCGTTGCCCCATTCCTTTCGCTGTGCTAGCATCCGCGTCGTCAGGAGACCGGACCAGGGATTATTTTGTCAAACCTTCGCCCCCGCCCCACGGGGACCCAGGTGCAGCGGCCACGTTCTCCTCCCTCAGTTCTAACTTGCCAGGCGCAGGCCCGCGCCGGAAATCGTCCGCCCGGACCTCGCCTCTGGAGGCTTGCATGAAGAGCTATCTCACAAAGGACATACGAAACGTCGGCATTGTAGGCCACGGCGGCACCGGCAAGACGCAACTGGTGTCGTCGTTACTCTTCGCCGCGGGAATGACGACGCGGTGGGGAAAAGTTGCGGAAGGCAGCACTACCACGGACTGGGACGAAGAAGAAATCGCGCGAAAAATTTCCATTCAAACAGGGCTAGCCTTCGCCGAATGGCCTCCTACTCCGACTGGACCTTCGGGTTCTTCGGACAGAGTCAAAATCAATTTCATCGATCTCCCCGGCTATTCCACTTTCATTACGGAAACGAAAGCCTCGCTCATTGCCGCCGATGCCGCGCTCATCGCGGTTGACGCGCACGTCGGCGTACAAGTGACCACGGAAAAGGTTTGGGACTATTGCACCGAGTACGATATTCCTCGCGCTTTCGTGCTGACGTGGATGGACCGCGAGCTGTCCAGTTTCGAACGTTCGATGGAGTCGCTCCAGGAGGTTTTCGGGCGCAACGTGGTTTCTCTGCAATTGCCGATCGGCACGGAAAGAGGATTCCGCGGCGTTATCGACTTGGTGGCGATGAAGGCCCACATTTACAAACCCGATGGCGACGGCAAGCCGTCCATCGAGGAAATTCCCGCCGCGCTCGCCGACGAAGCCAAGGAAGCACACGAAAAGCTGGTCGAAATGATCGCCGAAGGCGACGACGAAATGATGGAGGAGTTTTTCCGCGAAGGCACGATTCCCATCCATGATCTTATTCCGGCGGTCCGCAAAGCCATCGTCGCCGAGAAAATCTTCCCCGTTCTAATGACGTCCGCGATCCACAACATCGGCACGGCAAGCCTGCTCACTTTTCTCGCGGATGCGTTCCCGCATCCTGATGAGCACGCACAGGTTGGCTTCAAGCAGCCTGGGGGGAAAGGCGACCGCGTCGAGCGCAAGTACGATGACAGCCAGCCAGTGTCTCTATTTGTTTTCAAGACGCTGGCAGATCCGTTCGCAGGCCGGATCAACTATTTCAAAGTAAAAAGCGGGGTGCTGAAAAATGACGCCACGCTCAACAATTACAATCGCAACCTGCCGGAACGGTTCCAGCATACCCAGGTCGTTCAGGGCAAGCAGCTCACGGAAGTCGGCGAACTTCACGCCGGAGACATTGGAGCCATCGCCAAACTGAAGGAAACGACTACCGGCGAAACACTCGGAGACAAAGCTTCGCCCATTTATTATTCACCGGCGCAGCTTCCCGAGCCTTCCATCACGTTTGCCATCGAGCCGAAAACGCGCGCCGATGAAGACAAGATTGGTGTTTCGATTCATAAAATCCTCGAAGAAGATGCCGCGCTGCGCTTTTCCCGCGATCCGCAAACGAAGGAATTCCTGCTCGCAGGTTCGGGGCAGCAGCACATCGAAGTGGTCGTCGCCAAGCTGCACAAGCGCTACCATGTTGACCTTACTTTGAAACCGCCCAAAGTTCCGTACCGCGAGACCATCCGCGGCAAAGCCGACGTCGAGGGCAAGCACAAAAAACAGTCCGGCGGCCACGGACAGTTTGGCGTGTGCCGGATCAAGATGGAGCCCGTCGAGCGCGGCAAGGGTGTGGAGTTCGTCGATGATGTTTTTGGGGGGGCGATCCCCAAGAATTGGATTCCTTCGGTCGAGAAGGGCATCCGCGACGCCGCCGCAAGGGGCTACCTGGCAGGATTTCCCGTTGTGGACTTCCGCGCCATCCTCTATGACGGCAAGTACCACGACGTCGATTCATCGGACATGGCGTTCAAGATCGCGGGCTCACTGGCTTTCAAGGAGGCGATGAAACAGGCGCGCCCCGCCCTGCTCGAGCCGATCATGCACGTGGAAGTCTATGCGCCGGATCAATATTCCGGCGACTTAATGGGCGACCTTAGCTCGCGACGCGGCCGCATCTCCGGCAGCGAATCGCGTGGCCACAACGTGATCATCAAAGCGCTGGTACCGCTGGCCGAAATGCTGAGCTACGCGACGGATCTTACGTCCAAAACACAAGGGCGCGCGACGTATTCGATGGAGTTCTCGCACTATGATTACGTTCCGAACGAGTTGGCGGAAAAAGTGATCGCCGCCCATAAAGCCGCCCACGGAGAACAACTCGTGGAGGAAGAAGCGTAATTCTATTCCTGGTTCTGCAAGCTTGGCATGGAGTGAGGCGTTCTTACAGTCGCCGGACGGTCCCGCGGATCACGAATTCCGTGGGCAGGATGCGTTGACTAAAGGTCATTCGCGGATGGTGTAGCCGCTCGAGAAGCATCTTCATGCAGGTTTCGCCGATCTCCTCTTTGTTAACGCGAACAGTCGAAAGCGGCGGGTCCATCAGGGCGGCTTCCTCACGGTCGTCGAAGCCCACCAGGCTGATATCATCCGGTACCTTCACTCCATGTCGGCGCAGCGACCGCCAAAGCCCGTAAGCAATTTCATCGTTGCCGGCCATAGCGGCAGTGGGCCGCGGCTGGCGCGAAAGGATTCGCCCCGCGCTCTTTTGACCGAAATCGACGAAGCTCTGAGGATTTCGCGAAGTGATCAGGACGTGTTTTAGCTTGTTTTCCCGCATCGCTTGCCGGTAGCCTTCGAAGCGGCGGCGAAGCCACGGGTAGGAAATATCCGCGGCGAAAACAATGTGGCGATGGCCCTTGCCGATCAGATATCGCGTGGCATGCAGCGTCCCATTGAAATCGTCGAAGCCTACCTGGTCAAATTGTTGCTCGTCCTCCATACCAACTACATTGTTACTGAAGGCTACGAAGGGCATATGGATGGATTCGATCCTGCGAAGCAGGTTCGGGTAAATCGTCCCCGCCAGAATGAGTCCGTCGATCAAGCCATGCTCCTGAAGGACGGGAGGCAGGTCGATCCTATCGGAAGGTGTTCTGGGGGAATAATGAAGCGCGGCGAACAGCACGTGCTGTTTCAAGCCGCTGGCATACGATTCGACGCCTTGCAGAATGCGCGCATGAAAAGGATGGAGAAAATCGCGGTTGCTCAACAGGAAGCAGACCATTTCTGCGCGGCGTTTGAGAATCCGGCGGGCCTGCGCGTTGGGGCGGAATCCCAGGCGTCGAATGGCCTCAAGGACTCGCGCGCGCGTTTCCCGGCTCACTTGAGAGCTGGAATTCAGCACGCGAGAAATTGTTCCAATGCCGACGGACGCGGCTTGAGCAACCTCGCGAATTGTTGTTTTCCTTGGAACTGCTTCCATGGCGGTGAGGCCCTTTGTTGGTCTGGTGCCTTGGTCGGTTCTGGAGGGATCGTCGCCCTCTTCACCGCGGTAAGTCTAGCACACCAAGACGATGGAGATATCCCTAGCCTGCCTGGGGATTCGCGCCAGTGGAAAGAAGCAAGAAAACCGATGCAAGACATTAGTTTCACGAGAATCGGGCTTGACAGGGGGTTTTCGCTCAGTTAGGGTGTGGAACCAGTTCCAGGGGTTCGCTTGTCTTATCGGGGATGCAGTCTTCAAGTGGGGTGAGGTTATGAAAAAACTGTTTGGTTCGTCTTCCTCTTGGATTCGTAGGCGGAATAGATCTAATGCGATTCATGCTGAAAAATTTGCGGCGCCCGCCACTAGCGGTCTGTTTAGACTATGGCAAGTTGGCGCGGCCGTTCTGCTCGGGGCATCACTTTTGGGGTTCACTGCGCCAGTCATGGGACAGGCGGTCAATGCGACGCTGCTCGGCACGGTGATGGACGCCAGCGGAGCGACGGTGGCGGGGGCAAAGGTCACCGCTATAGAAACGAAGACGGGTCTTAGCCGTAGCACGACGACGAATGATAGCGGGAATTATGCATTTGCCGATCTTCCCCCAGGTCAATATGAAGTCGCTACAGAGAAACAAGGATTCAAGAAAGCAGTGCGATCCGGCGTGGATGTTGTTGTGAACACGGACACGCGCGTGAACCTTACGCTTGAGCCGGGAGCTATAACCGAGAGCGTAGTAGTGAATGCTGAAACTCCGATACTCCAAACGGACCGAGCCGATGTCGGCGCCAAGATTGAAAGCCGGCAGGTGGTTGATCTTCCCCTGGGGAATAACCGCAATTTCCAGAATCTGTTGAATCTAGTGCCGGGAGCTACTCGCGCACATAGAGTGCATTCTGAGTTCTTCAATGCGCAAGACAGCTTGTCGACGGAAGTAAATGGCCAAGCTCGCCTATTCAATAACCTGCAGATCGAGGGGGTGGATGACAATGAGCGCACGGGCTTGCTGCAAATCTACATCCCTCCCGCAGAGGCCATTCAGACGGTTGACGTAGGAACGAGCAACTACACAGCCGAGTTCGGACGCGCCGGTGGCGCCGTCACCAACGTCATTTTGAAGTCGGGCACAAACGACTACCATGGCGCGGCCTATGAGTTCAATCGGATAAGCGCTTTGGCAGCCAAGCCTTTCTTCCAGACCCTGGCCAAAGCCCCGACCACTTACAACTATTATGGCGGCAATGTGGGCGGTCCCATCCTGCGAAACAAGCTCTTCTTTTTCGGCGACATCCTGCGGATCGACGATTCACGGGGTAAGTTTGACATTCTGACCGTGCCACGGGATGACTTCCGGGGCGGAAATTTCGGGGCCGTCACGCAGCCAATATATGATCCATATCAGACTACCGACGCGACGCACGCGACCCTGGCTCTTGATGCCAGTGGAAAACCGATTCCAGTTGCGCCCGCCAGCCGAACGCAGTTCCCCAATAATATAGTCCCTGCGAGCCGCTTCAGTCCGCTGGCGCTGAAGATTTTGGCGCTCATTCCACACACCAATGTGGCCAACCCGGGCCTCAGCACCAACTATCAACAAAACACGCGCTTTCTGAAAAACACCACGGCCTTCGACACTAAATTTGACTTCAACCGCAAGGATAACGACCGTTTCGCTTTCAGGTTCAGCCGCGCCGTGCAGAGCCTCAACGATCAGCCCATCTTTGGCCTGGCCGGAGGCCCCAAGGGCGGAGGTTTCCAGGGTACCGGCGAGCAACACGTCCAGAGCGGAGCTCTAAACCATACGCATGTGTTCTCGGCAAGCCTGATTGCTGAGACGCGTGTTGGTGTGAGCCATTACAGAAATATTGCCCTTAACTCGGACTACGGCTCCAAGGCTTCAGACGCTCTGGGCATCACCGGCGTCAATCTGGACGCCTTTACGAGCGGCCTGACGGGCATTGACATCCAGAACGGATTCTCGAGCCCGATAATTGGTTACTCGGCGTCCCTCCCGTGGGACCGCGGCGAGACCAACATCAACGCCGTGACTAACTGGACGAAGATTCATAGAAATCACACCTTCAAGTGGGGAGTTGATGTCCGCCGGCTGCGCGACGATTTGGTGCAAGCCCAGACGTTCAGCCCACGGGGAGTCTTCCGCTTCGGCACGAGCACGACTTCAACACCAACGTCGGCAACATCTAGGGGTAACAATTTCGCCGCGTTTCTTATCGACGCGCCCTCGGAAGTGGGGCGCGACGTCTCCGTGATATCCGGATCGTGGCGAGAGACGGAACTCTTCAGCTATGGACAGGATAAGTGGCAGCCAACTTCCAAGTTAACGCTGGATGTTGGGTTGAGGTGGGAGCTCTATCTCCCACCAACACCGCAACATTCCGGCGGCTATTCCAATTACGATCCCACGACCAACACCTTGGTGCTCGCCGGAATCGGGGGCAACCCGCTGAACCTTGGCCGTGACACCTCCTACCATTACTTTGCTCCTCGCTTCGGCTTGGCTTATCGCTTCACAGAACAATTTGTCCTACGCGGGGGTTTCGGCATCAGTTTCGAGCCTTTTCCCAACAACCAGTACGCCTGGAATTACCCCGTGCGCCAGGCCAATGGCACTAACCAATTGAGCGCCGGCGCTCTGCCAACGTGGCCCAGCGGCCAGATTGCTTCAATGGGTTTCGGATTTCCGTCGCCAGCCCCAGCGGCACTGCCGAGTAACGGGGTCATATCCGGCGTATGCCAAGTTCCGCCCGTTCCCGGGGTCGCCTGCATTGGGCTAAATTCCCAATACAACGTGGTAGACAAGAACTTTCAGCAGCCGTACGTTGAATCCTGGAATCTCGCCCTGGAACGCGCGCTGCCCAAGAATTTCGTGCTGGACGTTGCCTATGTAGGGAACCATGGCGTGGACATTCCCATGGACGTCGATCTGAATGCCGCGGTTGCTGCGTCCGTCGGTGCCACTTGTCCGCAAAGGCCCCTATGCGCCTTGTTTGGCAGAACAGCCGCCACGGATTTTCTGTTCAAGCCAACCAGCTCGAATTACCACGCCTTGCAGGCAAGATTCAATCATAGGATGAGTGGCGGGCTTCTGCTAACTACTTCCTACACTCTCGCAAAGGCTTTGGCGTACAGATCGGATGTGGGCGATGGAGGCGGGAACGACGGAGGAAGCCCGTCCTTCTATCTGAACTTCCAACGCAACTACATGGAAGTCAGCAACAGCCGTAGGCACACTTTTGTGCAAAGCGTGGTTTATGACTTGCCGTTTGGGAAGGGCAAGCCCCTGCTGCATTCAGGCTGGGCGAACTGGGTTGCCGGGGGCTGGCAGGTGAGTACAGTTATGACGATAATGAGCGGCAGGCCGCTGGATTTCAGCGCTAGCGGAACAGCGCTCAACGCGCCGGGCACGCGCCAGACCCCGAACCAAGTGGGACCTTTTCGCGTCCTCGGCGGAATCGGGCCCGCGCCTAATGGGGCGTGGTTTGATACTTCGTCCTTCATTGCAATCAACACCCCGCAGACCGCTGGAAACATGAGCCGGTTTATGTTCGCCGGACCACGCTACTTCAACCTCGATGCCGCAATGTTCAAGAGGTTCCCGTTAAGAGAACGAATCGGCCTGGAGCTTCGTGCGGAAGCATTCAGTGTAACCAACACTCCGCAGTTCGATCAGCCAAACGGAAACGCCAGTGATGCTGTTGGTTTTGGCCACGTCACCGGTACGATTGGCGGCAATCGTACCCTGGAACTGGGTGCCAAGCTGACTTTTTGATTGATTCTAGCGCGCCAGACTCTTTCGTGCGTCGAACCCGTGCCCGCTTGCGGCTCTGAGTTAGAGTTGCGGCTGCTGACCGGCCAATGGTCAAGGGCGGCGTAAAATTGCCCGCCATCCACGGCCCCTGTTCTTGAGGCATCAGGTAGGAGGAGTCCGTATGACGGTTCGCGTTTCACGTCGCGAATTTCTCACTGGGCTTGGGGTGATGACAGCCGCGGCTGCTTTTCCCTCGATCCCAGGCTATGCATCCATGGATTCGTCAATGAAATCGCCATTCCGGATTGCGGTTATCAACGACGAAATCGGCCAGGACTTTGAGCACGTCTGCGAAATAGCCGCGAAGGAATTTGGGATGGAATGGATCGAGCTGCGCGGCATGTGGAACAAGAACCTGCTCAAGCTGGACGCGAAGGAAGTCGAAGAGGCGCGGCGTATTTTGGAAAAGAACAAGCTGCGCGTTACGGACATCGCCAGTCCTCTCTTCAAGGTGGATTGGCCGGGGGCACCGAAGTCGAAGTACAGCCCCAAGCGCGATCAGTTCAACGCTGATTTTACTTTCGAGCAGCAGGATGAAGTGCTCGAACAAAGTATTGAGCTGGCCAAGAAGTTCCAAACCGATCGCGTACGCTGCTTCGATTTCTGGCGCTTGGATGATCAAGCGCCTTATCGAGCGGCCATGAATGAAAGTTTGCGGAAGGCCGCAGAAAAAGCGGCGAAAAAAGATGTGATCCTGGTTCTTGAAAACGAGCCCGCTTGCAATACTGCGACTGGGGCAGAAGCCGCCAAGGTGCTTGCTGCGGTTACGTCCTCCAACTTAATGCTCAACTGGGACCCGGGAAACGCCGCGGAGCATGATGAGAAGCCTTACCCGGATGGATACGAGCTCTTGCCGAAGAATCGAATTGGGCACTGCCATTGCAAGGATGCGGTAAAGAAGCCGGACGGCAAAGGCTACTCGTGGGCAGCCATGGGCCAGGGCATCATCGATTGGGCCGGCCAGTTCAGGGCGCTGAAGCGCGACGGCTACCATCTCGCGGTGAGCCTCGAGACGCACTGGCGCGGAGCGGGAACGCCGGAGGAATCGACACGGCAGAGTTGGGGGGGCATGAAAAAAGCCCTGCAAGAGGCTGGAGCGATATGATCCAGCCCGGATCGCCGAAAGCATGATGTCCATCGTTAAGCTTGATTGACACTCAGTGTCCCATCGAAAGTTAGTTCTTTCTATGCGCACACCAGCGCAGCGGCAAAGGCAAAATGAATGAATGAAGTGGCTGTGGAGGAAGAGTTTGCACTCCCATGGGTGGAACGCATTGCTGTGGCGGAGTGGGGGGATTCAAGCCTCGGTTGTTGAATGGGAGGTGAGAGGTTGGCGAGCGTTGTTATGTCTCTTGTTTTCAACAAGTATAGACCGTTTAAAAGAGGCGTTCCATATTTATGGCATTCGTGGGAGAATGCTTGTATGAAAGAGCAAGCGATTCGGACCACGGTCGATATTCCCGCTTCCCTTTACCGCAAGCTCAAGGAGCAAGCTGCCGCACAGGGACGGTCCATCCGCGAATTGATCCTCTTGGGCGTACGGGTCACCCTCATCGAGGGCAAGCGTCCTCGTGCCAAGAGGGTCAAGTTTCCGCTCATCGCGTCAGATGGGCCGAAAGTCGATTTGACCAACGAACAGATCTATGAACACGTTGAATTTCCTTGATGCCAATGTCTGGCTGGCTCTGGTGTGGGGTCGACATATTCACTCCGAAAGGGCGCGGGACTGGCTTGAGAAGTCGCCAGAAGAGAAGTTCTTTTTCTGTCGATTCACGCAGTTGACAGTACTTCGGCTTCTCACATCAGCAACAGTGATGGGGAGCGACGTGAGAAAAATGGTGGAGGCCTGGGATCTATGGGACAAGGTTTGCGCGGACGATAGGGTCGCATATCTCTCCGAACCCGAGGCAATAGAGCCTGAATTCCGCCGGCAGTCTAGACTCCGTACTTCTTCGCCTAAAGTGTGGGCAGATTCCTATCTTCTGGCATTTGCAACCGTGGCGGGTTTGAAGCTTGTCACTTTTGACCGAGCACTTCGTTCACGAGCCTCCGAAGTGCTCGTTCTTTAAGTCATGTAGTTCGGCGTCGGGTATCCAGCTGGATAGATAAGCTATGACCTTGCAACTGCAAAGAAGCCGTTGGCGCGGTTCATGGCTGTATATATTAATATATATGTTAAATTACTTTCTTTATATTAAAGGAGGGGGGATTCGAACCACCGGTACACGTTTTAGCGCGTACAACGGTTTAGCAAAACGAGTGATTGCGTCTGGCTCGCTGGTAAGTTGATGAAAACTAACGACGCCGTTCGGCTCGCTCTGGGCGGTTTGGGCACGTTTGGCAGCCTATTGATAAATTGGGATAAAGCCTTTGGGTACCGAGAGACTGAATGCGACGGTTTGCCAAAAAATTCACTCTGATCCGTTCGCACTGACTAACCCCATTTGTTTTTGTTCGCGTTACAGGCTCTCATTCGTACTGAGCGACAAATTCCGGGCCTCGCCGCGACCGACTG
>Ga0070716_100001017_pt1 | contig 12283 bp, 10 predicted proteins | sample LARL112metaG_FD_71395 | JGI IMG/M metagenome (GOLD analysis project Ga0070716, IMG submission 71395) | Corn, switchgrass and miscanthus rhizosphere microbial communities from Kellogg Biological Station, Michigan, USA - LAR L11-2 metaG | ecosystem: Host-associated > Plants > Roots > Rhizosphere... | reverse complement strand
TCCGCAAGCTTCGGATAGTGATGGTTTACGAAAACGAAGGAGCCGATCTTCTTTCGGTCCAGTACCCTTCCCAGCGGATTACTTAGTCCGCTCGCTCTCGCAGATGCAGGGCAGCAAATGCGTCCGGACTTCCCCAACGGGCACCGTCCCTCTTTAGACTTGGCAGATTGGGCACGATTATACGCCTGCCGAAACCCTTGCGGGATAACTCCGGTCGAGATTCTCGAGATTCTGGACGCATCACGCGCAACTCTTCCATGGTATGGTCCCCGCGAGAACGACAATAACGCCAATAAGTACTGCTCGTCCGATGTACGCTGTTGTGTTAACGAGGCCTTGGAGAGCGCCACGTATTTCGGGTGCACCGTTACACCGAGGAAGAGATCGCGAAAGCAGCGACGACAATCTGAAAGCGGACAATCTTGAATTGTCGATTCTCAGTTTCTTGTTTGCTGACTACCCGCCAACAACGCTGTCATGGGAACCTCGAGCTACCCTAATGCCCGATTTCCTGTACTCTCCGTTGTGAGGTAGACTTTTCCCGGCATATCGGTGCAAAGAACTAAAGATCGAAAGTGGGGCCGGCGGTTTGCGTGACTCATCCAAAGCCTCTCTCTTGCGTCGATAAGCGTCGTGACACGATGAGTGAACTCTCCAGGCGAGAATTTGCAAAACTAATCGGGGCCGCGGGTATTGCTTCGAGTTTCCCGCAACAGCCCCAAACTGCCAGCCGAACAATTGGCATCCAAGTGGGAGCGGTGTCATTTATCGACGAAGGCGTTGAGTCTGTTTTGGATCGCTTTCAGAGAGATGTCGGCATCAATGCCTTGTTTATCGCGAGTTTCAGTTATGGCCGCGGCATTGCCGGCCGACAAGTTCCTGGCCAGCCGTTGCCGGACCATGGTAAGCAGGAATACGATACCGAATTTCACGGGGGCAATTTTGCCCGCACACGCGAGCAGTATTATGCGCACACTTCCTTGAAAAAGATCGAGGCTCCCGACCATCCCGGGTTCGACGTGCTCGCAAGCGTTCTACCCCCAGCACAGTCGCGACGCATGAAGGTTTTCTGCTGGTACGAAGATGTTTTTCGCCGCGATCTGGAAGGCATTGACCGCTTGCAAGAGGTGACGCTGTCGGGCAAGAAAGCGAGCACGCTTTGTTTTCATAACCCTGAGGTACAGGCGTTTTGGCAGGCGCTCACGGAAGACTATGTCCGTAGTTATCCGATTGACGGTGTCATGTGGGGAAGCGAGCGTCAGGGCCCTTTCGGCAATGCCATCGGCGCCATGCACGGTGGGGCTCGATCGAATCCACTTGAAGTGACGTGCTTTTGCGATTTCTGCAAGCGCAAAGCAAAGTCTCGCGGGATCGAGGCGCAACGAGCCGTCGAAGGATATACAAAACTTGCCTCGGTCGTGCAGGAGAGCCGTGCAGCAAAACGCCCGACCGACGGCTATTTTGTTTCTTACTGGCGGCTGCTGCTGAAATATCCGGAGATACTTGCGTGGGAAAAGATGTGGACTGACGGTCAGCAAAGCACCTACACAAACATCTACCAGCTTGCAAAGTCGATTCGCCCGGACGTCGGCGTTGGCTGGCACATTTGGCACAACAATTCGTTCAGCCCCTTTTATCGAGCGGAGCAGGATTATGCCGAGTTTCGCAAGTACTCCGATTTTCTCAAGGTAGTCATCTACAACAATTGCGGCGGACCTCGGCTCGCATCGTACGCGAACAGTCTGAGCCGCACGATTTTCGGTGATTTCACTGCTGACGAAGTGCTGGGCCTCACTTACAAAGTGCAGGACTATCAAGGAGCGAATCTCGCAGAGGTTGGCCGCAAGGGGCTTCCTGCTGATTATGTGGCGCGGGAAACGCGACGCGCGGTCACCGGCGTTTCCTCTCATCTTGACGAGTCGGAGGCCGCGGCGAGCACTCGGAGGACACCAAAGATCTGGCCTGGGATCGACATTGATATTCCAACGGGCCAGGACGAAAAGAAAACCGAGCCACAGGATGTGCGCGACGCCGTTCGAGCAGCTCTGGGCGCCGGCACGGAGGGAGTGATCCTCTCCCGGAAGTATTCTGAAATGCGTCTGGCCAACCTGCGAGCGGCAGGAGAGGCGTTGCGCGGTTGAATGCCCTGAAGAGTTTTTACGCCAGCGCTACGACCTCGCAGTCCCCAATTCCAGGCAGCTCGATGGTGACGGTCTCGCGTTGTTGTTGAAATTTTAGAGCCGTGCCGGCGCGCAGAGCACGGACGGTCTTGATCCCGCGACCGCCGTTCACGCGGAAGCGTACTTGCTGCGGACCTAGCGGATAAATGTTGCGGATAGCGCCATGCGTCATGTTGGGATTTGTGTAGTTGAGCAGATGCAGCGCGTAACCGGGCTCGGTTTCCCAAGCAAATGCCTCGATGAGCCCCGGACCGTCGACTGAGACCACAGCCTCCGGACCACGCACCCAGCGAATGGCGTTCTGCAGGAGCTGGCCGAGATCGACATTCCCGGAACGCCAGCAGGTGCGATCAACGTCACCCGCAAAATAGGCGACGCGCGACTTCCCAACTTCCCGAAAGACTGCGGCGGGCTCGGTTGTCCGTGGCGTACGCGGATAGACCATTTCGGGCGGAAATGCAGGATAGGCAGGCACAACGCTCAATACGAGAGGACTCGAGTCCGCCTTCACTGGAACACGATTTTCAGGTCCGGGCAGCAAGGTCGTGCCCTTGAAGCCTTCGAGGATGGGATGTTGCGCTTCCATGCGCGAGTAACTGTTTCCTTTCGGGCCGAGGACCTCGCCCGCCACGTGTGCGCCGAAAACGTCGGCCAATTGAAAATCGGACCGGCTGTCGCCCCACTCCGTGTAACGTGAAGTTTCAAAAGTGGCGAGAAGCGAGCCTCCCTCGTTGACGTACTGTCGAATGGCCTCGCAATGAGCATCACTCAGGTAGGCAGCATTTGGAACCAGGAGTGCGCGGTATTTCTGCAGGGCCGCCGGGTCGAGGTTTCCTTCGTGCACAAAGTCAAAGAAGAAACGCCCTTCGAGAAGCGCGTAATACAGGCCTTGCAGATAGTCGATAGGGCTACCTCGATGGGGCGGGCGGCGGGAGGTTGGACGCGAGTAAAAAGCAACCGTATGCTGTGGATACAACACGGCCACATCTGCAATCGAGCGTCGATTTCGGAAATGCGACTCATTTGCTGCAAGCCAGTCAAAAAACGAACGGCCAACCTCACGCCAGCGCGTATCCTCTGGAGAACCGCCTAGCCAATGAAACCAGGGCACCATGCCACTGGCTGTGGTTTGAGCGAGCCAAAGCGTCAATTCAGCAGGCGACTTCGAGACGTGCCGCCAGGTTGGTTGCGCATTGCTGTAAGCACCCGAGACGTTCGTTATAGTGCGGCCCTGCATAACCGAATAGGCAACGCGGCCCTGCTGTGCACAATCCCATATCGGCGTTTCTCCTGAGCGGCCCTGGTGATCGGCATTGAACCACGCCGCCGCCTGGCTTATTTGCTTCAGGTCTTTTACGGTATCGAGCCCGCCGCCAAGATTGCCCACGTACACGGATTGCGGGTTCTTTTCACGCGCTATGTTGTCCCAGAGGAGCCAGATCTCCAGCACGCGATCCATGTACGCTTCGTAATACGTGCGGTAAATGGGATTCGAGGAGTCTGTTTCGGCGGGCGGCACGCCCCCTAGCTTCTCGAAAAGGCGCCGGCAGCTCTCGCAGTAACAGACTCGAAGAGCTCCTGTTGAGGGCCATCCATTGGTGAAGAAGCCGTCAATAGGATAACGCTGGTTGATTTCGCGATAGATTGCCGGCATCTGTTCGGAGAAATACGTGCTGAACATACAGGTGGCAAATAGCCAAGGGCTTTCCCCGTGAGGCCTGGGCGACCCATCCTGGTTCCGCTCGAACCACTCTGGATGGGCCTTTAGGGCATCCTCGTATGCAAGGTTGCAATCCATACGTGCGACAGCGCGGATTCTGCGGCGCTTCATCGCGGCCACCATTTCGCCAAATAAATCGCGGCTACCAAGGAACTCGCTGCGATGGTGATAAGGCACTTGGGTCGGATAGAACGCGACGATGCCGCCACCGTTCAGGAGCACTGCGTCCACCTTCAGAGAGGCCCAGTAGTCGCCCCAGGCTTCGGCGTCCATGGTCAACGGATCGCGTTCGTTGTAGTTGATCTGTCCACAGCGGCGCATGACCGCGTACCAGTGGCTTGAACTAGACAAGTTCTGTCCTTGCTTGAGGCCTTCGACGAGATCCCGACCATCATCGGCAGATCGTGACATCTCGCGTGTGACAGGGTACGGGAGAAAATCGGCAGGAAGCGCAATTAGGGAAGCAGACGTTAGCAGAAAGGAACGACGGTTCACAGCGCAGGAGTTTATCCCAGAACAGAGCCGGAGTCAGCGGGGGGCGAACGAGAGAGCGATTGCGGACGGACAACCCGGAAGTTATCGGTTCGTCCTTCTGATTAGTACCGACAAACGCGCTCGTGTTGATCGAACCAATCAACTCCGGCGAAGTTGGCCCAGTTGGTGGAGGTACCTCCCACGGCTGATGGCCGCGATGAAACGTAGTACAGACGTAGTATCAGTTGCGGCGAATGGCGGCAAAAAGCGAATAAACAGTGAATGAAAAGTGAGGAAGTAACGCTCCGGAGTTCACTGCAATTCACTAACTTTCCTCGGTTTAGCTTAGCTCCGGCGAATTGTGATTAAAATACTCTACTGGCTGTTAACCGAAGGGTTGCTAGTTCGAATCTAGCCCGGGGAGCCAAATTCTTTGCACTCAGGCATTTCTGAGAACACATTCTCACGATTTGCTTCCAGAAAATCACAGTGTCATGTAAGGGTGCAGGACCGGGGTGAATTTTCTTTCTTCCCGCCGGCCCGGTCCGAATGAAATCTTCTTCGGTGAGCTTTCGGTTGGGAGCAAATTTCCTGAAAATGCCCACTGTGGGATGATTCTAGCAGAGCGGATCCTTACGCTAAAGTCATCACAACTTGGCGAGTAGAAAATACCATATTCAGTGCTGGTCTTGAGTATGGTATGATGACATACTATGGAGACAGCGCGTAAGATCACCGTGGAAGTACCGCTCGAGCTTCTCAAGAAAGCGCGACGAGCCAGCGGTACCGGTATCACCCAGACTGTCCGCACCGGACTGCAGCTTGTGGCGGCATCGCGCACTTATGCTCGCCTACGCCAACTCCGAGGCAAGGTTCGCTTTACCCGCACTTTAGCAGAACTGAAAGCCGATCGATGATCGCGGCCGATACGAGCACATGGGTTGCCTTCTTAGAAGGTGGCGCAGGCCAGGATGCACTGCTACTCGATAAGGCGCTGGAAGATCGGCAGGTAGTTATGGTCCCCGTTGTGCTCACCGAGCTGTCAAGCGACCCGAAGCTCCCTGCAGGCGTTGCCGAAACGCTCTCAGAGGTGCCTTTGATCGAGATCGGACCTGGCTATTGGCAACGCGCGGGAGAGTTGCGAGCGAAGGTGCTGGCGAAACGCCGCAAGGCACGCCTCGGCGACGCGCTGATTGCCCAGAGCTGCATCGACGGAGGGGTTCCTCTCCTCACGCGAGACCGTGACTTCCGAGCTTTCGCCGAAGCTGCGCGCCTCGATCTTATACTTGGGTCGTGAACGGACTGACCGAGCCTCGTCCAGTTACACGGGCAAGCATGTCGTTATCCTGAAGTGCTTTCGCGTTTTCTCTAACGGGTTTCGCGGTTTAGGCACTCCGAACTGCGGGCGAACGCTGGTGTCATCCCAGTGTCATGCAAATTGCGATCAACAGCGGCGAATGACGATGAAAACTGAAAAGAGAAAGTGAATTTGAGTTAGTCGCTCTTGATCAGAACTTGCTGAATCCCTTCGATTTGTCTCGGCTCCGACAACTTGTGGTTAAATTGGTCTCAAGGCTGTTAACCGAAGGGTTGCTAGTTCGAATCTAGCCCGGGGAGCCAAATTCTCATAGAACCAATAACTTACAGTAACAAGAAAAATAAAAGAGTGTTTGGTCGTCAACCAAGAGGTGGGTGCTTCAAATCCACTCGCCCGACCACTTCTATTTCCCTCTGCGAATTTGAGTTACATGACATCAAGCTGCGAGTAGGGTTCCCTCTTTTGTAGCCCACGTAGCCCAAATAGGACGGCCTTTGCGCAACCCCTGGTCGGCGCTGAACCGTGTGCGTCACCAGTCGTTCACCGCCATGCGGGAATTTGTGGGCCAGTCTCCGAGTTGCCGACCATGCAGGAGTTAGGTCGCCGGCCTCTACATTGGTCGCGAACCCGTGATTAGGATTTCGACCAGTCTCCTCGCGCTTTGCTGCCAGTCCGGTCCGCTCGCCACATTTGAGACGCCAATCAGCGCGCGAAGCAGGTCAAATGGCTCGAGGTCCTTGCGTATATCGCCGCTTTTCATGGCAGCCTTCACAAGCGCATTGATCGCTCCCGAAACCTGAACGCGGGAAGAATCGTACAGCCTCGAAGGGCCGCCGACGACGCTATTCAGCACCGATGCGATGATGTGCTTTGCGGCGATGTAGTCAACGAAAAGCATCATCCAGGCCCGCAACGCCTCGATCGGAGGCAGTTTTGCGGATAGATCCCGTTGTGCTGCCGCCAGCTTTTCCACCTCAGTGTGATAAACGGCCTCGATCAGGGAATCACGCGTCGGGAAGTGACGGTATAAGGTGCCCGGCCCCACGCCGGCCTGTTTGGCGATGTCGTCCAAACTGGCGTCTGCACCTGACCGGGTGAATGCTGCCTTGGCCACTTCCAAAATGCGGTCGCGATTCTCCTGCGCGTCACTGCGCGGCTTTCGCCCGGCGGGTTGTGAAAGTTTCTTAGGCACGTCAAAAATCCATGTAACCGGAGACAGTCTCCGATTATCTAAAGATTCGGAGACAGTCTCCGTTTTATCGAATTCGCGGCGGCCCGTCAATACCGGTGGCATAGCCACGGAACTCGAACGGGCCAGCGCGAGGAGGAACACAATGGTGGACGTATTTGGGGCAACCTCAACAACAGAAGACGTTTTGTCCGGGATTAGTCTCCGCGGCAAACGGATTTTTGTTACCGGCGTTTCGGCTGGACTTGGTGTAGAGACGGCACGCTCCCTCGCCGCGCATGGCGCACATGTTGTGGGTGCTGCACGGGATCTAAAAAAAGCCGAAGCGGCAACCGCGCAGGTGCGAAAGGACGCTGCAGCCAATGGTGGAAGTTTCGCACTCGTCGCGCTCGATCTCGCCAGTCTGAAGAGCGTGCGAGTCTGCGCCGAAGGACTTCTCAAAAAAGGTGAACCCTTCGATGTGGTCATCGCCAACGCAGGCGTCATGGCAACACCGTTTACGAATACCGCGGACCACTTCGAGATGCAGTTCGGCACCAATCACTTGGGCCATTTCGTCCTCGTCAACCGGATTGCATCGCAGATCCGCGCCGGAGGCCGGTTGATCAACCTGTCCTCGGCAGGTCACCGTTACTCGAACGTTGATCTACAGGATCCCAACTTTGAGCGGACACCTTACGACCCGTGGCTCGCGTATGGCCGGTCGAAAACCGCAAACATCCTCTTTTCCGTCGGTTTCGACAAACGGCATCGCGGGCGTGGTGTGCGCGCCGCCGCCGTGCATCCCGGAGGCATACAAACCGAGCTTGGACGCCACATCGGCGCCGACCAAATTCAAAAACTGGTTGATCGGATCAGTTCTCAGCGTGCTGCGGAAGGCAAAGGCCCATTCCAGTGGAAGACTATTGCGCAAGGCGCCGCGACCTCGGTGTGGGCCGGCGTAGTTGCTCCCGCGGACGAAATCGGCGCTTGTTACTGCGAGAACTGCCACGTTGCCAACATCGTTCCAGAGGACGCCGCCATCTCCGTGGTCAGCGAAGGAGTTCGAGCCTACGCGGTGGACCCATCCAACGCCGAAGCCCTTTGGAAGAAGAGTGAAGAAATGGTTGGAGAGTCTTTTTAGACGTCGGGTTCGAGCTTAGGAATAAGAAATTGGCCATCGTCATGAATTAAAGAAAAGGAGAAATAGTGATGCGTGTATTCGTAACCGGTGCTACAGGTTTTGTCGGTTCCGCGATTGTTCGGGAGCTACTAGATGCGGGACATAAGGTGCTCGGCTTGGCTCGCTCGGACGCGGCTGCCGCGTCCATTGTCGCCGCAGGAGCCGATGTACATCGGGGTTCCCTGGAAGATCTTGAGAGCTTGCGCAGCGGAGCGGTCGCTGCGGACGGTGTGATCCACACAGCATTTATCCACGACTTCTCGAACTATGCGCCTGCTGCCGAGAAGGATAGGCGCGCTATCGAGACACTGCGAGGTGCGCTCGCGGGATCCGAGCGCCCATTGGTCGTCACTTCCGGAACCCTGCTCCTTCAGCGCCGAGGCCCGCTCGCAACGGAACAGGACGCGCCCATTCCCAGTTTTCCCCGCAAATCGGAACAGGCGGCAGCGGCGGTGGCTTCAAGTGATGTGCGGGTTTCCATTCTGCGCCTTCCTCCATCGGTCCATGGGGACGGCGATCACGGCTTCGTTCCGGCGCTCATCAAGCTCGCGCGTGAGAAGGGGGTTTCGGCGTATGTGGGTGACGGTCTTAACCGCTGGCCTGCCGTTCACCGACTCGATGCTGCTCATCTCTACAGGCTCGTACTGGAAAAGGGTTCAGCAGGAGCGAGCTACCACGCTATTGGCGACGAGAGCGTGCCCTTCAAGGACATCACTGGCGTGATCAGCCGCCGTCTGCGCGTCCCGGTTGGCAGCAAATCGCCCGAGCAGGCCGCCCACCACTTTGGTTGGCTCGCACACTTCGTTGGCCTTGACTCCCCGGCATCAAGCAAGCTAACTGAGGAAAAGCTGGGATGGCAGCCGAAACAGCCCGGGATTATTGCCGACCTTGAACGAGGGACATATTTCGAACCTGAACAGACCACGCACGCGGCCTCTTCGCACAGTTAAGGATGTGGACTGTATAAAACACAGGTCGCAAGATCACGCTGTACAAAACGCAATACAGAGCTGAAGCAAAAAGCAAAGGAGTACTCATGGCAAGCCAAACGGTTGGAACTATGAAGGATAAAGTCGCGATCATCACTGGTGGAAGCCGCGGGCTCGGGCGCAACACCGCGGTGAATCTTGCAGGGCGGGGCGTCAATGTCATTTTTACTTATCGCTCGAATCAGAAAGAGGCCGATTCCCTCGTCCGTGAAGTCGAAGCGATGGGAAGGAAAGCAATTGGATTTCGGCTCGATACCGGCGACACTCACGCATTTGACGCATTCGCGGCGGATGTCCGCAAGACGCTGCACGCTTGGGGACGAGATCGGTTCGACTACCTGGTGAACAATGCAGGCGGTTCGCTCCATGCCAATCTCGACCAAACCACCGAAGCGCAATTCGACGAGATCGTGAACGTTCATTTCAAAGGCGTGTATTTCCTGACGCAAAAGCTGCTTCCCCTAATTAAGGATGGCGGGCGCATCGTAAATATCTCGTCGGGACTGGCGCGCATTGCGCTACCGGGCAGCTCGGCTTACGGGGCGACGAAAGGCGCGGTGGAGGTGCTGACGCGTTACTTGGCCAAAGAGCTTGGACCGCGTGGCATCACGGCAAATGTCGTCGCTCCGGGCGCCATCCAGACCGATTTCAGCGGTGGCATGGTCCGTGACAATCCTGAGATTAATAAGCGCGTTGCCGAGATGACCGCGCTTGGCCGGGCGGGCGTGCCTGACGATATCGGACCGATGATCGCGGCGCTCCTCTCGGACGAGAATCGCTGGGTGAACGGTCAGAGAATCGAAGTGTCCGGCGGCATGGCGCTGTGAACGGCATGCTCAAAGGTGATGCGCAACTCGGAACGATCCTTGGCGGGAGTCTAAGTGTTGTGCACGAGTGACGGGCAACCCTTCCGTAATCCGGTAAGGTAAGGGTTGCCGACCACCCAGAGGTTATCTCGCCGCCTCGGCGATTGCCCCTTCGTAAAACAAGCGTTCCGGGCTCGACATGCTCCTGCCAGAATCGTCATTCGTTGACTCGCTGACGGCGCCGTAAGCACGAGCCAAGTCCCCGGTTTGGAGTCGCCATATGTTACTGTTACTATCGGCCAGCCAAAATGAGCTCCAAACCGTACGCATTGGCGAATCCGGTGGTGACCAAGCGCTCAGTTTTTTGGAGTCAATATTTTTATTTTTTCATGTCACTGTTGGTTGCGGCAGTGATCATCTATGGTTTCAGTCATACCATCGATCAGAACCTAATCCATCCGAAGATTCCACGGCCCCGGTTACTCTATTTTCATGCAGCGTTGTTCACGGGCTGGCTGGTATTTTTTATCTCGCAGAGCTTACTGGTGCGGACGCACAACGTGCGGATTCACCGGACGATCGGGTGGTTTGGCGCAGGAATGGGAGCGCTGATTCCGCTGGTGGGAGTGACAACTGCCGTGACGATGGCCAGATTCGACATGATGCAATTGAAAATGAATAACGCCGACGCAGACATGATCATTCCCATGTGGGACATGGTGGCCTTCACTCCAGCGTTTGTGCTGGCGATTTATTGGAGGAAGAGGCCGGAGTTTCATCGGCGGCTGATTTTGATCGCGACCTGTGCCTTGACGGCGGCTGGCTGGGGTCGCTTCCCGGAGTGGCTGCTGCCACCGGTGATTTTTTATACAGGCGTGGATTTACTGATTCTGCTGGGTGTTTTTCGCGACTGGATGGTGAATCGGAAAGTTCACCCGGTCTACTCATACGCACTTCCAGCTTTGATTGCCGGGCAGACCGCGGTGATGTACGCGAATGTTCATAAGTCGGCGGTTTGGATGAGGATTGCCCATGCGCTGCTGGGTTAGGCAGCCAAGCGAGTGATGGGTGCAAGTCCGTTCGGGCAGCGCTGTTCGAGATTTGTTCACGCACACCCGCTCTTCTTGGGTCGACCACCGCGTTTCTCTGAATTTCGACCGTTGGTGTCATGAGGCGATAGTGCTCCCGACCCGTGGTAGCTGGTTTCGGATTCTGGGAGGATGACGGGCAACCCTTCCACGTCGATATCGCCGCTTGCGATGTAGGCCGTGGCACCGCCAACGCTGAGAGAGGTCACGACGCCTCCGCTCTTACGCGCTTCCGCTTCGATTTCGCTACGGCGCCCCATCAAGACACCTTGCTGGATCGGAAGGCGATAGGCCGTCCCGCCAAAATCATGCTTCGATGCCATGGCCCCGACGAGGGCGGCACAAGCGCTGCCTGTCGCGGGATCTTCTTCGACGCCCAGCGCGGGTGCCCACATACGAGCATAGAGCTTGCCGCCATCCCGTAGATTTCCTGCGAAGAAGAAGATGTGGGGAGACCACGCTCGCGAGAGGGTTGCCGCCCAGGCAGCCCGATTGATCGCCGCTCGATCGACGGCCTCGTTCGAGTCCAGTTCCGCAAAACAGAGTGGAACACCGACGCCCGCGAAAAAGACTTGGCTCACCGCGGCGGGCTCGACGGATAGGACAGCGGCGAGTTCGGTCGGAGAAGGTGCGCCGGTCGGTGCCTCGATCTTCCCCGATAACGTCAACGTGCCGTGGAACCCCCCGTTTCGCTGAGCGACGTCAACCGTCACGGGACCGACATTCCCCTCCAGAATGAGCTGGACTGGATCACTGAGCCGTACGTGCTGTTTCATCACAAGCGCGCAGGCTGTGCCGACCGAGGGAGCGCCCGCGAAGTCGAGCTCCGCCCGAGGTGTGAAGATGCGCACCCGACACGTGTTTGCAGGATCCTTCTTCGGCAGGACGAAGGTCGTTTCGCCGAAATTGAATTCGCGGGCAATCTTCTGCATGCCCTCGGTCGAAATGCTGCTGCGTCAGGCAGAACCGCGAGTTGATTACCGCCGAACGGTGTCGAACTGAAAACATCGACGATGTGAAACGTGTACTTCATGAGATTAGCCTCCGTGCTTCGCCTCAAGCCTTGACGACGAGGTCGATCTCAACGCAGGCCCCAAGCGGCAGCGCGGCCGCCGCGATCGTTGTGCGGGCGGGAAAAGGCTGACGGAAATGCTTTGCGTAGATGCCATTCATCGCGCCGTAGTCACTCATGCTCGTGAGAAACACGCCGACGCGCGCAACGTCATCGAAACTCTTGCCGGCCGCCTTGAGAACCGCCGAGAGATTCCGGAAGACGCGCTCTGTCTCGGCCACAATACCCCCCTCGACCACCTTGCCAGTGGCCGGGTCTTGGCCGACCTGACCGCTGAAGTAGAGG
>Ga0070716_100001013_pt1 | contig 12295 bp, 12 predicted proteins | sample LARL112metaG_FD_71395 | JGI IMG/M metagenome (GOLD analysis project Ga0070716, IMG submission 71395) | Corn, switchgrass and miscanthus rhizosphere microbial communities from Kellogg Biological Station, Michigan, USA - LAR L11-2 metaG | ecosystem: Host-associated > Plants > Roots > Rhizosphere... | reverse complement strand
GCGGCAGCGCCACCGCCGCGTCGTGCTCGAATGAGTAGGCGATGTTGGTCACCAGCGCTGACGCGAACGCGAGCACCAGTCCGATCCACGCCTGCACCGGCATCTTGGGGACGTTACCGGTGCTCAGGGCGGGTAAACCTGTTCGCCTCCAGCAGCCGGGTCCCTGAAAAGGACCGGCGCGGCGCGCCAGGGCTGATAGTCAGGCCAGGATTCGGGCCGGTCCACGCCGAACCAGCCGACGGTGCCACGCTCAAAACCGCCCACCGCGGTGAGCTGCGCCCAAGGCGGCCCGGCATTGTGGTACCCGCGGGCGCGCCGTGGCGCAGGCCGGGTGACTATGGAGGCGGCACACCCCCGAGGCCGGGAGAAACGCCATGAGGACGACCTTCAGCCTGGGCCGGATCAGCGGCATCCGGATCGGCGTGAACTGGAGCGTGCTGCTCATCATCGTGCTGCTGGTGTACGGGCTGGCCGTCGGCCAGTTCCCGGCCGCCGCGCCGAGGCGGCCGGCCGCCGAGTACGTGATTGCCGCCGTTCTGACCGCGGTGGCCTATCTCGCCTCGCTGCTGGCCCATGAGCTGGGCCACTCGCTGGTGGCCCGGCGGAACGGGCTCGGGGTCGAGGGGATAACGCTGTGGTTCCTGGGCGGCGTCTCCCAGCTGGAGGGTGACGTCCCGGGCCCGGCGGCCGAGGTCCGCATCTCGGGGATCGGACCGCTGGTGAGCCTGGTGCTGGGCGGGGTCTTCTCACTCGTGGCCTGGCTGCTGCAGATGGCCGCCGCCCCGGGCGTCCTGGTCGCCGCGCTGGCCTGGCTGGGCGGGATCAACCTCCTGCTGGCCGTGTTCAACGTGATCCCGGCCGCGCCGCTGGATGGCGGGCGGCTGCTGCAGGCGGTGCTGTGGCGGATCACCGGGGACCGGCTCCGGGCGGCGGTATGGTCCGCCCGGTCCGGGCAGGTGTTCGGCTGGGCCCTCATCGTCGTGGCTGCCTATCTCGTCCTGGTCCGGCGGGCGTACAACTGGCTGTGGTTCGCGCTGCTCGGCTGGTTCCTGATCGGCGCGGCTACCGCCGAGAGCCAGCAGGCGATGCTGCAGGCCCGGCTGCGCACGGTGCCCGTGCGGGACGTCATGACGGCCAGCCCGGTGACGGTGCCCGCGTCGGCCACGGTCGCCCAGTTCCTCGGCGACTACCTGCCTGGGCACCGGCACTCCGCGTTCCCGGTGCTGGACGGCGGGCAGGCGACCGGCCTGATCACGGTGCACCGGGCCAGTCAGGTGCCGCCCGAGGCGCGGAGCCGCACCCTGGTCCGCGACGTTGCCTGCCCGCTGGCTGAAGTGGCCCAGGCCACCCCGGACGAGCCGGTCGCCGATGTGCTGCCCCGGCTGACCGCGTGCTCGGAAGGACGGGTCCTGGTGTTCGACGGCGGCCAGCTGGCCGGGATCGTGTCCTCGGCCGACCTGAGCCGTGCCCTGGACCGCCTCAGCCGCAATTCCGGCCCGGCTGGCCCAGCCCGGCGCTGAGTACCCGGCCCGGCCGGCCGCCCGGAAACTCAAGACTGTCCCAGATCCATTTCCGCGCCTTTCGGCCACGGTCATCACCGGGGCAGGTTCGGGGAATTCCGTGGGCGTATTTCTATTCGGGCCATTTACGAATTACCGTGGGATTTGCCCCATTGTGCCGCGCGGGCCAGGTAGCTTGGGGGCCATGGGCAATCCGGCTGTCTCGTACTTCGATGTCTCCGGCTGGGATCGGCGCGATGTTGTCTCCGGCGGGTCCCGGATGGTCCCGGTCAGCACGCCAGCCGGTGAGTTCCGGGTCTGGACCAAGCGGGTCGGCACCAACCCTGATGTCAAGGTACTGCTGCTGCACGGCGGGCCCGGGGCCACCAGCGAGCTCTACGAGTCCTTTGACACCTGGTTCCCGCGGGCCGGGCTGGAGTACTACTACTACGATCAGCTCGGCTCCTTCCGCAGCGACCAGCCCGATGACCCGTCCCTGTGGGACCTCTCCCGCTTCGTCGGCGAGGTCGAGCAGGTCCGCCAGGCGCTGGGCCTGGACCACAGCAACTTCGTGCTGCTCGGGCAGTCCTGGGGCGGGCTGCTGGCCATGGAGTACGCGCTCTCCTATCAGCAGCACCTCAAGGGGCTGGTGATCTCCAACATGATGTCCAGCGCGCGGCAGTACAACGCCTACGCCAGCGACGTCCTGATGCCAGCCATGGACCAGGCGGCGCTGGCGCAGATCAAGCAGTTCGAGGCCGAGGGCAAGACCGGCGACCCGCGCTACGAGCAGCTGCTCATGGAGCATCACTACGTGCAGCACGTCTGCCGCCTGCCGCTGGGCGAATGGCCGGACCCGGTCACCCGGTCGCTGGGGCACATCAACCCGGCGATCTACGTGCCCATGCAGGGGCCCAGCGAACTCGGGCTCAGCGGCACGCTGGAGGACTGGGACCGGTCGGCGGATCTGCCGCGCATCGACGTGCCCGCCCTGGTCATCGGCGCGACCCACGACACGATGGACCCCGGGCACATGCGCTGGATGGCGCAGCAGCTGCCCCAGGGCCGTTACCTGCATTGCCCGGATGGCAGTCACCTGGCCCAATTCGACGACCCCGGGCACTACTTTCCCGGGCTTGTCGATTTCCTGGAGTCTCTCTGAACCCGGGGCCATTCCCTATCATCTGCGCAGGCCGGAGCAGATAGCTGAGTTCTTCGACGGCCTGGAGGCCGCCGAGCCCGGGCTGGTCCCCCTCCAGTGCTGGCGCCCGGCGCCGGGCCAGCCCAGCTCGGGCCTGGACCTGGATAATTCCGGCGGCGTGGCCAGAAAGTGACCCAGGGCCGGTAACCGGAACTGCAGCCTGGCCCGGATGGTCTGGCCGGCCGCCGTGTATTTCGGGCCTGCCGCGCGCCTCTCTGTTCAGTGAATCCCCCGAGCAGGAGGCTGTCATGACCATCGAGACACCCGTCACGGACGCTGGGAACGCGCGACCTCGCCGTCCGCTCGGATTCCTGCACCCCTTCCCGGTCGATGTCCAGCAGGTCAACGAGCAGGACTGGAAGACCCTGCGGGCGCTGGTGTACCACGCGAGCGCCGCGGAGTTCCAGGTCCCGGTGCACTCGGGGACCGACTTCGCGTCGGTGCCCCGCGTGTTCGTGTGGTTCATCCCGCGCTATGGGCGTTACACGAAAGCGGCCATTCTGCACGACTACCTGTGCCGCGTCGAGGTCCCGGCACGCCGCATTAGCCGTATCGACGCGGATGGCATCTTCCGGCAGGCCATGCGGGAGCTGGGCGTCCCGTTCCTGCGCCGGTGGATCATGTGGGCCGCGGTACGGCTGGGTGCGCTGACGGATTCGGCCGGGCGCGAGAACTGGTGGAAAGAGGCCTGGCGGGTCGCTTTGATAGCCGGCCTCGCCCTGCCGGTCGTCGGTCCGGCCGCAGCCCTCATCGTGATTACGCTTCTGGTCTTCTACGCCGTCGAGTTCCTGGCCTGGCTCCCGCTCTGGGCCGCTCGCCGGTTCCGGGAACGCCGGGGCCGGCCCGCCAAGCGGGTCAACCGACCGGAACTTCGCTGGAGGCTCTAATACGGCAGCCGCCATGGCCAGGGCGGTCATGACCAGGACGGTGTGCCGGGCGATCGCGGTGTGGAGGCGGACCTGGGATTGGCCGAGTCCGAAGCTTCCTTGCCGAACTCGAAATCTTCTTTGGCCGGCCAGTGCAGCCGCGCTGCGCGGATCGGGCGGGACCGGCGCAAGGCTGCGGAACGGCCGGGCCGCCGCTCGGCCCCGCCCAGGGCGCGCGCTACGTGACCGGCCTGCACCACGCGCTGTGGCTGGCCGGTCTATCCCTGCCGGCTGCCGCGGGCCCTTTCGCCCGCGCCGACCACGGTTAGATTCCCCGTCAGGTTTCCAGTGCGCTGGGGTCGGCCGGGACGTCGACGGCGTGCTCCTGGAGTACGGCCAGCGGGACGATCTGCAGCGCCGCCTGGTGGGTGGACGCCAGGACCACATGAGCGGCGGCGCCCTCGTGATGGGCCCGCAGCCAGTTCCGCGCGGTCACGCACCAGCGGTCGCCCGGCACCAGCCCCGGGAACCGGAACTGCGGCACCGGCGTAGTCAGATCGTTGCCGATGCCGCGCTGGTGCTCCAGGAACTCCGTGGTCACGACGGCGCAGATGGTATGGCTGCCCAGATCCTCCGGCCCGGTGCTGCAGCACCCGTCCCGGTAGAAGCCGGTGACCGGGTCGGTGCCGCATGGCTCCAGTTCCCCGCCCAGCACATTGCGATCAGCCATACCGGCAGTATCTCCCACCCAGCGGCATCAGGTGACGGCCTAGCCGGAGCGTACGGCTCTTAGACATGGGGACGATGGCCGCCAGGGCGCCCTGGCCGTCCTGCCCACCACCCAGACCCTGCCTCCACTTTACGGCCACGATCGTTTCGCGCATGTGCCAGATCTTGGGCTGTGTTTGTGCGTTGGCAGTGGCGGTATCCCCGGAGTTCTGCTGAGGTTTCTGCAGCGCCTCTGCACTGGAGCGTACTTAATGATCACCCGCGAGCGCGGCGACGTGTGGCGGCTGGCGATTGCGTCGGCGGCGTCGAATACCGGCAACTGGGCGGCCACGATCGCGCTGTCCTTGGCCGTGTACGCCAAGACCGGGTCTACCGTGTGGCTGTCGGCCAGCTTCCTGTTCACCCAGGTGCCATCCGCGCTGGTGGCTCCGGTGTCGGGGGCGATGGCTGACCGGCTGAACCGCAAGCGCATCATGATCATCTGTGATCTGCTGGGGGCGGCGACCTACGCTGGGATGGCCGTTACTGGCCGCCCACTGGGGTTAATCGCGCTGGGGGCGCTGGCGGCGTTGTTGCACTCGCCGTTTGGCCCGGCCGCGCGGGCCGCCGTCCCGAACTTGGCCGGGGACAGCCAACTGACGTGGGCGAATGGCACGCTTGCGGCGGCTTCGAACGTTGGGCAGCTGGCGGGCCCGGCGCTGGGTGGTGTTCTGTACGCGTTCGCGGGTGCGGGCGTGGCGTTTGTGGCCAATGCCGTGTCGTTCGCCCTCTCCGCGGCTTTCGTCGCGGCGGTGCGCGGCCCGTTCCGCAGCGAGAACCCGGAAGCAGAAACGAACACGCCGGAGACGGGCAGTATGTGGGCAGGCGTCCGCTTCCTATGGCACAACGGCACGCTGCTGACGCTGACTGTGGTGGGCGCAGTCACGTTCCTGGCGACCGAGATCATCGCGGTGGCTGACTTGCCGCTGATCCACCATTTCGGGGTCGGCGGCGTCGGCTATGGGGTCATGAATGTCGCCTGGGGAGCGGGCGGCCTGCTCGGCGCGCTGATCGCCGCCCGCGTCGTCAGCAAGAACAGCGAGACCGCAGCGGCTGTGCTCGGTGTGCTGGGGTTGGGTGCCTTTGTCGCCGCCGTTGGCGTGAGCCTGTGGTTTGTCCTCGTTCCGCTGTTCAGTCTGCTGTTCGCTGGCAGTGACTCCTTCGCCTTTGTTGGCTTCAGCGGCATCTACCAGCGCGGCACGCCGGATGTCATCCGCGGCCGGATGTTCGCCGCCGTCGGTGCGATCACCACATTTGCCTCTGCGGTGGGCTACGGGTTCGCGGGTTTCCTGGTCGGAGCAGTGGGCTGGCGCCCCGTCTACCTGGGAGGCGGCCTCACTGACATGGCCTGCGCCGGAGCACTGGCCATTGCGCTGTGGATGAGGGCAAGCCGTCCGGCGGAGAACCCGCCTTTGGCTGGGCCTCAGGACCCTGAGACAGGCTGATCAGCTGGTGCTGGCCCAGCCCGGACCGCAGACTTAGCGGCGGGTTCACCTCTGCCGCTACCGTGATGGGAGGCGCTGACCTCGCCATGGACGGCAGTGGCGGTAAGCCCGGCCGAGCCAGTGCGCGGTGGGTCTGCTGTCCCTTCTGGCGTCGCGATCGCGGGAGGCGGGTTCGATGCCCGGGCCGGAGCGCGAGATGACCGCAGACGGTGGCCGTGGCCGCCTGCGCGCGTCCCATGCCGACCGTGAACACGTGATCGACCTGCTCAAGGCCGCATACGTCCGCGGCCACGTGACCAAGGATGAGTTCGACGTCAGGGTCGGGCGGGCGCTCGTTTCGCTTACCTACGCGGAACTGGCCAGGGTGACCGCCGGCATTCCGGCCATACCCGCCCCGCCGCCGTCGGCGAGGCTCGCCCTGCCAACGTACGATGCAGCAGCACAGACATGCATCGGGTCAGCCGACCGGGCGGTCGTTACCGCAGTCATCTTCGCGTGCATTGCCTTGATGACCATCATTTTCGCCAGCAGTGCGCTGGCGTGGGTGCTGGTCGCTAGCTGCGTTTTCACGACGCTGTCCCTAACCGCAACTCAGATGCTCAGTTCGCAGCAGGACAAGTGATCAGTGTCCGTGCAGGGCAACGAGTACACCCCAGCCTCTATACGCTGCTCGACCTCACTGCTCTGGGCCGGCAGGAAGCCTGGAAGGAGCCCACGGGCCGCGCCCCTGTCCCGCACGAGACCTAACCAGGAAGAGAGGCGCGACATGGCTGAATGGGAGAAGCAGATCAGTGCCATGACTCTGGTCGTCGCGGACCTGGAGCGCTCGAAGACGTTCTACCAGAAGGTCTTCGGCCTGCTTCCGCTGGACGAGCAGGAGGACTTGGCAGTATTCCGGTTCACGAGCATGTACGTCGCGTTGCGGAAGGATCCAGCTCACCAGCCCCCGGGACGCGACGTGCTCGCCCTGGCGCAGCGGGGCTACGGGCAGTTCTCCATCTGGGTTGAGGACGCTGATGCGGTGCGCGCCGAACTGGATGAGCATGGAGTGACATTGATCAGTGGCCCGGCGGATCGTGATTGGGGAATGCGCACGATCACCTTCGCCGATCCGGACGGCTACATCTGGCAGATCGCGCAGGATTTGCCCTAGCGCCCTGGGCCCTTAGCGCTCACGGCTCCGGGCCGATTCTCCTTGACCCATTCCGCTTCGGCTGCTGTGGAAGGGCGCCCCCGCCAGGATCGGAACTGCGCCCACGGCTACCATTTCGGGGCCGACGGCGCCGGCTACGGGTCATGAATTCCGCCTGGGGGCCGGCGGGTCGCCAGTCAAGCTGGCTGCTGTACTCGGTGCCGCCACGCGAGCAGGATTACTGTCGCGGCGATCGGCAGGGCCCCGATGAGCATCGGGGCGCGTATCCCGCCGACGGCGGCAAGAGCACCGCCGACGAGTGCGCCCAGGGCCTCTGCGCCACCGGCTACGGTTCCGTTCAAGCTGGTGACCCGGCCGAGCAACGGGTCGGGTACCTGTCGCTGGCGCATGGTGACCGCGGTCATGTTGAACAGCGCCCAGGCCGCGCTGCTGGCGAACAGCATTGCGGAGGCAACGATCACGTTGGCGGTGAGCGCGAGCCCGGCCTGGGTGACCGCCATGACCGCCCCGGCGGCTAGCAGGGACCGCCACGGGCCAGCCCGCCGGGCCACCCGCGGCCCGATGCTGCCTACCGAGATGCCGCCAAGCGCGGCCACGCCCAGCAGCAGCCCATAGATGCCGGGGCGCTGGTGCAGGACCTGGATCACATACAAGACCAGTACCGCGAACCAGGCGGCGTCCATGGCGGCGATGACGCCGGTGGCGATGGTGACGTCCCGGACGTCGGCGTGCCGCCACAGCCAGCGGGCGCCGTCGCGAAGGTCACGCCGCGCGGATGCCAGCGGGGATGCGCTGTCCGGATCCCGCGCCGCGGGTACCGGCCGGAACACGCTCGGCAGCGTCAGCAGCAACAGCACGGCAATCCCCAGCGCCCCGGCATTCACTGCGAACGGCAAGACCGCAGCCAGGCCAAACAGCCAGCCCCCGGCGGCGGGCCCGGCCAGCTCGTGGCCGACGATCTGCCCCGCGATCACGCGGGCGTTAGCCCGCTCGAGGTCGGCCGAGTCGACCAGCCGTGGTATGCACGTCACCGCAGCGGTATCGCGCAGCGCCGATCCCACGCCGGTGGTGAACGCGGCCAGGTAGATCAGCGCCAGCCCAGCGGTATGGGTGAGGACCGCTGCTGCCAGCCCCGCGATGATGGCCGCTCGCGTCACGTCCACGACCACCATCAGGCGGCGCCGGTCGCTACGGTCCACCAGCACACCCGCCCCGGCGCCGGTCAGCAGCCACGGCAGGCTCTGCACGGCGGTAACGGCCGCTACCGCCGTGGGCGAGCGGGTGAACTGCGCAGCGAGCAGCGGGAAGGCCGCCAGCCGGATGCCATCACCGAAGTCGGCCAGAAACCCCGACAGCCAGTAACGGGCGAACGGAGCACGGAACCCTGCGGCGAGCGCGGCCACACCAGCATCATGCCGGACCCTGCAGGTGGATGCTGGCTGCGCGCTGGGCCTCGAGGAAGGCCTGTTCGACCGGGTTCGTGGTGAGAGAGCGGGCGGTAGCGTAGGCGGCCGCGGCTTCGGTGCTGCGGCCGAGGCGGCGTAGCAGGTCGGCGCGTGATGCGTGGAACAAGTAGTAGCTGTGCAGGCCCGAAGAACGCAGGTCGTCCACTGCGGCCAGGCCGGCGGCGGGGCCACGGACCTCGGCGAGCGCGACTGCCCGGTTGAGTGCGACTACCGGAGTCGGCGTGAGCGCGTGCAGCTGGTCGTAGAGCATCAGGATGGCGTGCCAGTCGGTGCTGTCAAAACTGGGGGCAACGGAATGGACAGCATTGATGGCGGCCTGGATCTGGTACGGGCCGGGGCGGCCACGCTGGACGCACGCACGCACGATGGCCTGGCCTTCGGCGATCAGGCCCCGGTCCCAGAGCTGCCGGTCCTGTCCGGCCAGGCGGACCAGCGAGCCGTCGGCGGCGAGGCGGGCGGCGCTGCGGGCGTGCAGCAGCAAGAGCAGCGCCAGCAGCCCCTGCGCCTCCGGCTCGTCGGGCATCAACTCGGCGAGCACGCGGGCGAGCCGGGTTCCCTCGGCGCACAGATCGAGCCTTATCAGAGAGCCGGCGGTCGCCGCGTAGCCTTCGTTGAAGATCAGGTAGACGACGGCGAGGACGGGTTTGAGGCGGGCAGGAAGTTCGGCTTCCGCGGGCACGCGATAGGGGAAACGGGCGTCCCTGATCTTGCGCTTGGCCCGGACGATCCGCTGGGCCATGGTTGCTTCGGGAACGAGGAACGCCCGCGCGATCTCCGGCGTCCCGAGCCCGCCGAGCAGCCGCGGGGTCAGCGCGACCTGGGCGGGCTGGTTCAGCGCCGGATGACAGCAGGTGAAGATCAGACGCAGCCGGTCATCGCGCACGGTCTCCTCCTCCCGCGCCAAGGCATTGTCCCCGGCGGCCTGAGCGGCGGCAGGGTACAGGTGATGCGCTTGCGCGTGCCGCTCGTCACGGACCGACTCGCGGCGCAGCCGGTCGACGGCCCGGTTGCGGGCGGTCGTGACGATCCACGCACCGGGATTAGGCGGCTCGCCATCCGACGGCCACCTGGCGACGGCCACGGTGAACGCGTCCTGGACCGCTTCCTCGGCAGCCTCGATATCGCCGAGAAAACGGATCAGGGTGGCGACGCAGCGACCGTACTCGCGGCGGAAGACAGTCTCGACAGTCACTGCGCGAGAGTCTATGGTCGCTGCACGGATACGCTCACTGCGCGTCGGACGCGTTAGCCAGTATCGCGTCGTCGAGGTCCCCATCGAAGAACGGGCGGACCTCGATCGGCCGCTGCTGCGCGACCGTGGTGAGCTTGGCCCACGCCAGGGCCTCGTCCAGGTCGGCGGCGTTGATGACCCAGAACCCGGCGAGGTGTTCCTTGGTCTCGGTGTACGGCCCGTCGGTAATCAGGAAGTCGCCGCCGGACTGGCGCACCACGGTCGCCGACTCGGCCGAGGTCAGGCCGCCCTGGAACACGAACGCGCCGGCTTCCGTCAGCCTGTCGCCCAGCGCGTTTACGTCGGCCCACACCTGCCGCGTCTGCTCCGGGGAACGGGACTCACTCTCGGCCCTGTAGAGCGCGAGCAGGTACTGCGTCATGACGATCACTCCCGTTCGTCATCCGGGACCGGTCTCTGGTCGGCCCTCACTCCCGCTACGAAGTGGTCACCGCCGAATCGACACCCGCCTGCCACGATGCCAGAAACTTTGCGCCGGGGGTCCTTGGGTGGCGAAGCCGATCGCATGCGCCGCGACCTCAGTGCAATGGAGGACTCCCTAGGCCTCGGAGTGACCTGGCCTAACGGCGCCCCGACGGTCCGGGTATGTTCCGGGAACCGCGATGACAGGCCGCATCTGGCGGCATACGGCTGCTTCTGATGGCATTCATACTGCCAGCGCCGCCAGCAGGGTGGGCGGGTCGTAGCCGCGGCGGTGCACGGCACCGTCGATGAACAGGGTGGGGGTACCCAGCACCTGGCCCGAGGCCAGGCCGCTGTCGACGTCGCGCTGGATCCGCTCCAGCACCGCCGGGCTGGCCCGGTCGCGGTCGAAGGCCGCTACGTCCATCCCGAGATGGGCGGCGTACCCGCGCAGGTCGCCGTCTTCGAGCGCCTTCTGCCGGTGGAACAGCAGCTCGTGCATGTCCCAGAACCGGCCCTGCCGGGTGGCGGCCTCGGCTGCGCTGGCCGCGGCGAGGGCGTGCGGGTGGATGCTGATCAGGGGAAAATGCCGGAACGCGAACCGCACGTTCCCGCCGAGTTCCTGTTCGACTTGCTCGATCGCGTGGAACGCCTGCCGCGAGTAGGGGCACTCGTAATCGCCGTACTCGATGATCAGGCGGCCGGCGGGCGAACCCCTGACGTGATCGACTTTCTCATCCAGCGGCGCCAGGGCCAGCTGGCGGTCGCCCGGCATCGCGCTGAGGGTCATGGGCGGCCTGATGGTGCTGCGGGCGGGTCCGGCTGGCTTGGCCATTTTCAGAACCCGACCTGCTGGCGGATGAGGACGAGGTGGATGCGGCCGGGCAGTTCCTGGTGGATCTCGAGGATCTTGCCGACCTGGCTGTGCTGCCCGTAAGCGGCCTGCGCGCGGGCATCTTCCAGCGGCAGGCTGTGCTGGTAGATCCGCTGGTGGGCGGCTTCCAGGGTGGGCACGAGCTTCTGCGCGCCGGCGACGAAGATGACGTTGGCCGCGCCCCAGGCATAGGAGGCCAGCTGGCTGCCCGACGCTGAGGCGATGACCAGCGTCCCGTCGGCGGCGATTGCGTGCACGCTGCCCAGGGCGTAGTCCGGCTGGCCGCCGATCGCCTTCATTTCCTGGGCCTGGGTGGCGAAGTCGAGCGCGAACATCTTGTTCCGCGCCGATTCCCACCGGCCGTCGCCATCGTTGATCGCGTCCGCGATTCCGGTCTCGGACAGCGTCACCGAGGCGTTGGTCATGACCGACGAGCCCTGCGGGATGCGGGCCAGCACCGCCTGGCGCGCGGCATCGAGGTCATCGACGACCTCGACACTGAACCCGTGCTCCTCCAGTGCCACAACAGTCGCCTGCAGGCTGGTTTCATCCGGCAGCGTGGTAAATCGGTCAGGGACCGCGGTAGTGCTCATTTGCTAGTCCTCCTTGATGCAGCTGGCTGGCTGGCTGAGTGCCCCGAAGCTACTGAGCATCAAGGTGAGGCAGCTGTCACCTGGTTCCGGTGATTTGTGGGCCAAGGTCCCGCGAACCGGTGAATCACCTGGATCAGACGACGATTGCTCACTGGCCTAGCCCGGAGAATGCGGACTGGCCGTCGAGTTCTCATTACCGGGGAGATCCCAGCCCCACTCTTCTCATCCAGGACTTAGCCAACGGACGCGCTGACAATGATGGTTCAGGCGGCGGGGATCGCGCTGCGGAGGAGGCCGGGCATGACATTGCACGCAGGGGCCGGGCTTGAGCCGGGCACATCGGCGGCCTGCTGGCGGGTGCCGTGACAGCCCCGGGGCCGACGTCTTCGGCCAGCGGGAATCCGGCCGCGCCCGCCCACACGAACCGAAGTACTGCCCGCCGGGTAGTGCCGCTGTTCCGCCCCTACCGGATACAGGTGGCCGCCGTCGTCGGGCTGATCGTGGTGACCTCGACGATCGGCATCATCAACCCGCTGCTGATCCAGGCTGTGTTCAACAAGGCCCTGTTCATCCCCGGCGGCCCCAACCTCAAGCTGCTCGTCACCCTGGTCGTCATCATGGCCGTCGTTCCGATCGTCAACGGTGCCATCGGCATCCTGCAGACCTACGAGACCACCCGCGTCGGGCAGCAGGTCATGCGGGACCTGCGCGACCGGCTCTACTCGCATCTGCAGACGCTCCCGCTTGCCTTTTTCACCGGCACCAAGACCGGTGAG
>Ga0070716_100001012_pt1 | contig 12296 bp, 10 predicted proteins | sample LARL112metaG_FD_71395 | JGI IMG/M metagenome (GOLD analysis project Ga0070716, IMG submission 71395) | Corn, switchgrass and miscanthus rhizosphere microbial communities from Kellogg Biological Station, Michigan, USA - LAR L11-2 metaG | ecosystem: Host-associated > Plants > Roots > Rhizosphere... | reverse complement strand
TTTCATCGAACAATGCATGGTTAGTTTTTGAAAGCGCGGTTTCTCCTCCATAGTCTTCCGCTTTATCCCAATTTCGCTCTAGGATGCGTGCCAACTTCGCCGCAAGTGCATTGTCGCCCTTCTGGCTTGCCGCGTAACTCAGTTGCGCCAACGCGCGGTATGGCCCCATCTTTGAGTCATCTACGCCGGCGGTCTGCGGAAAGTGTTTCTCTTGCGCACGCGTATTAAATTTCGGCACCGCGCATAACACCAGCACCACAAAACCAATCAACAGCACTTGCCGAGCTTTGTTAAATGAAGGGGTCATTCTTATTCCTTTCGTTTCGAGGAGTAGGGTCCAGTAATCGGATATTACATTTCCCTACTGGCGCATCGAGGAATATTCAGGCAAAGAACGGCTAAGAGTTATCCCCTATCGTCTATGCCTGACTTCAGTTTTTCTGGGAGTTGAGAAGAGCAAAGGCAATTCACCATTTAGATCTGCGCATTTCCACTCCTCACCAATTACTAATTTAGCCTTAATTTTCGTTTATGTTCGCTGTCTTTTATAGGCAGAACGAGAATCACCTGCTAGCCTCGTTTCCGCATGTTTCACGGGTTCACTGTCAAAATCGCGTCGATTGGCGCTCGGAGTTGCGCTGACCGCGTTAAAACGAGGAAAAGAAAAATGCATCGCTTACTACGTAATTCGTCTCTGTTCCTTTCCATCGCTGCACTCCTGCTGACCTCGAAGGCGCTCGGCGCGGAAGGCGAGGGCGGCAAATATAAAATTGTGAAAACATTGCCCCTTCCAGGCGGCGGCCGATGGGACTACGTCACGGTCGATCCTGATTCACACCGCGTCTACGTCGCACGCGCCACCCATGTCTCCGTTCTGGATTCCGAAACCGGCGCCGTGGTTGGGGACATCCCGGACACGCCCGGAGTCCACGGTGTCGCTGTGGCTCCGGATTTGGGCATTGGTTTCATAAGTGAAGGTGGCGCGGCCAAGGTTGCCGTGTTCGATTTGAAGACTCTAAAGATTGAATCCACGATTGCCACGGGTGAAAATCCGGACTCCATCCTGTATCATCCCACCACTCACCTGGTCTTCGTTCAGAACGGTAAAAGCAAATCGACCTCAGTTATCGATGCCAAGACCAAACAGGTTGTGGCCAGCATTCCGCTGAACGCCAAGCCTGAATATTTCGCCTTCGACGAGAACGGAAATGTTTTTATCAATCTGGAAGATACCCATTCGATCGCGGTGATCGACGCGGCCAGCAAAAAATTGAAAGCCACTTGGCCGATGGCTGGCTGTGAAGGACCGTCCGGACTTGCGCTCGACCGTAAGACACATACGCTGTTTTCCAGCTGCGACGGCAAACTAATGGTCGTGGATAGCAAGACCGGCAAGGTTCGCCAGAGTGTGCCCATAGGCGATGATTGCGATGGGGCATTTTTCGATCCGGGAACCGGCGATGTATTTGCGTCTGCAGGGGCAGGTAAGCTCTCTATCATACATGCGGACAAATCCGGCAAGTACGCTGTAGTGCAGGAAATCGACACGCCTCCGGGATCGAAGACCATGGGCCTGGATACAGTTGCGCACAAAGCTTACGTTCCTTCCGCCAAATTCACCGGTGATCCGACCGCCCATCCTCGTCCGTCAGTCGTAGACGGTTCCATACAGGTGTTGGTGGTTGGCCAATAATTTTGCCGCCGAGCCGAAGGTGCTGAGCAAGGCCGTGTACGCGTTGAATACTTACATGTTTGTGCGCCACGGCCTTGCTTACGGTTCGAGCTAAATGGAAAGTAATGTTTCCTTAATTCAATGCCGGCACGCAAAAACTACACTCAAAGAATCTGCGCTAAGAGGCCGAGCATGAATTCGCGACACTCATTGATGGCAACCATCTTCTTCTTTCCCTTCGTGTGTGGACCGCAGGAGCAAAGCGTCATAACCCTTAAATCAGAACCCCATCATCATCTGGTCCTTCATAATGACTACGTGAATGTGTACTCCGTGCAAGTCGTGCCTCACGATTCCGTCCTATTGCACAAGCACGATGTTGATGCCATTAGCATTGCCATGAGCGATTCGGAGATTACTGTTCGCGGTCCCGGCAGGCCCGATTCGCAGCAAAAAGTTGTGAACGGTCAGTTGCGGCTTCAGTCCGCTGGTTATGTGCATTCCACTTCCATCGACGGAGACACTCCTTACCGAAACGTTACCGTCGAACTTCTCACGTCGCAACAGTCTCCGCGCAACCTCTGCGCTACCGTGATCGCCGGACAGCCAATGAATTGCCCTGAGTCATCCGCGCAACCCGACGCTCACGGCCGCTCCGAGCAACCGCAATTCCAGACCAACCAGACCAAGGTCACACTAATTCGCATTTTGCCGCTGCAAAGCGCTACCTTAGATACCGAAGGCCTGTCGCAGTTGATCGTTGTACTGAACGATGTCGACATCCCAGGTAATAAAAATAATCCTGGCAAGATTTTGCGCACTGGAGATTTTCTATGGAGCGATCCCCACAGCGCGCCGCAGATTCTCATCAACAATAGTGCAAACGAGGTGCGTCTTGTTTCCTTCGCTTTTCAGAAAGGAAGGTCTGCGGAATAATTGTTCTCTGGCACTCGCCAAAAGATATCAAATGCAACTAGCAACACTATGATCGCTAAACATCAGCTTAACTCTCGTTAGGAGGCGATTTGGACTATCTGGCTCTCCTCCGTTCCGCCCTCGTGGCGTTGCTTCGAAACAAGATGCGCAGCATGCTTACCGTCATGGGTATCACCATCGGCATCGCTGCGGTGATCTGTGTCGTGGCTATCGGCAAAGCGGGTCAGTCACGCGTAGAACAGCAGATGAATAATCTGGGCGACAATTTCGTGTGGATCGAAGCGGGCGGCCGCGCCGTCAACGGTGTCCGTACCGGCACCCACGGTTCGCCGTCTCTTTCTATGGCCGATGCCGCGGCGATCAAAAACCAGATCGCACTCATTAAAACTGTCTCTCCGAATGTCGATGATCACGTCCAGGTTATCTACGGAAATCAAAACTGGTTTACTGCCTATCGCGGCGTGTCGCCCGAATTCTTCGATATTAAGCGCTGGAGCGTGGATGAGGGCACAATTTTTACCCACGACGACGTGGAGCGAGCCGCGGATGTTTGTGATATCGGCCGTACCGTGCGCGATCAACTGTTTGGCCCCGAAGATCCCATCGGAAAAGTGATCCGTGTAAAGGAGCTTCCGTGCAAAGTGATCGGAGTTCTTCATCCCAAAGGCCTTTCCATGTCCGGCCAGGATCAGGATGACAACATCATCCTGCCCTTTACCACTGCTCAGAAAAAAATCAAGGGCAATGCCTGGCTCGATGATATTTTGTGCTCCGCGGTATCGCAGAGTTCCGTGAAACTCGCCGGTCAGGAAGCCGCCGCAATCCTTCGCGATCGTCATCATTTGCGCCCCGAGGAAGACGACGACTTCAATATCCGCAATCCAGAAGACATCATTCAGGCCCAGATGGAGGCAAGCAAGACTCTTGCCGTCCTACTGATTGCGATTGCTTCCATTTCCCTGATCGTGGGCGGAATCGGCATCATGAACGTCATGCTGGTTTCCGTGACGGAGCGTACCCGTGAAATCGGCGTTCGTGTGGCCGTGGGAGCGACCGAAGAAGCCATCCAGCTGCAATTCCTGGCGGAGTCCATCATGCTCAGCCTGGTTGGTGGAGGGGCTGGCGTGCTGTTCGGGGTTCTAGGCTCTTACCTCGTCGGTCAAACCTTGAAGTGGCCGATGGAAACATCCCTTCAAGGGATAGTGGTCGCCGCTATGTTCTCTGTCGCTGTCGGCGTGTTTTTCGGATATTACCCGGCTCGCAAAGCCTCTCTGCTCGATCCGATTGAAGCTTTGCGATACGAATAGCTAATACGACTGCGCTGCAGCGGAACAGAGAGCTTTTGGGACCAAGTATGAAAAAAAATCTAAAATGGGTGATTTTGGCTGCGGTCATGGCGGTGATAGCCATATTTGCCACGTTTGGTTTTAATTCCAAATCTCAAGATCAACACTTCACTGCCAAGGTCGAGCGTGGCGATATTCACGATGTCGTGGAGGCAACCGGGACGATCAACGCAGTGATCACCGTACAGGTCGGCTCGCAGGTCTCAGGAGTAATCACCAAGCTGAACGTGGATTTCAACTCTCGCGTCCGTAAAGGTGACATCATTGCTCTTATCGACCCTGCTTTATTCGAGGGCGCCGTGCTCCAGGCATCCGCCGATCTCGACAGCGCCAAAGCCAACGTGGTAGCTGCACGCGCCAATTTAGAAAAAGTAAAAGCCTCACTGGTACAAACCAAGGCCGACTACGATCGCGCCAATCAGCTTACTGCCCAAAACATCACCAGCAAGCAGCAACTTGATCTTGCCAAGGCCAATTATGATTCCATGGTCGCCAGCGTGGGTGCGGCGGAGGCGACTGTCACTCAGACCGAGGCGCAGATGAACCAAAAAGCCGCGGCCCTGCGCGTGGCTCAAACGAACCTGAACTACACCGTGATTCGTTCTCCGATAGACGGGACTGTCGTCGCTCGTAACGTCGACGTTGGACAAACCGTGGCCGCTTCACTGCAAGCGCCAACCATATTCACAATCGCGCAGGATTTGTCAAAAATGCTGGTGTACACCAAGACTGACGAGTCCGATGTCGGCAACATTAAACCAGGCAAGCAGGTCACCTTCAAGGTCGACGCCTTTCCCAAAGAAACCTTTCGCGGTACCGTCACCCAGGTACGCATGAATCCCACTATCGTGCAAAATGTCGTCACCTACGACACTATGATTGAGTTCGATAATCCCGAGCTTAAACTTTTCCCCGGCATGACTGCGTACGTCACCATTCCTGTTGCCAGCGTGCAAAACGCCTTGAAATTGCCGAATACCGCACTCCGCTATAAGCCGCTCATCAGTCCTGAGGAAATTCTACGTTTGTATCAGCAGTATGGGATCGACGAGAAAGAGACTGAAGCCGCGACGCAATCCTCTCAGCCCGCCGGTACGCCAGAGCCGAATATCACCCGCGTTGCCCGCGCCACTCGTGCCGTAGCCTGGAAATTGCACACCGAAAACACTATAGAACCAGTCGAAGTCTCTCTTGGTATTACCGACCACGCCTTCACGGAAGTCAGAGCGGTCCTCAAAGGCGCCTTGAAGGAAGGCGACAACGTCATCGTGCGCTCGATCAGCTCCAAACCTGCTGCTCCCGGAACAGTAAGGCGTTAAATGCAAACGCCCTCTGATTTGGTCAAATAATGCAATGTCCGCCGCGATTCCAACTGGGCTTCGACGTTTTGCCACTGATGAGTCCGTCATCCGCATCGAGGACGTTCACAAGTACTACGATTTGGGTGAGACCCGTGTGCACGCTCTCCGTGGCGTCAGCCTCGAGATCAAGCGCGGCGAATTTGTCGCCATCATGGGTGCCAGCGGCAGCGGCAAGTCCACTTTCATGAATCTGCTCGGATGCCTCGATCGTCCTACCTCCGGAAGATATCTTCTAGAAGGTATTGATGTTTCCAGGCACGATAAAAAAGCTCTGGCACTGATCCGCAATCAGAAATTAGGTTTTGTGTTTCAAGGCTTCAATCTATTAGCGCGCACCACCGCTCTTGAGAACACCGAGTTGCCCACGCTTTACACAAAGATTCACAAGTCCGAACGTAGCAGACGTGCCAGTGAAGCGCTGGCCATGGTGGGGCTGTCCGACCGTGCTGGACACTTCCCTTCGCAAATGTCTGGAGGCCAGCAGCAAAGAGTGGCTATTGCCAGAGCCTTGGTGAATCGTCCATCCATTCTCCTGGCTGATGAACCGACTGGAAATCTCGACACCCGTACCGCGGTGGAGATCATAGATATTTTTCAGAAGTTGAACGACAAAGGTCTGACCATTGCCATGGTCACTCACGAACAAGACGTGGCGCAATTTGCCAAGCGCGTGTTGGTATTTCGTGACGGTAGAATCCGCAAGGACGAATTGGTCACCAACCGCCCCATCGCCACCGAAGTTTTGCAGACCTTGCCTACCCTTGAGGATTAATTAGCAGCCTACTCACGCCCGCAGCCGAATAAATGTTCAGTTACCGGTCTCAAATAACTTACTTTTTGAAGGAATTTGCTGAGCGAGTTCTTCGCCGATCTCTTTGCCGAGCTTAGCTGCCTGTGATTCCTGACCGTCAGTGAAATCAAATCCCACCACGATCAGTCCCACGGTATGTCCGGAACTGTCCAGAAGACGTTCCAATATCGTTGTTGATTTCCCCTTCATCTCCATAACAGGGACTCCTTTGTCCACTACGTGAAGGTCTGCGCACGACGATTTCTTGCCGATCTTGCCCGAATCCGTCGAAGCAAAGATCACACTATTCTTGGCGTGAGGAGTCACGCCGTGCAAGCCTAGATAGATAAGTTGCGGTCGGTGTTTTGAGGCAACCTCATCGACAAGCCGTTGGCCAAAAGTCTTTTTCCCATCCTGCTCCTGCGCGCAAAGGCGCGAAGTGCAAGTGGCCATGAACATTACGCCTGCAAACGTCGCCACGGCCAGGCTCCCGAATGTACCACCTACTCTGGGGCACGCTTTTGCGGCGTTCACCGCGTGCTGAAAGAAAAACATCTGAAAGCTCCTTGGGATGAATGGCAAAACTCGAAGAGCTCGGTGCTTAAATCAGCTTCGCTCATTGATTGGAAATCAGGACTGGCAGTGCCACACCAACAGTTTAGAGGCGCACGCCACGGAACGACTTAAATTACTATTACTTTTCATTTATATACCGCGGTACATCGGCATCTGTGGCGAAAATTTTATACCATAGCAGTTCGCACAACGAAGTCCGCAAACGGCCAGATTCCTCGGAACAGAAAGGTCCGCGTTCACAGATGCAAAGTTTCAATATCGCAGTCATCGCCGGTGACGGTATCGGCAAGGAAGTGATTCCTGAAGGCATCCGCGTTCTTGAAGCGGCTGGGCGGCGGTTCAATTTCAAATTTACCTGGCGTGAGTTTGATTGGAGCTGCGAAAAATATCTAAGCACCGGAACCATGATGCCCGCAGACGGACTCTGCGAGTTGGCGAAATACGATGCCATTTTTCTTGGCGCCGTCGGGGATCCTGCCGTCCCGGATCACGTTTCTCTTTGGGGACTTTTGATTCCCATCCGCCGCACTTTCCAACAATACGTTAACCTCCGCCCTGTACGTCTTTTCGCCGGTATCGAAAGCCCGCTGAAAAATTGGCAGCCCGGCCAGATTGATTTCAGCATCGTGCGTGAAAACAACGAGGGCGAATATTCAAATATCGGCGGCCGCCTGTACGAAGGCACTCCCGACGAAATGGCCGTGCAGCAAACGATTTTTACGCGTCGCGGGGTTGAGCGCATTTTGCGCTTTGCCTTTGCTCTGGCTCGTAAGAGCAAGAAGCATGTGACTTCCGCCACGAAATCAAACGGCATCATTTACACCATGCCGTTCTGGGATGAATGCTTCAAAAAAATATCGGCCGAATATCCCGACGTGCGCGCCGATCAATACCACATCGACATACTCACCGCTCACTTTGTAAAACATCCGGACTGGTTCGATGTAGTTGTCGGCTCAAATCTGTTCGGAGACATACTTTCAGATCTGGGTCCCGCTGTAGTCGGCTCGATAGGCATAGCCCCTTCTGCAAACTTGAACCCCGAAAAAAACTTTCCCTCAATGTTTGAGCCCGTGCATGGTTCTGCGCCCGACATTGCCGGCAAGGGAATTGCGAATCCTATCGGTCAAATCTGGTCGGGAGCGATGATGCTTCGCCATCTCGGCCAACCTGAAGCCGCCGACGCGATCGAGGCAGCCATCACCGCCGTTCTGGCTAAACAGGATGTACGCACCGCAGACATTGGAGGCAAAGCAACAACCAAACAAATGGGAGAAGCTATCGCCAATCTCGTTTCAGAACGAATGGCCCAAGCTTAGCACTTCGATGACTGCCGCGCCGTCGATCTGATCGCTCTTCACAGCTGCTAGCGCTTCGTTGGCATGATCGAGCGGGAAAACAGTCACTTTGGGACGTAAATTGATCTCGCTGGCCAATCGCAGGAAATCCTTCGCATCCTCTCGAGTCATGTTCGCTACGCTGCGAATCTGCCGCTCGCCCCAGAGCAGTCGGTCATAATCGAATTCTGGAATCCGGTCCAGGTGGATTGCATTGATGGCCACGACTCCGCCCTTCCGTAAACTTGCCAGCGCCGCGACAACGACATCTCCGCTCGGCGCAAACGTCACCGCGCGATCCAGCTCCACCGGTGGTTTTTCTGTTTCTCGTCCCACCCAAGTGGCTCCCAGTGCCGCTGCCAATGAGCGGTGGGACTCTCCCCGCGTGGAAACATAAACCGGGCAACCCCACGCATGCAAAACAGAGGTCACCAAATGTGCAGACGATCCGAATCCGAACAACCCGACGCGTTCGCCCGGTTGGACCCCGGCTACCCGTAAACTCCGAAACCCAATGATGCCTGCGCACAAGAGAGGTGCCGTGTGCAGGTCATCCAAATTCGCCGAAAGCGGAAACACGAAATCTCGACGCGCCACCGCATATTCCGCATACCCGCCGTTCACGGAATAGCCCGTGAATGTGGGCGCGTCACAAAGATTTTCCAATCCACTCCGACAGTACCTGCAGCTGCCATCCGTACCACCGATCCACGACAAGCCTACGCGCGTACCAGCTGGAAGGTCCGCCGCGCCCCCTTCTACAACGTCGCCCACAATCTGATGCCCCGGAATCACGTGTGGCACAATCTCCGGCAGATCGCCCTCGACGATGTGTAAGTCCGTCCTGCATACACCGCAGGCACGCACTCGCAGAAGCACCTGCTCCGGTCCCGGGAGCGGTTTCGCAACATCCCCAACCGTGAGTGGCGCCTTCGCGATTCCTTGAGATGATTTGAGAAACGCAGCCTTCATCACTTTGTACCGACGCGTGGAATCTTACTTTACATACGTCTTTGATTACATAAGCGCCTCAACCGACGCAAACATTCTTTGTACCGCTGATCGAAGGTCCGAGCATCCCACAGGGCCTTGAGGTCACTTCATCTGGCTTCCAAAGGTTGTTCCAGGCGTGTTTGAATAAAGAGGAAAGGTTGTTGTCATGAATCTTCGATATTCGATTTATGTTGGTTCTCTTTGTCTCGTGGCGATAGGCGTTGCAGGAGACGCCCAAGTACTCGTTCCCTCGCCTCCCGAAGTCCGGTCCCAGAATCACGTTGCTTCTCTCACGCTGCATGCGGCTCTTAACGCCGATGGCAGGGACGCCTTCGTTTACAACGGGAACAGTATTGCCCCAACGATCCGCGTTTCTCCCGGAGATACGATCAAGATCGACTATGTGAACGACCTGCCGGTTCACTCCAAGGAAAGTTGCGCAATCTCTCCGTGCATGGATATGACGAATCTCCATTTCCATGGTCTTGCGATTTCACCACAGGCCCCGCAGGACAATGTCATCGACATGTTGGCCAGGCCTGGCGAAACGCTCCACTATACGGTCAAGATTCCCGCAGATCATCCTCCAGGCCTCTACTGGTATCACACGCATCCTCATGGTGAGAGTCATCGTCAAGCGCTCGACGGCATGTCCGGCGCCATTGTCATCGATGGTATGGACCGCTATGTCCCCGAACTCCGTAAACTACGCGAGCAGGTGCTGGTCGTACGTGGCGAGTCCATCGAACACAGTCCAGATGCCACCACTCTGGTGCGTCGCGTTGAAGCGCAACCTCCTACCTGCGGAAGCGAACCTGATGAAATCGATCGCATTTTTACTGTGAACGATGAGGTTCGCCCGGCGATTGATATTAAACCGGGCGAGCGCCAGTTCTGGCGTATCGTCAACGCCTCCGCCGACCGCTACATGGATCTGCAACTCGATGGGCAGAAATTTGAGGTGGTTGCGCTCGATGGCATGCCTCTCGCTTACCATGACCGGAAAAATCCCACCAAGATTGTGGACCACGCGTTAGTGCCTCCGGCCGGACGTATGGAAGTAATTGTCACTGGTCCACCGACAAGTGCTCACTCGGCTCTTCGAACACGTTGTGTAGATACAGGGCCGGATGGCGATCCGAATCCGGCTATGGTGCTCGCCGATATTCGGCCAGGTTCTTCGGCGCCACTGGTGGAGCAAAGCGCCAAGCGCGATGTCAGGCCACCGGAATATAAGCAGATCGATCTGCGAACTTTTGAAGCTTCACAGCCCGATTTCGTTGTGTCCTTTACTGAAGACAAGAACGGCTTCTATATTAACGATCAAAAGTACGCACCGGACTCTGCTCCGATGACGCGTGCGCGCGTGGGGACCTACCAGCACTGGCGCGTTCTCAATAAGACGCGAGAGCTGCATCCCATGCATATCCATCAAGTCCATTTCCTGGCTTATGCCGAAAATGGAGTGCCTTTAGAGCATCCTGTGTGGCTGGACACCGTAAATGTGCCAACCGGAGGATCGGTCGACGTCGTCATGGACTTTACCAATCCCGTCATCAAAGGCATGTCTCTGTTCCACTGCCATCTTCTCAATCATGAAGACAAGGGCATGATGGCAAAAATCCTCTTTGAATAAATCACCCAAATCCCTCATAAGGGAGTCTGTCGCGGGCCCAGCCATCGCACAGGGCCGGGACCATCGCGGCACTCGCATGGAGCCGCCGCCGATCTTCAGTTCGTTCACGACACTTTGCCTGAATGATCCATGACTCTCGAGGAATTGACACCGCTTGTTCCCGGACCTATAGTGGCGCGCACTTTTCTGGAGAAATCTGATTGCTGCAGCGTGTGTTTCAGCTTGAAGAAAACCAGACCACCGTCCGCCGCGAACTTCTTGGCGGGCTAACCACGTTCATGACGATGGCGTACGTGGTCGTCGTTAACCCGCGAATTCTTGCTGAAGCCGGCATGCCCCTGGAAGGCGTGCTGTTCGCCACATGCATTTCTTCAGCCTTGGCCACGCTAGTGATGGGTTTATGGGCGAACTATCCCATCGCGCTCGCGCCTGGGATGTCTCTTAACGCCTATTTTACGTATTCGATCGTGATCGGACGCGGAGTACCCTGGCAAACCGCGCTCGGTGTGGTATTTCTCTCTGGGCTTGTGTTTCTGCTTCTGACTTTGACGAGCATTCGCGAGCACATTGTCAACGACATTCCCGATTGCCTGAAACACGGAACTGCCGCGGGCATCGGTCTGTTCATCGCGTTCATCGGCCTTCGCAACGCAAAAGTTATTGTCGCAAATCCCGCCACGTTCGTCGGTCTTGGCAAAATCAGCGACCGGGAATTTCTGCTGGCCGTCGCCGGGCTTGTTCTGATTGCCATCCTCATGTCGCGTCGTGTTGGTGGAGCGATTTTGATTGGCATCGTGGCAATTGCGCTCGCAGGAATTCCCGTGGGGCTTAGCCATTGGCCCGAGCACCTTTTTTCTCTCCCGCATCCCGCAGGCACTCTTTTCAAGCTGGATCTGAGGGCCGCCACGACGCTCGGTCTTGGCGAACTGGTTTTCGTGTTTTTCTTCGTGGATCTTTTTGACAATGTTGGCACACTCATCGGTGTTTGCGAGCAGGGAGGCTTCCTGCGGGATGGCAAGCTCCCGCGGGCCAGTCGCGCGTTGCTCGCGGATGCCTTCGGCACCATGGCCGGCGCGCTTACGGGCACCTCGACAGTTACGAGTTACATTGAAAGTGCCGCCGGAGTGGCCGCGGGCGCGCGAAGCGGACTTGGCAACATCGTGATCGCCGTGCTTTTTCTGGTGGCCATGTTCTGTGCGCCGCTGGTCGCCGCTATCCCTGGTTACGCAACCGCGCCGGCATTAATCATCGTTGGAGCGCTGATGTGCGGGGCCGTCGCTCGGGTTCGCTGGACTGACTTCACCGAGGCCTTCCCCGCATTCTTGACGCTAGTCGCCACTCCACTCACGTTCAGCATCGCTACTGGCCTGAGTCTGGGCTTGCTCTCGTTCACGTTCCTGAAGCTCGGCTCCGGACGCCATCGCGAAATTACCCCTTTGATCTGGATACTCAGCGTCCTCTTTCTGCTGCGCTACGCATTTCTGGGCGCCGAATAGCCGGCTCTACTTGGAAGTACGCAAGCTGCTATTCTCACCACAGCCTGTAAAACCCAAAATGGAGGGCTCGATGAAGCTGGACCGCCAAATACTCAAGAGTCTTCCCAAGGTTCTGTTGCACGAACATCTGGATGGCGTGCTAAGACCCAAAAC
>Ga0070716_100001010_pt1 | contig 12301 bp, 9 predicted proteins | sample LARL112metaG_FD_71395 | JGI IMG/M metagenome (GOLD analysis project Ga0070716, IMG submission 71395) | Corn, switchgrass and miscanthus rhizosphere microbial communities from Kellogg Biological Station, Michigan, USA - LAR L11-2 metaG | ecosystem: Host-associated > Plants > Roots > Rhizosphere ... | reverse complement strand
CGGGCGGCGTCGGCCGCAAGACGCCGGGCCGTCCGCCTTCGGCGACGTCGCACGGCGACCACGGTGACGAGCGCCCCGGCGCCGAGCCCGACGATCAGGATGGCGATATCGTGCGCGCTGTGGTGACCGGTGGCGAGCCTGCCGACCCCATAGGCACTGGCCGCCACCGACACCGCCCACCCGAGCGAGTCCAGCAGATTGAAGAACGCGAACCGGTACGGCGGCATCTTCGCGGTGCCGGAGACGATGGCCGGCGTGAAGAACACCGCCAGCCAGCCCCACCGGGCATACAGGCTCTGACCCTGCCGCATCAACTTCTCCCGGCGCGGCTGGTGCCGGCCCGGACGCTCCAGCAGCCGCCGGCCCCAGCGACGGCCCACGGCGTACCCGCCAAGGCCGCCGGCCTCACCCGCGATGGTCGCGACCACGATCACCGTCGCCAGGCCTAGCTTGTCCTGGCTGGCCGCCACCGCGGCGGCCCCGAGGGCAGCGGTGCCGACGACCGGCACGCCCGCCCATGAGGCCGCCACCGCGATGAACAGCAGCAGGTACTGCCACCACGTGCTGTCCAGGCCTGCCGTCACCCCGCGTTCCCCACTCCTACGGCCCGGCGGATCAGTGGTCCGACCGAGTTGACCGGGACGAGTCCCGGCCGGAAGGCAGCCGATCCATCAGGCCCGCCACGGTCTGCCCCGTGCCCGCGCCGATCAGCGAGCCGACCACGACATCGCCTGGATAGTGCACTCCCGTGTGCACCCGGGAGTAGGCCACGGCCGCGGCCAGGAACTGCAGCGCGAAGCCGAGCGAGGGCTGGTCCCGGCCAATGGCCGAGGCGAAGGCGAACCCGGACGCCGCATGACCGGACGGGAACGATGTCGAGGCCGGCATCCGCACGTTCCGCTCGCCCGGGACCCCGGCACCGGCCCGGTCCGGCCGCTGCCGGGACCAGACGGACTTGGCCGCGAGGTTCACCAGCGCGGAGGTGATGCCGATGGCCAGCGTGCCCCGCACCGCGGAACGCCGTCCGGCTTCGCCCCCGGCCACGGCGAGCCCGGCCGCGATGGCCAGCCAGAGGCGGGAGTTATTCGCGGCGTCGGAGAGCCGGCGCAGCGGTTCGTCCAGAGTAGGGGTGGGCGTGGAGGCGACCGCCGAGTAGATGGCCCGGTCTATGGCCCCCAGTTCGCGCAGGCCCTGGGCGACCTGCCGGGAAACCGGCCCGGCGCGGCGGGCGAGGCTGTCGGCCAGCCGCTCCGCGACTGCCTCGTCGCCCTCATCCGGCGGCTCGCCGGCGGCGCCCCGTGTTGCCACCGGCGTATGCTAACACCCAGCCTGGAAGCGGGATGCGAATCATCGGTCAGTCGTGGGGGTCACGTGCCGGGGCAGGACACGGCGGCGCGTGCGGAGCAGAAGCCGAGTGCGGCACAACGGCTCGCGGCCGTCACCTCGATGGCGACGCTGACGGCGGGCGCTGTCCTGCTTCTCATCGGAATCGTGGTTCACCTGGCTGCCGCTCTGCTGGCCTTGATCGCCCTGCTCGCTTGTGCCACCGGTGGGTGGTACGCGGTGTCAAGGCGCGGCGCGGTGCGGGTGATCGCCCTGGCGGTGGCGGTGGCAGCACTGACGGCCCTGGGCGTCGGGCTGTCCTTCGCTGGCATCAGTGTGTGGCGGGCGGTCCTCGTCCTGGTCCTGGGCGGGGTGTCGGTGCTGGCCGCCAGGTACGCGCTCAGCCGGACGCGCAGGCAACTGCGCGCCCGGCAGGCACGGCTGACCGTCGCCGAGCGTCCGGCGCACCCGGTTCTGATCATGAACCCGAAGTCCGGCGGCGGCAAAGCGGTGCGGTTCGGCCTGGCCGAGGAGTGCCGGAAGCGGGGCATCGAGCCTGTGGTCCTGCGGCCCGGCGATGACCTGCTCCAGCTGGCCGAGGACGCGATCGTGCGGGGCGCTGACGTGATCGGCATGGCCGGGGGCGATGGATCGCAGGCGCTGGTCGCGTCGGTCGCCGCGCGGCACGATGTCCCGCACGTGTGCGTGCCCGCCGGCACCCGCAACCATTTCGCACTCGACCTGGGGCTGGATCGCAGCGATGTGGTCGGGGCACTGGACGCGTTCAGCACCGGGGTGGAACGCCGGATCGACCTGGCCACCGTCAACGGGCGGACGTTTGTCAACAACGCCTCGCTCGGGCTCTATGCCGAGGTCGTCCGGTCGCCCCAGTACCGCGACGCGAAGCTGAAGACCGCCGCGTCGATCCTGCCCGACCTGATCGGGCCGGACGCGACCCCGCTCGACCTGCGCTACACCGGCCCGGACGGCCACGAGCACCAGACCGCGCACCTGATCCTGGTGTCGAACAACCCGTATCAGCTCGCCCACCCAGGCGGCCGGGGCACGCGCGCGCAGATCGACGGCGGGGTACTGGGCATCGTGGCGGTCATGATCGCCAACGCGGACGAGGCGCGGAAGTTCGTGGCGCTCCAGGCGGCGGGCCAGGTCAGCCGGTTCCCGGGGTGGGTCGAGTGGAGCGCGCCGCGGTTCGAGGTCGCCTCCGGTGCCCCGGTCCAGCTCGGCGTGGACGGCGAGGCCCTGATCATGCGGTCGCCCCTGATCTTCGCGTCCAGGCCGGGAGCGTTGCGGGTGCGGACGCCGCGTCACGCGCTGCAGGTTTCGCCGGCGGCCAGGACCGTGCAGGTACTGTCCAGCTCGACCCTGGCCGAGCTTGGCCGGGTCGCGGCAGGCCAGACCTGAGGAGCAGAGACCCGTCCGCCGCCGGGGCGGCTCAGGCTGATTCCCGCCCCTCGACGACCCCGACCGTGCCGACCTCGAACTGAGCCGGGCGCAGGGCGGAATATACGGCTCCGCGGCTGGTCGTTCGGGAGTCAGCCAGGATGTACCCCATCGCGGGGGCGTCCTCGGTGAACAGGCGCTTGCCGGCGCCTACCGTCACCGGCGCGACCAGCAGGCGGTACTCGTCGACGAGGCCGGCCCGGTGCAGGCTGCGCGCCAGGCCGCAGCTCCCGTGTACCTGCAGTTCGCCGCCGGGCCGCTGCTTGAGCTGCTTCACCTGCGCGATCACGTCGCCGGAGAGTTCGGCCGTGTTGTGCCAGGCGGGGTCGCGCAGCGTCGAGGACGCCACGTACTTGGGCAGCCCGTTCAGCTTGGCCGCGACCAGGTTGTCCGGGTCGGTGACTTGCGACCAGTACGGATACATCATCGAGTAGGTGGTACGGCCGAGCAGGATCGCCTCGGCCCGGCCGAACCATCCGGTGACGATGGCACCGAAATCTTCGTCGGCGAAGGGAACTATCCACCCGCCGTGGGTGAAGCCGCCGGAGGTGTCCTCGTCTGCGCCCCCGGGGCCCTGCATGACCCCGTCGGTGGTGAGGAATTCGTGAACGGTGAGCTCCATGGGTTCTCCTGGGGAGGGGAGCCGGCCCGGTGCCGGTTCTCTACTGTCGTTCACGAACGGCCTGGCGCTGAATCGACACCCGGGCAGGTTCCCGGCCCCCATGGTGGCCGGGATTCGGCTACCGGGTGATCCCCGGCCGCCCGGCCGCGGCGAAGGAACGCGCGCCCGCGGGGCTGGCCGGCCGTGTGCCACCAGTCACCACGGCCCCGCCGCTCGGCTGGTACATGGCCTCGCTGTACCGCTGGCCCGCGGCCGGGATCCCGCCCACGGCGAATGCCGAGAACGCCTGGCCACCAGGCACAACGGCCGCGCCCTCGTAGTCCCCGACCATGAACCCGAACGCGTTCGGGAGCTGTCGCATCCGCATTGGCCCGGCGAGCACCTGCGGGGCGCTCCAGTGAGCCCCGCCGTCGGTCGAGGAGACATAACCTTCGAACAGCCGGCACGTGCTCACGGTGCAGGCGGCGCGGGGATAGAAGTTGTAGAACAGGGCCAGCCTCGCATGCGGACCCGCCGTCGCCTGGTCCACGCCGAGGCCCCCGCCGAGATGGTCGACAGCGCTGGTGACCGGGTCGATGGGGATCCGGGTCACCCGCGTCCAGTGCACCCCATCGGTGGACGTCGTCAGCACCATGTCGTTGCTCGCGCAGCTTGGCCGGAACCGGCAGTCGGGCCAGGTGATGTAGATCCGCCCGGTGCGATCGGTGGTCACCGAGGGGAAGAACGGCCCCCGGAGGTTTCCGCCGAACGGGTGCTGGAAGATGCTCGCCACCTTGATGGCCGGACCCCAGGTCCGGCCGCCGTTGACGGAGCGGAAGTCGACCAGTCCGCTGCTGGCCAGGATCGGCACCACGACATTGCCGTCCGGCTGCACCACGGGCTCGCCGCCGGTGGCTCGCAGCCGCGTGCTCGTGGCCGTGGCCGGCGACCAGGAGAACCCGCCGTCGTGCGAGGTGCTCATCTGCACCAGGTCGTGCTGGTTGTCCACGTCCCACTCGACATAGCAGTTGCCATAAAAGCGGCTGGACGTGGAGTTGTCGCAGGTGATCCAGTCCTTGTCGAAGTCCTGGCCCTTCTTGATCCGAGCCACGATGATCGTCTTGCTCCAGTGCACGCCGTCGAAGGAGACGTTAACCTCCACCGCGGGGCTCGGCACGAAAGCCGTCGGGTTCGGTGAGGTTCCGTTGCACGCCAGGGACGAGGCAATCCACAGGCCGGCGGCGGCGTCGTAGGCGACTGCCGGATCGCTGGCCCGGACGAACGGTCCCGGAGGGCGGGAGAACCGGGTCAGGCCGGGCAGGTAGCCATGCTGCCAGTTGCGCCCGGCGTCGGTACTGAGCGCCCAGCCGATGTTGTCGGCGCATCCGTTGTCCCACCGGCCCACCTGGAATACCGACATCACCGTGTGCCCGACGGCCACGGTGTCCGGCTCGACCTCGGTGGCGTGGTCAGCCGCCGCGTTGTTATAAGGATCCGCGCTGACCTGAACCACCGCCGGACCGCCGCGCGGAGCGGCTGAGGCCAGTGGCGAGGTCAAAGCCGCGCCGCCGAACGCTGCCAGCAGCGCCGCGCCGGCGACCAAGGTGCGTCGCATCGGTCTACGTCCTCTCCGGCAGATCTTCACCGCACGCCGAGACGGTAAACCCGCACTGCACCGGGGTCAAGACCTCGGCCGGCAATGACGCAGACGGCGTGGGAGCGCGGGTAAAGGTACATCCAAAAATCTCGTCGGAGCGTAGCTCAAATCCGGCTATCCGTGCTGGTACGGCGGTCAACGTCTACCCGGCGTGGACCGACGAGCGGCGCCGCGAACTCGGCTGCGCTGTAGCGGCCGTGCCCCGGCGAACGCCCGGGATCACCCGGGTGAACTTCCGGCGACGTGGCATACTGGGCCGTTCTGCGGGGAGGGTCGTATCATGTCCGGCGACGCTCCCCTTCGATACCGGATCGTCCTCCGGGGAGAATGCGGCAACGTGCTGCAGGGCATCCTCCGCGACGCCACGATCGAGAGCCGGCGGGGCTGGACCTGGGTCATCGTCACGGTCGGCGGCGAGGCGGGGTTCTACGAGCTGCTGGACCGGTTCCAGGACCTGGCCCTCCAGGTGGTGAGCATCAACCAGCTCGACGCGGATGCCCCCGGCGCCGACGGCGCCCGCGCTGCGCCCGGTCAGGCCGTAACCGGCCGGAAGAGCGAGCCAGGGTAACGCCGGTCAGTCAGCCGGTGGCAGATCCTCCACCTGCTTCTTGGTGAGGTTGAGCCGGATTCCGTCCTCGGCCCCGGTCACGGCGCTGACCGGGATGGCGACCTCCTTGCGCCCCCACAGATGCCCCTCCCCCAGCAGCACGTGCGTCACCCGCTGGTCGTCCAGGCTGACCAGGAATCCGTGCACCCGCCCGATCTCACCATCGACGGCGTGGACAGGCTCGCCGCGGCTTACCTCCTCTTCACCTACCGGAACAGCGTCGGTGACGAAGGTCCGCACGTGTTTGTGCTGCCGTACTGTACCGACCCCCATGCCGGACAGGGCGCCGCCCGGATCGCCGATGTTTTCGTAGATCTCGGTCTCCTCGGCCCGGTCGAGCTCGGCGAACTCCGCGAGGCTGCACCGCAGCCTGACTTCATCGGCCACGGTATCGACCAGGTGAAGCGGAACGAGCCGGGCCGGGTCGTGGCCCGGATCGACGACCAGGTGCGTGACCGCCAGGGTCGCCGGCTTGATGATCACGCGGCGAACCTCGCCGCAGAAACCATCCGAGCAGGTCGCCCTGGCTCCGATCGTGAATTCTGCCGGCTCTGCCATAGCTGCTTCCTTCCCCGTTGCGGCGGGCTGGTCACTCGCGGGCGAGCATGGCGGCGGCCTCGCGCTCGAGGTCGACATAGGGCTCGCCGCTGACGTCGACGGCGACGCGCTTGATCGTGCCCCCGGTGAATGTGTGCGGGTGGGGCCCCGGGTAGTCATCGGTGACAGGTTCGCCGCTGTCGCGGCCGACGCACAGGCCCTCGCCCGCGAGCGAGAACATCCCCGGCTGGGTCTTGATCCGGCCCTCGCCGACCTTCGTGTCGCCGTGGTATAGGGACAGGATCCCGGTGGACACGTGGGGCGGGTCCTCGCCGTCCTTGTCAAAGGAGGCGGAAAGGATCAGGTTCTCCCCGGTGGGCAGGTCCTCGGTCCCATCGATCTTCTGCTCCATCATGCCGACGAAGTTGTTGACGTAGTGCAGCCGGTTGCCTTTGACGTACAGGGCGTGGCCGCCGAACCGGGACCCGTGGGCGAACAGCACGCCCTGCGCGCCGGGGGCGGGGATGTCGACCAGCGCGCCGATCGTGTAGGAGCGGTTGCGGACGTTCACCGCCTGCGCCTCGGGCACCTCGGCGGTGCCGGGGAAGTAGGCATAGCGGTCGCGGGGTGAGGCCAGCTGCGGCCGCGGCGTGGTGATGATCTCCACCGCGGACCGGTCATCGAGCGGGAAGCCTCCGTTCTCCCCCGCCTCGGCGAACCACAGGTTCACCAGCTCGCGCAGCTTGTCCGGGTGCTCGGCAGCCAGGTCGTGCAGCTCGGCCCGGTCGGTGTCGGTGTGGTACAGCTCCCAGGTGTCGTCGTTGAAGTGGCTCCAGCCGCTGAGCGTGGGATGGGTGGTGACGGCCTTCCAGCCGTCGTGCCAGATGCCGCGGGAGCCGAGCATGGAGTAGAACTGGGTCTTGCGCGCCGACGGCGCGGACGGGTCATCCATGCTGTAACGCATGCTGACGCCGTCGAAGCGGCTCTGCACGTGGCCCTTGATCGTGTCCGGGGCCTGCACCCCGAGAGTGTCCAGGATGGTGGGCACGATGTCGATCGCGTGGTGGTACTGGTGGCGCAGCTCGCCTTTACCGGCCGCGGCCGAGGGCCAGGAGATGATGCACGGGTCGGCGGTGCCGCCGTTGAACTCATACCGCTTCCACATCTTGAACGGCGTGTTGAAGGCCATCGCCCACCCGTTCGGATAGTGGTTGTAGGTCTTGGTCCCGCCCAGCTCGTCGAGCATCGCCAGGTTCGCCTGGATGTCATCGGGGATGCCGTTCGCGAACAGCATCTCGTTGACCGACCCGTCCGGACCGCCCTCGCCGCTGGCCCCGTTGTCCGACACCAGGATCACCATGGTGTTCTCCCGCTGCCTGGATTCTTCCAGGTAGTCCAGCAGCCGGCCGATGTGGTGGTCGGCGTGCGCCAGGAACCCCGCATACACCTCGGCCATCCGTGCGAACAGCCGCTTCTCGTCTGCGGACAGCGTGTCCCACGGCCTGGTGACGTCCAGCGGCGGGAACGGCTGCCCCTGGGGCCCCTGCCGGGTCTGCGGCGTGCCGATCGGGTTGACCGGCGGCAGCTCGGTGTCGGCCGGGACTATGCCCAGCTGCTTCTGCCGGGCCAGCGTCTGCTCGCGGATCGCCTCATACCCCAGGTCGAAACGGCCCTTGAACTTGTCGGCCCATTCCTTCGAGACGTGGTGCGGCGCATGCGCGGCCCCGGGAGCGTAGTACAAGAAGAACGGCTTGTCCGGCGCGACCGTCTTGGCGTCCTTGATGAACTCCAGCGCCTTATCCGTCAGGTCCTCGGTCAGGTGATACCCCTCGGCCGGTGACTTCGGCTGGTCCACAGGATGGTTGTCATACACCAGGTCCGGGTACCACTGGTTGGTTTCCGCGCCCAGGAACCCATACCAGCGCTCGAAACCACGCCCGGACGGCCAGTTCCGCCGGGTCGATGCGAGGTTCATCTCCACCGTCGGGCACAGGTGCCACTTGCCGACCATGTATGTGTTCCAGCCGCGCTCGCCCAGGATCTCCGGCAGCATGCCGTTTTCCGGCGGGATCGTGCCGCTGGCGTTCGGGAATCCGACCGCCGCCTCGGTGATGCAGGCCATCGAGTTGCGGGTGTGGTTGCGCCCGGTCAGCAGGCACGACCGGGTCGGCGAGCACAGCGCCGTCGTGTGCCACTGCGTGAAGCGCACCCCATCACCGGCGATCCGGTCGATGTTCGGCGTCTCGATCGGGCCGCCGTAGCAGCTCATCGCGGAGAATCCGACGTCGTCAAGCACGATGTAAACGACGTTCGGCGCGCCCTCGGGCGCCTTCGGCGGCTCGAACGGCGTCCAGTCCGGCTCCGAGTCCCGGATGTCGACGTTGATCGTTCCCTCGAACGGCTCGCTCACCGCTGGATCCTTCCTGGCTCGCGCGGTCTACAGGTGGTTGAACCCGCCCGATTCCTGCTTGGTCATGGACACGGTGACCGGGTGCTTGCCGAAGTGGGCCACCGCGTCGCGGAAGTCGTCGAGCAGCAAGGAGGCCATGTCCCGGCTCACGCCGAGGCGGACCAGGATGCGCTGCACGGCGATGTCCGAGGCCGTTCCGGTCAGGGTGTAGGCCGGTACCTGCCAGCCGCGGTTACGCAGCCGGTCGGCCAGGTCGAACAGCGTGTACCCGGGGTTCTCGCCGTCGCGGATCCGCCAGGTGACGGTGGGGATTCCGGTGTTCGGGTTGCTGTCGCACAGCAGCTCGAACGGGCCCAGCTTGACGATCTCCGCGGCCAGGTACTGGCCGACGTCGTAGGACGCCTGATGGATGGCCCGGTAGCCCTCATGGCCGAGCCGCAGGAAATTGTAGTAACTGGCGATGATCTGGCCGGCCGGCCGGGAGAAGTTGATCTGGAACACCGGCATGTCGCCGCCCAGGTAATTGACGTGGAAGATCAGGTCCTCGGGAAGCTCGCTCCGGTCCCGGAATACGACCCAGCCGACGCCCAGCGGGGCTAGCCCGAACTTGTGCCCCGAGGCGCTGATCGATTTGACCCTCGGCAGGCGGAAGTCGAAGGCCACGTCGGGCGCGCAGAACGGAGCGAGGAAACCGCCGCTGGCCCCGTCTACATGGATGTCGACGTCGAGCCCGGTGTCGGCCTGCAGCTTGTCCAGGGCCTGCGCCATGGCCGCCACCGGCTCGTACGCGCCGGTGTAGGTGACGCCTAGGGTCGGCACGACCATGATCGTGTTCTCGTCGATCCGCTCCAGCATCGAGTCCGGATCCATCATGTAGCGGCCAGGGGACATCGGGACCTCGCGCATCTCGATATCCCAGTAGCGGGCGAACTTGTGCCACACCACCTGCACCGGACCGCACACCATGTTCGGGTTGTCCGTGGACTTGCCCGCGGCCCGCCGCTTGGCCCGCCACCGCCATTTGGCCGCCATGCCCGCCAGCATGCAGGCCTCCGAGGAGCCGATGGCCGACGTGCCCACGGTGTTGGCCGCCTCGGGCGCGTTCCACAGGTCGGCCATCATGTGCACGCACCGCCGCTCGATCTCGGCGCTTTGCGGGTACTCGTCCCTGTCGATCATGTTCTTGTTGATCGCCAGCGCCATCAGCCCGAGAACCTCGGGTTCCTCCCACGTCTGGCAGAACGTGGCCAGGTTCTGGCGGGCGTTACCGTCGAGCATCAGCTCGTCCCTCACCAGCTGGGACGCGTCCCTGGGCCGCGTTCCGTCCGGGGGGAATCGGTACTTGTGGATCGGCCGGTTCAGGTCGCGATCGGCGAACACGCAGTCGTCTAGCTCGACATCGTCACGCTCGTGCAAAGGCATGCCAGCATCGTGACCGGCAGCCATGCCGCCGGCATCACCCGCCGTGAGTGGCTTCGGCCGGGCTAAGCCGAGATCACCGCCCCGAGATCACCGCCCCGACCGTGCCGGCGCCGTGGTCGAGCTGGTAGTCGAGGTTGACCGCGGCGCTGATCAGCGCGAGGTGGCTGAATGCCTGCGGGAAATTGCCCAGCTGCCCGCCGGTGCTGTCGATCTCCTCGGAGTACAGGCCGAGGTGGTTGGCGTAGGTGAACATCTTCTCGAAGACCAGCCGCGCCTCGTCCAGCCGCCCGGCGCGGCCCAGCGCATCGACGTACCAGAACGTGCACAGCGAGAACGTGCCCTCGTCGCCGGCCAGCCCGTCCGGTGAGGCTGCGGGGTTGTAGCGGTAGACGAGACTGTCCGAGACCAGCTCGCGGTCCATCGCGCGCAGCGTGGACAGCCACATCGGGTCGCTGGGGGCGATGAAGCCCTGCAGCGGCATCAGCAGCAGCGAGGAGTCGAGCACCTCGGTGGTGTAGTGCTGGGTGAACGCGCCGATCTTGGGATTCCAGCCGCGGTTCATGATCTGGTTGTAGATGTTGTCGCGCTCCACCGCCCAGCGGGCCAGGTCGGCCGGGCGCCCCCGGTGCTGCGCCATCCTGATCGCGCGGTCCAGGGCGAGCCAGCACTGGAACCGGCCGTAGGTGAAGTCCTTCCGCCCGCCGCGTGTCTCCCAGATTCCCTCGTCCGGCTGGTCCCAGTGCTCGCACACCCAGTCGATCATCTTGGCCAGCTCGGTCCAGGCCTGATGGCCGGCCTGCAGGCCGCTGGTGTCGGCCAGGTAGATCGAGTCCATCGCCTCGCCGTAGATGTCCAGCTGCAGCTGGTCGGCGGCGCCGTTGCCGATGCGCACCGGGCGGGAGCCGCGCCAGCCCTCGAAGTGGTCGAGCGTCTCCTCGACCAGGTCGGAGCTTCCGTCCACCCGGTACATGATCTTCAGCGGACGGCCGCCGTCGGCCGCGCTGTCGGTGGCCCGGTCCAGCAGCCACTGGCCGAACGCGGCGGCCTCCTCGGTATAGCCGAGGCCGAGCAGCGCGTAGATGGAGAATGAGCCGTCCCGGATCCAGGTGTACCGGTAGTCCCAGTTCCGCTCGCCGCCGGCCTGTTCGGGCAGCCCGGTGGTCGGCGCGGCGACCGGCGCGCCGGTGGGCTCGTAGGTCATCAGCTTGAGCGTTATCGCCGACCGGGACACCACCTCGCGCCAGCGGCCGGTGTAGGTCGAGCGGTGCACCCAGTCCCGCCAGAACTTCGCGGTCTCGTCCTCCAGTCGCTGCGCCTCCTCGGGGGTGATCCGGCGGGGCGTGCCGCCGTTCGATTCCAGCACGACACCGCCGTTCTCGCCTTCCCGCAGCGTCCGGGTCCAGCGCACCCCGTCGCCCACCCGCTCCAGGTTGATCCCCGCGCTCGCCAGGGTCATGTCCGGCGGCGCGATCGCGTGCGCGGTGAGCGACAGGCCGTCGGACTCGAACACCCCGCCGTCGTCGGTGGGCTCCATCTTGTGCGAGGCCCGGCCGTAGTCGAACCGCGGCTGGATCTCGATCGCGAACCGCATGACCCCCCGCACGACACGGATGTTGCGTACCAGCCGGTGCCGGTCGGTCGCCGCCCCGTGCACGACCGGCATGAAGTCGTGCACCTCGCCCACCCCGTCCGGGGTCAGGAACCGGGTGACCAGGACCGCCGTGTCGGGCAGGTACAGCTGCCTGGACACGTAGTCGTCCCGGTCCGGCGCGATCTTGTAGAAGCCGCCCCGGTCGGCGTCCAGCAGCGACGCGAACACGCTGGGCGAGTCGAACCGGGGAACGCAGAACCAGTCCAGGACGCCGTCCGTCGTCACCAGCGCCGCCGTCTGCAGGTCGCCGATCAGCCCGTGGTCGGCGATGTCAGGGTAGCGGTCCATGATTGTCTCCTCACCGTTGTCCAGGTATCAGGTCCCCCGCAGCCAGCTCAGGACATCCGGCTGGCCAGGTGCTCGCCGACGCGGATCGCGTTCGCCATCGCGGTGAGCGCGGGGTTCACCGCCCCGATGCTGGGGAAGAAGCTCGTGTCCACCACGTACAGGTTGTCCAGTTCGTGGGCCTTGCAGTTGACGTCGAGCACCGAGGCAGACGGGTCGGTGCCGAACCGGCAGGTGCCGGCCTGGTGCGCGCAGCCCGCCACCGGGATGCTCATGTCCATGTAGAAGTTCTTGCCCAGGACGTGGTGCTCGGCCATCCCGGTGTGGTTGAGGATCTTCTTGAGCTC
>Ga0070716_100001007_pt1 | contig 12307 bp, 7 predicted proteins | sample LARL112metaG_FD_71395 | JGI IMG/M metagenome (GOLD analysis project Ga0070716, IMG submission 71395) | Corn, switchgrass and miscanthus rhizosphere microbial communities from Kellogg Biological Station, Michigan, USA - LAR L11-2 metaG | ecosystem: Host-associated > Plants > Roots > Rhizosphere ... | reverse complement strand
GCGGAAAGCAGCAATCGCGTGGCTTCCATTTCGCGGCGCAATTCAGCGGATTCCGCGCGCGAACGCAATATTTCGTCGTGCATCGCAGTCATTGCGGCCTGCATTTGCGCCAATTGTTCTTGTAGCATGAGCAGCCGATCGTCCAGCGAGGATGCCGGTGCACTGGCAGAGTTGGGACGTTGCTGTCCGTATAAGGAAGCGGAACAAAAGGCGAGAAGTGTGAGAGCGAGCGATACTGCGCATGTTCGGCTAAATTTTCGGAATTGCAGAAATTGAGTGTTCAAAGTTCACCCCTCCCCAATTCTCTATACCGTCGGGAATTGTTGCACTGACGTCTAGCTAGACTCTGTACCATCGCCGGCCACGCGAATTGGCAGCGTCAAACGAAAGACGGTTCTGCCGATTTCAGAACTCTCCAGACAAATAGCGCCGCCGTGATCCTGCAGGATTTTTTGGCTGATGGTCAGCCCGAGGCCGATGCCATTCTGTTTGCCATAACTGGTGAAAGGCTGAAACAGCCGTTGACGCACAGGCTCGGCCACTCCCGGTCCATTGTCAATAATACGGACTTCAACATCGTCCTTGCCTTCGCGAAGGTCTATTGTGATCGTTCCACATTCGGGGGGCGCAGCTTCGCACGCATTTAACACAATGTTGGAAAACACGCGTTCCATTTTCTTCTGATCGAACCACGTTTCGCACTTTCCTTCGCGCGCAAAAGAAATCCTGAGGTTCTGAAAATCGGGACGGGCGCGAACGGTTTGGATGGCGCGCTTGACGGCCGGTTCGACGGGCCCGAATACGCGGCGAAGCGACTCCCGCGCTTTTGAAAATTCGAGAAGCGATTCGACCAGGTCAGTCATCTGGTCCACAGCAGCGCGGATTTCATAATAAAGCTCCTCGCGCTGCTGCGTGTTCAAATCGCGTTCGCACAGAAATTCCGCGTTCGCCATTACTGCCGTCAAAGGATGCCGGAGATCATGGGAAATCGAGCTGGCGACACGACCGATTGTGGCAAGCCTTTCCGCGCCAAGTAATTCCTTCTGGCTGCGCTGCAAGCTACGACGCATCCGATCGAACGCCGCAGTGACCTCGGCCACTTCGTCGCGCGAACGGATCACCAGCGGAAAAGCAAAGTCGCCAGTCTCCAATGCGCGCACGCCGGATACCAGATTCGCGAGCGGCTTCGTGAAGGTATCGGAAATTAAGAAAACCAGAATGCTGCCGGCGAGCACCGCCAGCAGGCCCAGTCCCAACAAAACACGGTTCAGCATGTCTAGGAACGTTACGGCTTTATCGAAGGATTTCAAAACCGTTAAGTGGACGGTTTGCGGAGCGTGCGGATCCAAGTCCACGGTCGTGGCGAGAAACTCTTCACCGGCCAAGCGGATGGAATTCTTGCTCGGATCGGCGTTTCGCTGGCTGTGTGGGTATTGCGCGAGTTCAGTTTGCTGATCTTGCTGCAGGGTACTGACGGTCAACCGATCTCCATAAAAAAAAGCCACCTGGCTGGTGGCAATTCTACTGACTTGCATCGCCACGGTTTCGGAGATTTCGTGCCCTACGCAAAGCATGCCGAGTTCGCTGGCATTCTTGGGCGAACCAAAATAGACCGGTTGCAAAAAGACTTGATATAAATGTCCAGAACTCTGCCACCAGAAACTGGGCTGATCGGTTCCGATGGAATTCTTCAAAAGCTCCTGCGCGGCGCTTTTTGTGATGCCGGGCGCGGAAGTCTGCAGCGCGAGTACCTGACCCTGAGGATTGGCGAGCAGGAAAATATCACTGGGAGCAAGACGCCAGATTTCGCCCGAAGCGTCCTGAATCGTCGCCGGATCGCGGGTGGTCATGAGAGCTTTGAGGCTGGGGAGACTGGCGAGGAGTTCGGCGGACCTGGCCAGGGTGATTTCGCGTTGTCTTTGGAAATCCTGAAAAACCGACACCGAATTGCGCAGATCGGTAGCGATTTCTTTCTGCAGTTGGACGCGGACGCTGCGATGGACCATCCACAGTGTGGCGCTGGTAAGACCTGCCGAAACCAGAAGAAAGGAAAGCAGGAACTTGGTCCGCAGCCGAACGCTGGACATTGGTGCCCCCGTGGTGTTCCCGAGCGGGCTCGAACACTATGGCTTAGGTGATGGGACGAACTTATAACCGGTCCCGTGAACAGTCTGAAAGTATAGCGGGTTGCCCGGATCGCCTTCCAGTTTTAGGCGAAGCTTCCAGATGTGATTGTCAACGGTGCGCGTGGAGGGATAATTCTGATAGCCCCAGACTTCGTTGAGAAGTTCGGAGCGAGAAAACACTCTTCCGGGGCTTTGCACAAAATACTTCAGCAGCTTGAATTCCTGTGTGGTCATGGGCACCGGCTGATCAGCGCGAGTTAGTTCCATTTTGGCAAAGTTCACAGCAACATCACCGAACACGTATTGGTCGGTAGGCTCGGTACGCTGGGTGCGGCGGAGCGCCGCTCTTACGCGCGCCAGGAGTTCACGGGGACTGAATGGTTTGGTGACATAGTCATCAGCGCCCATCTCAAGAAGTAGCACCTTATCCGCGACATCGGTTTTTGCGCTCAGAACGATGATTGGGAGGGATGGCGCTCTTTTCTTGATTTCGCGACACAGATCGTGGCCGGGTAGTCCTGGCAAACGCAAGTCCAGAACGACGGCCGCGGGGCGCGAGGCTTGGAAGGCTTCCAATCCCGCTTGGCCGTCTGGCTTCACGTCGACAGCGTAGTCTTCGGATTCGAACAGCCGCCGCAAGGCCTTCTGAACTGCGAGGTCATCTTCGACTACGAGAATTGTCTCCATCACCCACCCTGGTTTGGTCTTAGGCTGATCCTATTGTCATGCGTACCTTAACTTAGACGCAGTGACCCGATTTTAGGTGACTTTTCATTCTGTAAGCTATCAAACGGCGACGTCCGTTCAAACACATTTTGAGCCAAGGCATGAGCGGATCGTAAAGCGCCCGAGACACTGCGGAGACAAACAAAGCCTGCAAAGTAGGAGTCATCTGCAGAAGAAGACGCGCTTGACAACCCACGACCGCAATTCGTAAAAGGAAAAGAACTTAAATGAGATTCGAAACCACGCGAATCTAGATAGAAACTGGAGACAAGCTCAATCATATCTGCGTGAGCACTGGGCAAAGAACAGTAGGAGACAATCTCAAGATATTCCAATGACTTATTTCTTACGCGACATTCTGCGCCAGCCTGAAGAGCTACAACGGACACTCGACTTTCTGTTGGGGACTGGACGAGCCGCTTTGGATGCCGCCGCTGCTGCTATTCGAGACGCTCGCCATGTGTACTTGACCGGAATTGGTAGCAGTTGGCATGCGGCATTAAGTGCCGCGACCCTTTTTAACTTGGGAGCGCGGCCGGTGTATCTGTATGACGCAGCGGAGTTGTTGGAGTTTGCCGATTTTCCAACTAACTCAGCGGTAATCATGATTTCGCGCAGCGGACGCAGCATTGAAATTGTGAAACTGTTGGCGAAATTTCGCGAGCGCGGGGCGACAGTAATCGCAATTACGAATGTTGCAGCGGGGATACTCGCGCAAGACGCGCAGATACCGATCGTGGTTCCTGTGGCACTGGATCACACCATTTCTGTGAACACGTATTCCACTTTAGCGGCGGCGGCCGGTATTCTGGCGAGTGTGACTTCGGCAACGTGGTCGACCGACTTGGCCACAGCGTTGTCGGCATCGTTTTCCAAAACGATTCCCACTATTACTGGTTGGCAGGCGCAAGTGGCTGATTCGCCCTGGTTCGCACCGGGAGCCGTAACCTATTTCCTTGCTCGTGGATGCAGCCTGGGCAGTTGCCAGGAGACCCGGCTCCTTTGGGAAGAAAGTGTCAAATCTTCCGCAAGCGCGATAGGCACGGGAAGCTTCCGGCACGGACCGCAGGAAATGGTGAAAGCCGGGCAGCGGTTCGGGATATGGATCGACGGTGCGCGAATGCGTGCGCAAGATCTGGCAGTGGCGCGCGATTTAAGAAAACTCGGCGCTTCCGTCATGTTAATCGGCCGTGATCTGCCGCAGGACGCCGGCGACCTTACATTTCAGCTTCCCGAGGTGCTGAATGACTGGCAATTCCTGATCGACATTATCCCGGCGCAACTTGCTGCGGAAAGGCTGGCAAGACTGTCCGGAGTAGATAGCGACACATTCCGATACTGTTCCTTCATCGTGGAAGACGAGTTCGGAATTTTGCCGCGATCTTTCAACTCATCGATCCGGTAAAAAGTTGCCACCACCGGTTCGGCCATCACGGTACATAAGTCTCAGGATTTTGTCCGCTTGTGGTAGACGATCTCCGCGTTCCGATTCTGTAATTCGCGAAATAGTTCCAAGTTGCCGCAGCATTCTCTTTTTCGGACAGGCAGCTACTGTGGATCTTTTAGAAAAGGCGCGCGAGCATGGCCCATCGTTTCGACAATTCTCGCCAAAACTCATTAAGCCCAAACAACTGATAACGGTCACAAAAAGGGTTTTCCGCTGTTTAAGGGGAAACACCGATATAGATTGGTTCGATCTCCGCGACAAGTCCTTCTGACCGTGTTGTTTGCCAGAGCGTGTAAGAATTTCATCTCGCTCAGCCGTTTTTTCTAACTACTGATACAAATCGTTCTCACACCTTAGCGGTATGGGCTTATTCGCCTGCAAAGCTCATCCTTCGCTCATGGACACTACATCCAAGAGCCAAAACAACTGGACGTTCGTTCACGTTGCCTTATTCAAATGCCCGAACTCCCGCCACCCGATTGGGGCCGCTTTTTTGAGTCATCAGAAAAATCTTGAAGTGATCGACTCTCACCACTTCGACCTGAGGTGCGAGTGCGGCTGGACCGGCACCTTACTGGGAATAACGAGAGTCAAAGCATGGGTTGAGGACTGGAATCAGTGACGTACTGTCTGCACGCATCAAAGCAATAGAGTCGCAAAGCAGACGCATTAATGGAAAATCCTTATAGTTCAGACATTACGTCGCCTTTATAGTGCCAAGGTCCTCGCTAACAATAAATTCATTGATTCGGCGATTCAATCGCCGATTTTGTGACTCTTTCCGAAACTTGTGCGGGCGTCGGAAGCTGCGAGCGATCCCATCCACCGCCGAGCGCCTCGATCAGTTGAACTGAAGCGGTCATCGCCTGGGTGCGCAGGGAAGCCAGTTGCTGCTGGTCATTCAGCAACGTGGTCTGTGCTACCAGAACATTCAAGTATTGATCCACGCCGGTTTCATAGCGCGCTTGTGCCAATTCCAAATACCGTTCGGCGGTTCGTTCCGCCAGTTGCTGTTGCTGTATCTGTTTGGACAGAATGCGCACCGTGGCCATGGAGTCTTCCACTTGCTGGAACGCGGCCAAGACAGTCTGGCGATAGCTGGCGACGTTCGCGTTGAACAGCGCCGCAGCTGCCGGCTTTTCCACAACCCAACTTGCGACCGCAATCCATGCGTTCTGTATGGCCGGTTTTGGATGACCCATGATTTAAGTACAACGAATGTTATTGCCATAGCAATGAATGGCGCGTAGTGTCGCTCGTGGTGTTGCGAAAATGGCGCGCCCGGGGAGATTCGAACTCCCGACCCTCTGCTTAGAAGGCAGATGCTCTATCCAACTGAGCTACGGGCGCACCGTAACTTTAATTCTAGGACATTTCTGCTCTCGGTCAGCACTGATTTTTTTGGTCGGCAAAACTAAAATGCGTAATTGAACCATTTTCTGAACGCACTGCGCCATGAACGCTTCCGGTCCGCACTCTCAAGCGGTAGAAAAAATCCGACGCAAGTAACAAGACGTTGACCTTCCAGAGTTGCGAATTCACAACATCACAATCTCTCTTTAACGTTTTCGGCCCATCCTCGCTCCGGCATTTGTTTCGCATTGAACTCGACCTGGAGAAAAGGAGTGTGAATGTCTGTAAATCAAGTTTTGTCTAAATCGCTTCACTGTCTGCGTGTGGGTTGTGTTGCGCTCATGGCTTTTCAATTTAGCCTTGGTGGCCCGCTTGCCGTTTCGTTGCAGGCCCACGAGAACGAAGATCCTCGTACCAAAACTCCTATCAAGCACGTCATCGTTCTGATTGGCGAAAACCGCACTTTTGATCACGTCTTTGCGACTTACGTGCCTAAGAGCAATGACTCCGTTTCAAATCTCTTGGCGAAGCGCATCGTCAAAGCCAATGGTTCGCCAGACATAAACTTCGGGAAAGCCGCGCAATTCCAGGCCGTGCCGCCATTCAAAACCGATTATTTCATCAGCCTGAACGCAAACGAAAAACAAGCCTATCAGGTGCTTCCCGAACCCACTTTAAACTTCGCGCCCACACAAACCGTTCTTCCTCCCGGCACGCCGCAGAGCATCCTGGCGCTGGTCGAGCCATCCTTGAATCCCGGCGATCTGAACCTGCTCACCACTGGCGCGGCGACTGGAGTTACACAAACTTTCGTTCAGCCCGATCCAGATACGCGCATCGACAACTTCGATGCTCTGCCGAATGGTCCCTTTCCGCTCAAGGGCAAGAATCTTCCCTATGATTCATTCACGGGTGACACCACTCATCGTTTGTTTGAGATGTGGCAGCAATCGGATTGCGACATGAAGAATGCTACCCGGGAAAATCCCTCAGGCTGCCTGAGCGATCTCTATCCCTACGTCATCAGGAATTACACCAACATTCCCGATCCGGCGAGCGGCGGCGCAATTGACGACAACGGTGGGGGCAACTCCATGGCCTTCTATAACGTGCAGGCCGGTGATGTGCCAGTGTTGAAAGGCCTCGCCGATCAGTACTCCATGAGCGACAATTTCCATCAATCTGTGATGGGTGGCACAGGCGCAAATCACGTGATGCTTGGTACCGGCGACGCGATTTTCTGGAGCGATGGCCAAGGCAATCCCACTGTGCCACCGTCGCATATTGCCAATCCCAATCCTCTACCCGGCACTGACGACGTCTATACCGTGGATTTGAATTTCGACGGCAACTTTACCCGGTGCGGTGACACCACCCAGCCTGGGATCAAGCCCATCACCGACTATCTGGCATCGCTACCATATCGCGCCCCTTCGAACTGCAAGCCGGGACACTATTACATGGTCAACAACGATAACCCCGGTTTCCTCCCGGACGGCACCGTAGATACCGCTGGCATTGCAAAAGGCGGCTCGATTCCGCCGACGAGCGTTCGTACCATCGGCGAAGCACTCAATGAAAAGAATATTTCGTGGGCATACTACGGCGGAGCATACGCCGCCGCTGTGGCCCTCCAACACAATCCAACCACCACCGATCCCGCAGTCCAAGCCGGCGCGGCGTACTGCAACATCTGCAATTTCGAATCGTACTCCACCGCAATCATGGGAAATCCTGCGCAACGCGCGGCACACATCAAGGATACCAAAGACTTTTTTTCCGCCATCGACAACGAAGATTTGCCGTCAGTGTCTTTCGTGAAGCCTGATGGCTTGCTGGATGGGCACCCGGCATCTTCAAAATTGGATCTGTTCGAAGCGATGGTCCAGAAGATCATGGAGCACCTCACCGCCAAGCCAGAACTGATGGCTGAAACCGCATTTATCATTACGTTCGATGAAGGTGGTGGCTACTACGATTCTGGCTACTTTCAACCGATCGACTTCTTCGGCGACGGTCCGCGAATCCCTCTGATCATCGTTTCGAATTTCACCAAAGGCGGCCACATCAACCACACCTACACCGATCACGTCTCGATTTTGAAGTTCATCGAGCGCAACTGGAACCTGAAGCCGTTGACCGGCCGCAGCAGAGACAACCTGCCGAACCCCGTTTCGCATAGAGGGAATGTCTATGTGCCTCAAAATGCCCCGGCCATCGGCGACCTGTTCGACATGTTCGATTTTGACCAGTACCACGGTCGAGGTGGTGACCACGACAACGGTCACTAAGAACTTGTCAGGCGTTGTTAAACTTCAGACGCCGGCCGAAGCATACCTCGGTCGACGTCTGCGCTTTTAAATGGACGCGTGAATCAACACATTTCGTGCGGGCTTACTTTTGCCAGCGGCCGAGGCGCTTCCGGCCACCTTTGCACGCTGGTATCATCAGTCCTTGTGAACCCGCTTCAAACACTCGGTCTCGCCCTGGGCGCCGGATTTTCCTCTGGCCTCAATCTCTACGCGACTGTTGCGACGCTCGGAGTTCTCCAGCGATTTGGCGTGGTTCATCTGCCACCGGCTTTGGAGATCGTCGCACACCCCATCGTTCTCGGCATCGCCATCGTCCTTTACATCATGGAATTTCTTGCCGATAAAGTTCCGTACCTGGACACGGTCTGGGATGTGCTTCACACATTTATTCGGCCGCCCGCGGCAGCTCTGATTGCATACGGGGCGGGTGCAGCAGCTCCGCCGGAATGGCGCTGGGCCGCGGCATTGCTCGCAGGTGGAGTCGCCCTTACTTCGCACGGTGCCAAAGCATCCACGCGCGCGGCGGTAAACACAGTCCCCGAACCGTTCAGCAATTGGGCCCTGAGTATCGGCGAAGACATGCTCGCCGTGTGGCTAACCTGGTTTACGAGCGTTCACCCCGTGGCAACCGTCGCAATTGTGACCATGCTTTTGATTCTGTGCGCGTTCCTTCTTTACTATCTGTTCCGATTCGTGCGCGCTGCAGTCGCGAGACTTTAGTCCAACTCAAAAGCCTCTTAAGGATGCACGGCCCGCTGACCGTGCATCCTCTCTCGTGATGTCCCTATCCGTTTGTTCGCGTGTCTATGTGGCCACGCTACAACAGCGGCGACACCTCGCCACTGGTGCGAACACCGGCTCCGATCGCGCTCTCATTGGCCGGACTGGATTCCACGTCCTGTGCGCCGAACGAGATTCTTCCCACTTGCTGCCGCGCGTAGAATCGTGCGGACGGCACGCGAATCACCTGACCATTCTTGTTTATGGGCGCGCTGAAGGGCCATCCCGGTTTTGGATAGACCATGCTATGTCCCCAACGATAGAGATACATCGCAACAACATCGCGGTCGAAATCAAAACCTCGGCCGGCAAGGATACGGTTCATATCCGAGCGCAACGAATCTTCGTAGCTGCTGAACGGCGTCGTCAATAATTTGATTCGCTCGTTTGGCTGGTCCGCAACCGAGGCTGTGTTGCCGCCATAGAACGTCAATACTGTTTGCCGGTTCGGATTGGTGCGGTTCGATCCCATCCAGTCTGCTACGACAAAGTCCGCGAAATACTGCCCTCCCCAATAGTAACCGTCGTAACCTAGGTCAACGATTGGCGCGGCGCTTCGTAGCGTTACGTTTGCCACTACTACCGGACTTAAGGTCACCTGGTCAAATGCGTCTGCCTGCGATGCACTCAACAGTTGTGCGCACGCGGTCCGCGCGGTGTGTGACTGTCCGGCGAAAATCACTGCCTTCGCCGTGGCCTGGAAAAATCCTCCATTGCTGAAATAAATGACGCTCGCATTGGTGTTCGTGGTGTCTCCGCGGACTACCAGCGCCCCTTGCCGGATGCGCACGTTATTATTCGCGTTATCCATCGCTGACAAGTTGTAGGGATTCGCCAGAAGATCAGCGTCGCTTGTACCTGTGATGGCTCCCGGAATCAGCCATTTGATAATGTGCCGTAACATTCCAGAGTTTCCGCCGGGATACGCGAATTCGGGAAAATACTCCGCGCCTAGAAAACTGATCGAGGTGTACGCCGAAGCTTGCGCGGTAGTGCCGTCGAGCGCATCCACTGCATACCGCGTGTAAAAATCAGAAACGGCTGGATGGAATCCCTTCGTTTGCGTCAAATAGGAGTCGAACGTCATGGGCGAAAGATAATCGTATTTAGGATCGCTGTTATCTGCCGGATCGGTGGGCGCGCCCGGCTTGTGATACCAATTCATCAAATCCTGCCGCGCGGCCTTCAAATCATTCACGATGTTTGTGGGGTAGGGAACCGAATTCAAGCCACTTGCATACGTATCGATGTTCCAGCTGTTCGTTCCGGGGATCACATACGGCGTTTGACTGTCGAAGAAGTAGCTGTAGAACGGCGAGGGCACAATGTAGTTCTGCCACAGAATTCCCGTAGTGTTGTAAATATCATTCAAGAAAGCGTTATAAGGCTGCACTGCATAGGCAGTTGCCGTGGACGCCACATCCGGAATTGGCGCTGTGTCATCCCGGTTAGCATTTCCTCCTGGTGTGCGCTGTCCGTCCAGAATTAAAATTTTCGTTCCCGGTCGTTGCCGCGTAAGGAAGTACGCTGCGGAGCATCCACTCATCCCTGCGCCTACAATAATCACGTCGTAATTTCCATTGTCCGGAATAATCGGCTGGCTTCCCTGGTAGCTATCGCACGGCGAGGACGCAATCAACACGCTATTGGTTCTAAACGTAAGCCGGTTGTCTCTGAGCCAGTGCGCAATGTTGAAGACCGATGGCACGTTGCCGCCTCGTAGAACATTCGGGTCGCTTCCGATGGGTCCGTCGCATGGATAAGTCGTCCCGGCCGAATACATTCGCATTGGCATCGAACCGCCAACTGCCGCGGTTCCTGCCGCAATCAACATTCCATTGATGAAATCACGACGCTGAATTTTGGATTTCGCATCTTTGTTGGACATGGCTGACGTGCCTCCTCGGGAATATCCGTCGAGCGTGGTTGGGACTTGCGGCGGAATCTACGCGCTCAGCAATAGAAATGCAAGATTATTTTTTTATAGTCGGGATATTTATAGTAAGGATCTTTTGTACGAAGACTGGATAGCACTTTATCGCGGCGTTGTTATGCGGTCCTGGGTGATCAATGGATTCCGGGCCATCCAAACGTCTTTATCTCACGTATTTCGCAACCCAATCCAGGAAAGTTTTATACCAGAACTGACTGTTGTCTGGTTTCAATATCCAGTGCCCTTCATCAGGAAAGACGACCAGCTTCGAGGGCACTCCCTGAATTTGCAGCGCGCTAAAAAATTCCAGCGACTGCGTATAGGGCACGCGAAAATCTTTTTCTCCGGCAATCACAAGTGTTGGTGTCTTGTATTTACCCAACGCACCGGCAAACGTTACAGGCGCCCATTTCCGGTAGCTCTCCGGGTTCGACCACGGCGTTCCCTGCAAATCATGCTCTTCGAACCATAATTCTTCGGTCGCAAACATCGACACTTTGTCGTACACGCCGGCATGGCTGATCAAAGCTCTAAACCGGTCCGTATGAGTAGCAATCCAATCCACCAAGTAACCGCCATACGATCCCCCCGCCGCCGCTATTCTTTTTCCGTCAACAAAAGGGAATTTTGCCAGCGATACGTCAACGCCTTTCATGACATCTACGTACGCCTTACCGCCCCAGTCGTTGGTGATTTCGTCCGTAAACTTTTGTCCAAACCCGGTCGAGCCGCGTCGGTTGATCATCAATGTCACATACCCGGCCGCGGAAAATACCTGCGCATTCCAGCGGTAGCTCCACGCATTTGACCACATGGTCTGCGGTCCACCGTGCAGCAATACCAGCATCGGATATTTTTTGGTCGCATCGAATTGCGGCGGCCGGATCAGCATGGCCTGCACGCGTGTTCCTTCCGCACTTTCAAACCAGAACGTTTCCGGCGCGTTCAATTCCAGCTTCGCAAGCAATGCATCATTTGTGTGCGTGATCTGGCGTACTCCCGTTCCATCGCTCGCCGCGACGAACAATTCGGCTGGCATCGTCAGACTTGTGCGGGTCAGCAGCAGCGACTTACCATCTTCGCTCAGAGACATCGCCGCGTTGAATCCATCCACAATTTTCTTTGGCGTCGCTGCAACGCTTGCCGCCATTGCATAAACCGGCTGCTGCGTTTCGTTCTCCGCCAGAAAATAAATCGTTTTGCTGTCTGGCGACCATTGCAGATTTGTCGCGCTGCGGTCGAATCCTTCGCTCAGGTTTTCATTCTTTCCGGTCGCGCGGTCGTATAACATCACTCGCCATTTGTCCGCTTCATAGCCGGCCGTCAATTGCGCGTGGTACGCAATATATTTTCCATCCGGAGAATAAACGGGATTTCCATCGAAACCCTGCTGTGTGGTAATGCGCTTCGGCTCTCCCCCGCTCACCGCCACTGTAAACAAATCGCCGTTCGTGCTCGTTGCTTCCACTTTGTCGGTTACCGCCGTGAAACAAATCTCTTTCGAATCCGGGGAAAAATTAATGTCGTTCTCGTCGCCTCGCTGATCGGGAGGCACATCGTAATTCGCGCCCGCGGTAAGGTCCTTCATTTCGCCGCTGCCGTTGGACGCCATAACGAAGAGGTGCGCCCG
>Ga0070716_100001004_pt1 | contig 12326 bp, 10 predicted proteins | sample LARL112metaG_FD_71395 | JGI IMG/M metagenome (GOLD analysis project Ga0070716, IMG submission 71395) | Corn, switchgrass and miscanthus rhizosphere microbial communities from Kellogg Biological Station, Michigan, USA - LAR L11-2 metaG | ecosystem: Host-associated > Plants > Roots > Rhizosphere... | reverse complement strand
GTCGAGGAGAAATCCTTCAAACTCGTCGGTACGAACCCGGCCGCCGATGGCGTCCGAGGCCTCGATGATTTGAAACGAAACTCCGGCATCGGAGAGATGACGCGCGCAAGCGAGGCCTGCCAGACCCGCACCGATAATCAACACGTCCGGACTTGTGGACATTCCGCGCGATTCTCCTGTTACGCTGAGCGAGCAGCTACAAATTGACTTCTACGGCTTTGTGGCGAATGAATATCGTGCGGCATTGCGGCGGTTTGACGCAAGAGTCGGTTGTGGATGATGAAGCGAAGTAGGCGTTTTAGGGGCGCGGAGACGGATCAGCCGGCGGTGGCGAGTTCGAGGTAATCAGGGCGGTCAGAAACCAGCCTGTGACGAAAGGCATGTTTGATTGAATTATTTTGCAACAGGAAGGCGCCGGGCATGCGTTGCACGTCGCCGGCAGGAAGGCCGGAGAAATTGCCGTCGAGCCAGGACATCAACAGGCGATAGATGCTTTCGCGGTTCAGGTATTGCCGCCACTCGGCACGCGCCAGGCCAAACGCTTCATAAAGTTTTCCATCCGGATCGGCAAACCGCGGCAGATCGTGCAATTTATAAGGGGCAAAGAATTTCGCTGCGCGCTCTTCCGTACCGAGATGCACGAAAGCCAGGCTTGTTCCTTTGGCTTCGATTTGTGGACGAAGAGTGGAGAGCTCGGCGACCGCCTCGCGACAAAACGTTCAACCGAAATGGCGCAAAAATACGACGAGAAGAGCATGGTTGGCGGAAAGGTCTTCGATGGTATCTCCACGCTGCGAACGATAGGATTTCAGGAGCTGCGGATCTATGCGTTTTGCCTGGAACATGGCAAGTTAATCTTTACCGATTCTGGAAGCCGAGGCAACCGATTCCGCGGTTGCGCGATGACGATGGCTGACAGGCACCGGAGTCTCGACCGCACATACACCTGAACTGACTGCGCGAGCGGACTGAGCAAGTAATTCCCTAGTGTGCAATCGCTCCGGAGTTCGAGTTTGAGCTGTAAATAATGATCGCTGCAACGACAATACTGAAAATCACGGTCATTACGATCGTGGAGATTCGGCGGATTCTCCGCCGTCTCGCCAAATAGTCATGCGGAACAGGGTTCAAACGGTAACCCAGAAAAGAGCGAGAATTGTTGGCTCGAGTGGTCATAAAAAACTCCCACAAAATCGAATTTATCGAGCTGGGCGGCGGGCGGGAAAATCGGAATAGAAAGCTTTGAGCTTCCCTTGCGAAGACGAATTTTCTCTTCAGCTCGCCGCTATTCTAACAAGATGTTAGCGGCCGTACAGAGGGTAAGTTTGCATTTTCTAGAATTAGATCGGGAGGCGACTTTTTTCGCCAAGTCCTTCCTATGTACGCCAGCGGTCATAAGGACCAGGGCGTCTGTACATTAGAACGGCAACGCGGATTGCGGGTTGCCCTTTCGCCGAATATTCGCGGATGTAATTTTTCACAGAGCGCTTGCGAGCCGTGGAACTCCGGCGGCGTACACAATCAGGACATCTGAAGCCGTGAAAAAACTCACAACGGGTGAATGTGGGACGGATTGCCTTGACATTTCCTGCTGACAGGATATTTTGAGCGTTCGGCTTTTTGCCGGTTCCCTGGAGGCCATTGAATGAAGCGGAGAGTTATCGTTGTTGGCGTACTGTGCGTGCTGGGATTTCTGCCGGCGAAAGCGCAGGAAAAGAAAGCCTCGAAATCGTACGTGTTGAAGGCCGCACGGATGTTCGACGGAAAAAGCAGTTCGTTGGTCACACCGGGAATTGTGGCGATTAGAGATGACAAGATCGTGGGCGTTGGATCGGCAGCGACTGTCCCGGCTGATGCGGAGGTGATTGAACTCGGCGACGCAACTTTAATGCCGGGGTTCATCGACGCGCATACACACCTCACGATGATGTATAGCGAGGACTATGCCCGGGCGGCGCTGGACGGCTTGCGCAAGCCGATTCCAGAAATGGCGCTGGACGCGAGTGTGAACGCACGAATCACGCTGATGGCAGGATTCACTACAGTGCGTGACGTCGGCTCGGCTGAGTATCTGGATGCAGGATTACGCAACGCGATCAGCCGCGGCGTTGTGCCGGGTCCGCGCATGCTGGTGGCGGTGCATGCGATCGGCGCGACCGGCGGGCATTGTGACGAAACGGGATGGCGCGAAGGAGCGCTGGGGAAAGAGACCGGCCCGGAAGTCGGCGTGATCAATGGCGCAGACGAAGCGCGGCGTGCGGTGCGCCTGGCGCACAAGTACGGTGCGTCGATCATCAAGACGTGCGCGACCGGCGGCGTGCTTTCGTTAGCCGACGCGGTGGACACTCCACAGCTGACGCAAGCGGAGCTGGACGCTATCGTCGACGAGGCTCATGCGTTGCGATTGAAAACGGCGGCGCATGCGCATGGCGCGGAGGGTGCGAAACGCGCGATTCGCGCGGGAATCGATTCGATCGAACACGGATCGTTTCTGGATGACGAGGCTCTGGACATGATGAAGGCGAAGGGCACCTACTACGTGCCGACACTCATGGCCGTGCAGGGATTGACCGAGCAAATTCAGAAAGGAGTGCCGATTCCACCAGCCATCAAAGTGAAAGCGGAAGACGCCATCGCGCACGTTCACCAGACATTTCAAAGAGCGATCGCAAAAAATATCAAGATCGGGCTAGGCACCGACGCCGCGGTTTATCCGCACGGACGCAACGCCGAAGAATTCCATCAGATGGTGGATCTGGGCATGAAGCCTATCGATGCGTTGAGAGCGGGAACATCAAATGATGCAGACTTGCTGGGACTCGCTGATAAAATCGGAACGCTGGAATCCGGGAAGTTTGCGGATGTTGTAGCGGTACCGGGAGATCCGCTGCAAAATATCAGGCAGACGGAACGCGTTTTCTTCGTGATGAAGGAAGGCGTGGTCTACAAGAACCAGAAACAGAAATGAGTGCGATTAGCGTGCTTCATTGGCGTGCTTCATTGGCGTGCTCCAGAGGGTAACGAAGAATGAATGACCTATCGGAAGTGATCGCCAACGATGTAGCCGATTATTACGCGATGGTGCGCGAGCAGACGCACCAGTGGGTGGATCGCCTGACAGAAGAACAAATGTGGCGGCGGCCGTTTACGCATGGAAACAGCGTGGGGCACCTCGTACTGCACATGACCGGAAATCTGAACTACTACATTGGCGCGCAGGTTGGGGAAACGGGATATGTACGGGATCGCGATCGCGAATTTACGGAACCAGAACCAAAACCAAAGGGCGAAGTGCTGGCGGCGTTCGATCGCGCGATTCAGATGGTGATCGACACGATCGAAAAGCAGGCGCCAGAGGACTGGCTGAAACGCTATTCCGCGGTGCGCGAGCCCGAGTGCAAGGAACGATTCGCGATTTTTCTGCGATGTGCGGGACACGCGTATCATCACGTGGGACAAATCGTTTATCTTTCACGCGAACTGACCAAGTAAATTTTGAGAAGTTGCGGCCGGAGGGCGTGCAAAGAATCGTCTTCCGTTACAATCGCATGACCATTTCGCGCATGACCATCCGATGAGCGCTTCCTCTGTTTCCGTGGCGGAAAATCCGGGGCAGCATTCCGCTCGGGAGTGGGTTCAGGCGGCGCTGGTTTCATTTTGCGTTGCCATGGCGGTGGTCACGCCGTTCTTTTTCCTGGGAACCGCGTCGGGCCACGATGTGGCGTTTCACATGGCTTCCTGGCTCGATACAGCGGAGCAATGGAAGCAAGGCGTGCTTTTCCCGCGCTGGACGGAATGGTCCAATTTCGGTTTCGGGGAACCGCGATTCATTTTTTATCCGCCGCTGTCGTGGTTATTCGGCGCGTTTCTTGGGATCTTGATTCCGTGGCAAGCGGTCTCGGCAGTTTTCATTGTTATCGTGCAGCTATTCGCAGGGCTGTGCATTTATGCGCTGTCGCGCCATTTGGCGGACTCACGATCCGCTGCGCTGCTGGCGGCCGCTTGCTACGCAGCGAATCCCTATAGCCTGCTGATCATTTACGCGCGCTGCGATTTTGCGGAGCTGCTTGCCATCGCGATGTTTCCTATCCTGCTGCTCGCGACGCTGCGACTTACAGGATTTTTCAATGATCAGGAACACTGTTCCGCTCACAATATATTGAGCTTTGCGATGTGGTTTTGCGCAATCTGGCTTTCGAATGCGCCTGCGGCGGTGATCGCGACATACAGCGTTGGGTTTTTGTTGGTGTTTGCGGCGCTGCGGCAGCGTTCCATCGAGCCATTGAAAACCGGTGGCGCGGGAATGGGTCTGGGCTTTGGTCTGTCTTCGTTCTATTTAATTCCCGCGATTTATGAACAGCGTTGGGTGAATATTTCTGGCATCTTGTCGGCAGGCTTGAGGCCCGCAGAAAATTTTCTTTACGCGAGGACGAGCGATGCGGAGCATGATGCGTTTAATCGCATGGCGTCAAATATTGCGGTGCTGCTGATTTTCTGGGCAGTTTCCGCCGCGCTCGCGGCGTGGCGCATGGAGCGCGCCACCTCGCCAGAAAATCGACCGCGTTTTTTTCTTCCGGCTTCGCTGCTGGCGATGATCGCCACGCTGTTCATGCTTCCGGTGACGAATATCTTCTGGGGAGTTTTACCAGAGATGCGCTTTTTGCAGTTTCCGTGGCGATGGATGTCCATTGTTGCCTTGTGCGCGGTGATGTTTACGGCCGCAAGCGCCCGTGGAATGTTGCGATGGGGATGGCTGCTGATCGCGGCGGTCGCGATAGTGGGCTCCGGGCACTACATTGCGAAACACTCCTGGTGGGATTCGGACGATATGCCGACGCTGCAGGCGGCGATGGCGGAGGGCAGCGGATTTGAAGGTACCGACGAGTACGACCCCGCGGGCGATGACCGCATGGACTTGCCGCAAAAAGCGCCGCGTGCTGCGGTCCTTGCCAGTCCGTCGAGTCACGAGTCTGATAAAGTCGCGAAAATCGTCATTGAGCGATGGGCGCCGGAACATCGCTTGGTGAAAGTCGTCACGCGTGAGCCTGGCCGCCTGGCACTGCATCTGCTGAATTATCCTGCGTGGCGCGTTTTGTTGAATGGAAATTCCGTACCGGCGACGCACCCCGATGGTACGCAGCAAATGATTATTCCCATACCGAGAGGCGAATCAGAGGTGCAGATCGATTTCACGCGGACGTTCGATCGCACGCTGGGCGGAATGATTTCTATTTTCAGCTTGATGGTGTGGCTTATGGCCTGGTTCTGGTCGAGGCGCGCGCAGCGAATTGGGCGCAGTTAGCGCCGTTCCACGGCAGGGTGACGAACATCCTGCCCCTGCACAATATAAATGACGTCTTCGGCGATGTTGGTGGCGTGGTCGCCAATGCGTTCCAGATTTTTTGCCACCAAAATCAATTCGAACGCGGCGAAGACTACACTCGAATCGCCCATCATGTAAGTCAAGAGTTCGCGAAAAATCTGATCGCGATAGTGGTCAACTTTGTCGTCACTGGCCAGGACTTTGCGCGCCAGGTCAACATCGCGGCGCACCACGGCATTCAGGGCCTCGCGCATCATTTCCTCGGCAACTTCGCTCATGCGCGGCAAGTCTACGTAAGGTTTCACGCGCGGATGGCGCAAAATTCGCTGCGCGCCCTGCGCGATGTTGACGGCCTGATCGCCGATGCGTTCCAGATCGTTATTGATTCGTGAGACGGCCAGCACAAAGCGCAAATCCATGGCCATCAGCTGATGCAGGGCCAGCAGCTGCACGACGCGATCGTCAATTTCCAATTGCAACTCGTTGATCGCGCCCTCTTCGTCGAGCACCCGCTTGGCCAATTGTTCATCTGAATCCAGCACTGCGTGTACGGCCTGGTGCACGGCGCGCTCCGCCAAGCTGCCCATCCAAAGCAGCCGCTCTTTTAGTTCGTTCAAGTCTCGTTCGAAATGGCGTTCCATGGAGTCCTTTCCTTTGGCGCACTCGATGCAAAAAACCAGAGAGATTCCTCGCTTTGCTCGGAATGATGGCAGGTGAGCACCACCGAGGCGTGGCCTCACACGATCTCAGCCGAAACGGCCAGTGATGTACGCTTCTGTTCGCGGATCGCTGGGCGTCGTAAACAACTGGGGCGTGGGATTAAATTCCACAAGCTGACCCACCAGCAGGAACGCAGTGTAATCGCTGACGCGCGCGGCTTGCTGCATATTGTGCGTCACAATCGCGATGGTACAAGAATCCTTCAGCTGTACCAGCAATTCCTCAATCTTCGCAGTACTGATGGGATCGAGCGCGGAACAAGGTTCGTCCAGGAGGAGCACTTCCGGCTCCACCGCCAGTCCCCGAGCAATGCATAGACGCTGCTGCTGCCCGCCGGAAAGCTCGTAGGCGGATTTGTGCAGGTGATCTTTTACTTCGTCCCACAGTGCTGCTCGACGCAAACTCTTTTCGACAATTTCTGCGATCGGCGCGCTGGCTCCGTTGATTTTTGGGCCATAAGCGACATTTTCAAAAATCGATTTCGGAAATGGGTTCGGGCGTTGAAACACCATTCCAACTCTGCGGCGCAACTGGGTCACATCCTGGGAAAGAATATCCTGCCCATCGAGCAGGATTTCGCCTTCCAAGCGCGCGTTGCGCACGGTTTCGTGCATGCGGTTGAGCGTTCTGAGCAGTGTGGACTTGCCGCAACCCGAGGGGCCGATGAGCGCCGTCACGTGATTCTGCGCAATACCCATGCTGATATCGAAGAGGGTCTGCTTTTCTCCGTAGAAAAAATTGACCCTCGAAATATTCATGCGCATGGAGCTTGGCGCAACGGTTTCGCGGCTGGTATTGGCTATGCCGGTCGGTTTTAGATTAACGGACAATGCTGGCCTCGCAGAAGCTTGCATAATCAGGACCTCGGTACCGCGACTCCCCGGGAAAGAATGACTCGCGCAATGATGTTCACCATCAGAATCAAACCAAGAAGCACAAGCCCCGCAGCCCAGGCCTGCCTATGCCAATCGTCATACGGCGAGATGGCGTAAGTAAAGATCATGACGGGCAACGACGCCGTTGGCTGGTTCCAGCCCGGACTCCAATAACGGTTGCTGAACGCGGTGAACAGCAGCGGGGCGGTTTCTCCAGCGACGCGTGCCAGCGCCAGCAGAATAGCGGTCATAATGCCGCGGTATGCGGCCGGGACCACCACGTGCATGATGGTTTTCCACTTGCTCGCACCCAGGGCCATCGATCCTTCACGCAGAGCCCGAGGCACAGCCTTCAAAAATTCTTCGGTGCTGCGCAGGGTGATGGGAATCATCATCAAGCCAAGTCCGAACGCACCCGCGATTGTGGAGAAATGCTTGAACGGCAAAACCACCAGCGCGTACGCGAAAATCCCGATCACAATCGATGGCACGCCGTTCAAAAGATCGGCAGCATAACGGACCACGAAGGCGACTTTAGAACCGCTGAACTCCGAAAGGTAGATTCCGCCGAAAAATCCAATGGGCACGCCCAGCAGAGAAGCGAGGAAAAGCAGTTTTGCACTGCCCACGATGGCATTGGCCATCCCGCCTCCGGATTCCCCAACTGGAGTCGGCAACTTCGTGAAGAAGTCCCAATTAATCGCGTTTCCGCCGTGATAGACCAAATAGCCGAGAATGAAAAACAACACTGAGACCGCAACCAGAGCGCATACGCCAGTCATCGTCAGCATAAAACCGCTGACCAGCTTCCGCCAGCGCAGGCGCGCGTTCATACCTGCCCCATTCCGCTGCCTCGTTCCGTCGTCAAGAGCATCAGGAGTCGAGCGAGTCCATTCAAGATGAATGTCAGCAGGAAGAGCACCAGGCCAAGCTCAATTAGCGCCTGCAAATACATATCGCCGGTAGCTTCCGTGAATTCGTTAGCGATCACGGCGGCGATGGAATAGCCAGGTGAAAAAAGCGAACTGCTGATGGTGGGGGTATTTCCGATTACCATCGTCACGGCCATGGTTTCGCCGAGTGCCCGGGCGAGCGCCAGAAAGATCGAACCCATAATGCCGGTCTTGGCAAAAGGCACCACGACTTTCCACGTAGATTCCCAGCGTGTGGAACCGAGTGCCAGAGCCGCTTCGCGCTGATCTCGCGGCACGGACATCAATACTTCGCGCGAAACGGAAATAATGTAGGGGATCACCATAATCGCAAGGACTACGCCAGCGGTAAGGAAGCCGACTCCGTATGCCGGTCCTTGAAATAGCGGAAGGAAACCCAAAGAATTCTTCAACGCCGGCTGTATAAACTGCCGCATGATGGGAATTACGATGAATACGCCGAGCAATCCGTAAATGACGCTGGGCACAGCAGCTAGTAAATCGATAAAAAATTGCAAGGGGTCAGAAAGTTTTTGTGGTGCCAGTTCCGCCAGGAAGATTGCCGCGCCAATTCCCAGCGGAACGGCGAGAATCAATGCCACCCCGGCGGTTATCAGGGTCCCGTAAATAAATGGGAGCGCGCCGAATTGCTCGGCGATCGGATCCCAAACTTTGGTGAAGAAAAAGTGGAGCCCGAATTTGTGCCTGGGCAGCGCCGAGCCGGTCCACAGTTCGAAAATCAACAGCAGCGTTATCAGGACGACTGAAGCCGCAAATAGGAAGGTGATTACGCGCGCGATTTCATCGCCATTACGAAGGCGTGAAAGAAACGAACGCGAGCCTACAACAGGGCTCGCGTTCGGAACGTTGATGGTTGAACTTGCCACGAGTGTGCTACCGCACCTTTGTTTGCCGCACCGTAAGCCGGGGAATCGCCGCTTACTGGATTTTGTTGATGGCCTTCAGTTCTTTGTCGACAACTTCCTTGGGCAGCTTGGCGTAGGAAAGATTTTCCACTGCGCCCTGGCCATCGGTGAGGGCCCACTTCAGAAAGCCTTTCATCGCATCACGCTTCGCGGTATCTTTGAATTTTTCCGGAATCAGCAACCACGTGAAGCTCGAGATGGGATAGGCGTTCTTGCCAGGAGAATTGGTGATGGAAACCCTGAAGTCTTCCGGAATGGTCTTGACTGCGCCTGCGGCCGCTTCCGTGACGCTGGCAAGATCCGCCTTTACAAACGATCCTGCGGAATTTTTGACCGCTCCGTAGGGAACCTTGTTCTGCGCGGCATAAATCAATTCCACGTAGCCGATGGAATTCGGAGTTTGCTTGATCAGTCCCGTTACACCTTCGTTGCCTTTGCCGCCAAGCCCTACCGGCCAATTTACTGAAGTACCTTTGCTGACCTTCTCTTGCCAATCGGAATTCACTTTGGAAAGGTAGTCCGTCCAGATGTAGGTAGTCCCGCTACCGTCTGAGCGGTGAATCACGACGATGTCATTGCCAGGCAGGTTTACACCCTTATTGGCATTGGCAATCGCAGGATCGTTCCATTTGGAAACGCGCCCCAGAAAAATTCCTGAGAGAGCTTCCGGCGTGAAGTTCAGGGCACTAGTGACACCTGGAACGTTATAGGTGGGAACAACTGCTCCGAGCACGGTTGGAAAGTGCAAGATTCCCGCGCTATTCTTGGCGCGATAAGCCTTAATTTGATCGTCGTTCATCGGTCCGTCGGTAGCACCAAAGTCTACTGTCCCTTCCGTGACTTGTTTGATGCCCGCTCCTGAACCCACGGATTGGTAGTTAATCTGTGTTCCGTTCGCTTTGTGATATTCGTCAAACCATTTGGAATAAATCGGATATGGAAAAGTGGCACCTGCTCCATTAATCAGTAATGCGCTCTGCGCCAAGACCAACCCGGCAAGCGCCAGAACGACCAAGAGCATTCCTGCGATTCGTCTCATTAGAGTTTCTCTCTCCACACAAGCCGGCCGTTGGGCGGCCGCTCTCTGTTTTGTGGTCCCGTCCGTCCTGGCCATTCTGCGCGTGTAGTGTTACGGGAGTGTTACAGTCGGTTCAGAGTTGGTTGAATCCCGGAAACGACTGAATCAGCGAAGCTTATGGATTACAACTACGATTCTATTCGCCGGATTATTTCTCCAGAAAATGACAAAGGCGACGCCTTGCAGCGCCGCCCTTGTCTCTCGACCCCAGGAGAGGACGAGCCGCATTTACACTTGATTTACGGAATGTAGTAGCAGAGACAGGTGAAGATCATGTTGTCGATCCCTTTGGGAGAAATGGCGGTTCCGCCCGCTGCAACGCCACCCCTGCCAGACCAAGCTGACTTGGTCAGGTAAGAGTATTGCAATCCGAACTGAACGCGGCCTTTGGGGCCCTGGTAGAACTTGTACCAGAAGCCGCGCGTCGGTTCTTGAATAAGGCGAATGTCTCCAGCGCAGTTGGAGCCGGACGACGGGTTGAACTGGTTGATTGGCACTCCTTCCGTTGCACAACCAGAGTTGTTGGCGGCAACGTTGCCGTAACCACCGATGCCGGTCGTGGAAATCGTGGTAGTAGTGGTGGCCGGTATGGCGGTGCTCGTCACGGTAGCCGGAATGGCGGCAGTCTTGGTGATGGTAATTGACTGGTAACCAGAATAGCCCGCGCGCCAAGCGTACTCTGCGCCCCAATATGCGTAGAGGTCGAGTTTCGGAGTGGTGTGCCATTCCAGTCTCGCCAGGCCGTGACCGGTACGGATCAGTGCAAGTGAGCCGTCAGGACGGGCAGTGGCGTCGGCGAGCTGCGACGAGCCGTAACGACCGATGCCGTCACCGCCAACGACCTTGATACCGAGATCTACCTTCTTCTTTAAGATCGTCCACAGTGCGCTCGCACCGACTCCGCCGCCGGTGGCGCTGTCGTTCCGTGCGCCGAAGCTGCTCACGACGGTGGGAGTAGATGACTGGCAGTTTGCAGTGAGTGTGGTAGGCGTGGCTGGCGGTGCGGTATCTTTTGCGTTGGTATCGACGACGCCACAAGGATGGATGCGATCGCGGAAGAAGCTGACGATCCCGAACAGTTCATAGTGTCCGAAGCCAGGGTCAGCAGCGGCCTTGAAGATGAGGTCTGGGGCCTTATTGACGGTATATCCGTTGGCGTCAAAGGCGTTGTTTAAGCCTCCGCCGGTGCCGGGAGCGTTGATGAAAAAGTTTCCAGTGGTAGCGGTGGTAGCACCCGAAGTGACAATCGTTGCGGGCGCCGCGGCAGAGTTAATGGTGGTAACAGTGGAGAAGCCGCGGCCACCGATGGTGGCCTGTGGCCCTTCAAGAGAGAAACCGAGAGAGAATTTGTCGTGGAAGCTCTTCACGACGCGGAATCCATAGTGGCGAGCCAAAGTGAAGCCAACAACGTACTGCGGATCAATCTGAAGCGGGAGATCCTCTTGCCGATTCAAGATACCCTTTTTATTTTCAGTGGCCATGGTCCATTGTTGACCGCCAGTAATGATCCAGCCGTTGTCAAAAGCCGCTTGCGCAAAGAGTTGCCGGTTGCGGAAAACGTAGCTGTTGCTCTGGCGGTTATTGGACGTAGTGCCTGCGCCCAGGAAATCGCCCTCAACATATCCGCTGACCGTGGCGGCTCCGAGCTTGCCTTGAGCGAGCATGCTTAGCCGAGTCTGCCGTGCAGAGAATACATTTTCGTTGACGTGAGCTAGATCCGCCGCGCTAAACGGAATGCCCGTAAACGGAGTGTTGATGTCGCCACTAGTGGCGCGATTGCGGAACACCGTTTCCGCAGCCAGGAAGCCGCCGGGTGTGATGGTGATGCCCTTATAGTGAATGGCCGCCGGCGATTCGGCCGAGATGATTTTCTTCTGCGTATCCTGTACTGCGCCCTTCAATGGCGGGCGGGAAAAACTCTTTGGCGTGAGCCTTTGGAGTCTTTAAAATCACCGTCCGTTTTCTCCGAAGCTGTCAGGCTTACCACTTCGGGAAGATGCTTACTTCGGCGCGCCAGTGGTATAAGCGAGAACGAGCCTGGTCAAGCGATACTGGTATTGGGCATCGGTGTCTGCAATATCGGCCTCGGTTTTCTGCAATTCCGCCTGGCCGAGTTCCACGATTGAACCGAGTCCGAGGTTATAGCGCGATTGTGCCAGGTTCAGCGCCAGATTGGCCTGATCGCGGAGCTGCTGCGTGACACCGAGACGTTCGAACGCTTGTTGGGATTGCTGCCAGGCGGTTCGAACGTCGCGGGCAATATTGTTGCGCACATCGAGCAATCGCTGGCGGACGACTTCCGTCTGCAGGTCGGCGTTTTTTGCGCGAGCGTTGTAAAGAAAGCCGTTGAAGACCGGAATGTTTACGTTTACCCCGACCGCTCCATACCAACTGGGTATGCTGTCGTTGCGGACCGGCACGGCGCCTGCGCTGCCGAGCGCGCTAATCGTAGGCCGCCACAGGTCGTGCTCC
>Ga0070716_100000999_pt1 | contig 12353 bp, 11 predicted proteins | sample LARL112metaG_FD_71395 | JGI IMG/M metagenome (GOLD analysis project Ga0070716, IMG submission 71395) | Corn, switchgrass and miscanthus rhizosphere microbial communities from Kellogg Biological Station, Michigan, USA - LAR L11-2 metaG | ecosystem: Host-associated > Plants > Roots > Rhizosphere... | reverse complement strand
GGCGTACCTGCTCTTCCGCCACCGCTACGGCCGCGCAGCCTCCCGCCCGGCCAGGACACACCCATAGCCCGGGATCCGGCCGCGGCCATGCGCTAGGCCGGCCGGGTTACCGCCACTTCGTGGACAGTGCCACGCCCCCGATGATCAGGGCGAACCCGATGGCGAGGTTCCACGCCTGTAGCGCTTGTATGGGCAGGGTGCCGCCCGTGATGTAGTACAGCGCGATCCACGCCAGCCCCACCAGGAGGCAGCCGAGCATGGTCGGCACCAGCCAGCGCGGGCTCACCTTGGACTTGGCTGTCCGTGTCGGCGGCGTGTAGACCGCCTTGCTTCTTGTTCGGGACTTGGGCACGGTCGTCTCCTGAAAGCGCTTGTGCGTCCAGACTAGTTGCTTCCGGGCACGATGGCCCCGGTCAGCGGCGACCCGATCCGGGCCGCCGCTGACGGCGGACCTACGGCCCCGTGGCTGTCGGCGACGGCGTCGCCGAGGGCGTCGGCGAGGCCGTCGTCGGCGTCGGGCTGGGGGTGGCGGCGTTCTTCACCACGGTGAGGGTGATCTGGGTGTTGGTGGGCACCCGCTGCCCGGAGCGCGGCGTCTGGCCTTGCACCGTGCCGTTCGCTACCCCCGGGTTGGACACATAGATCGGGTTGGCGATGTTGGTAAACCCGGCGTTGCCCAGCTTGGCGAGCGCGACCTCGATGTTCTCGCCGATCACGTTGGGCACGATGGACCCGTTGGGCGGCACGAAGATCGTGACGATGCTGCCGAACTTGGCTTTCGTGCCCCCGGTTGGATCCTGCTTGACCACCGTGTTGGGCTGCCCGGTCGAGTTGTTGTCGGTCTGCAGGTTGACCTGGAACCCGGCGGCCTTCAGGGTGCTCTGCGCCTGGCTCACCGAGTCATGCTTGACGTTGGGCACGGTCACCATCTTCGGCCCGCTGGACACGATGAGGACGACCTGGCTGCCCGCGGGCACGACGTTCCCGTTGGGCGGGTTGGTGCTGATCACGATGTTCTTCGGCACCGTGGCGCTGGGCTGCTTCTGCACCGTGTACTTCAGCCCGGCCGCGGTGATCTGCTGCTCGGCCTTGGTGAGCGTCAGCCCGTTCACCTGCGGCACGGCGTTGCCGGAACTGCCGCCGCCGAGGATCGCGTAGGCGACGCCGCCCACCACCCCGAGCACCACGAGGACCCCGGCGATCCACAGCACGATCGGCAGCCAGCGCCGCTCCTTCTCCTCGGGCGGGTAACCGTCGTCGCTGCCGTACTGGTAGTCGGGCATGGCACCGGTGGGCAGGCCGGCCATCGCGGTGGCCGGGCCCACCCGCTGGGTCGCCGTCCCGTAGGCGCCGGTCCGCGGCGCCGCGACCGGCACGCCCTGCAGGGCCCGCTGGATGTCCTGCCGCATCTCCGCCGCGGACTGGTAGCGATCCCTGGGGTCCTTGGCCATCGCCCTCAGCACGATGGCGTCGGCCCACTGCGGGACCTCCGGATCCACCCGCGACGGCGGGATCGGGTTCTCCCGCACATGCTGGTAGGCGATCGCGACCGGCGAGTCGCCCAGGAACGGCGGCCGGCCGGTGAGCAGTTCGTACAGCAGGCAGCCCGTCGAGTACAGGTCGCTGCGGGCGTCCACCCGCTCGCCACGGGCCTGCTCCGGGGACAGGTACTGCGCGGTGCCGATGACCTGCGCGGTCTGCGTCATGGTGGCCTGGGCGTCACTGACCGCCCGGGCGATGCCGAAGTCCATCACCTTGACCTGGCCGCTGCGTGTCAGCATCACGTTGCCGGGCTTGATGTCGCGGTGCACGATCCCGTTGCGGTGGCTGTAGTCCAGGGCGCGCAGCACCCCGTCGGTGATCTCCAGAGCCCGCTCCGGCAGCAGCCGGCGGTCCTCCCGCAGCAGGTCGCGCAGGGTGCGGCCGTCCACGTACTCCATGACGATGTACGGGATGTGCGACCCGCCGGTGTCGTCCTCGCCGGTGTCATACACCGCGACGATCGACGGGTGGTTCAGCGAGGCGGCCGACTGGGCCTCGCGGCGGAACCTCGCCTGGAACGTCTGGTCCCTGGCCAGGTCCTCGCGGAGGGTCTTCACCGCGACGATGCGGTCCAGGCGGATATCGCGTGCCCGGTATACCTCGGCCATGCCGCCCCGGCCAACGATGCCGTCGAGCTCGTAGCGGCCGCCGAGGAGGCGGGGCTGTGTCATGTCTCGCACTTGTCGTATCCGTCCTGGGTCATTGCCAGCCGCTGGTCCGGTGCTCATCATTTCGCCGATGAGTGGAGGTAGTTCAGGTATGCCTTGATGATCTGCACGGCCACCGGGGCGGAGGCATCGGCACCGAGGCCACCCCCCTTTACCACGACGCCGACCGCTATGTCTGGGTTGCCATAAGGTGCGAAGCTGGTAAAGACGGCATCGTCCAGGCCGGTGTTGTTGGCCCCGGTCTGCGCCGTCCCCGTCTTGGCCGCGACCCGGATGCCGGGCAGGTCCGGCGCGATGTCGTGCGCGGTGCCGTACGGCTGGTTGACCACGTCGAACATCATCCGGCCCACGTCGCTGGCCACGCCCGGGCTGACCGCCTGGCTGAGCACGCTGGGCTGGGTGGTCACCAGCGGGGTCAGGTTCGGCGCGATCACCTTCTGCACCATGTAGGGGCGCATCAGCGTGCCGTGGTTCGCGATCGCCGCCGCGAACATTGCCTCCTGCAACGGGGTCACCGTGTCGTTGTACTGGCCGATCGCCGAGTAGGCGGTGAAGGCGGGGGCGGACACCGGCGGGTAGTTGCTCGGGGAGACCAGCAGCGGGATCCGGAGCGCCCGGTTCATCCCGAACGCGTTGGCCTGCTGGTGCAGCTTGGCGCCGCCGAGGTGCATGCCCAGGCCGCCGTAGACCGTGTTGCAGGACACAGCGAAGGCGTAGATCAGCGGGACCGTCCCGTTGCCGGTCGGGTTGCTGCCGTCGTCGCAGGGCAGGTTGTCGAAGTTGATGAGCTCGTTGGAGGTCTGCGGCAGCTTGAGGTTGGTCGGGGCGTAGTACCGGCTGTCCGGGTTGTACTTCCCGGTGGAGAAGGCCGTGGAGCTGGTCACGATCTTGAAGGTGGAGCCCGGCGGGAAGGTCTCGTTGATCGCCCGGTTGAGCAGCGGCTGCTGCGGCGAGTTGAGGTACTTCTGGTCGGCCTTGTTGAGCGCGTTGCCGTTGAGCGTGGCCAGCTTGTTCGGGTTGAACGACGGGTAGGAGGCCAGCGCCAGGATGGCGCCCGTCTTGGGGTCGATGGCGACGGCGCCACCGGGCAGCCCGGTTGCCTTGAGCGCCTTGTAGGCGGCTTCCTGGGCAGCGGAGTTGATCGTGAGCTGCACCGTTGCCCCCTTGCGGGGCTTGCCGGTGACCAGGTCGATGAGGTTGCGGACGGCGAGCCTCGGATCGGTGCCGGCCAGCAGCCGGTCCTCCGTCCCTTCGATGCCCGTCTTGCGGTACGGGGTGTCGTAGCCGGTCACCGGCGCGTAGGTCGGCCCGGAGGGGTAGTACCGCTGGTAGCTGTACACACCGCCGATATGTTTGGACTGCGCGATCGGCTGGTTGTTGGCGGTGATGATCGACCCGCGCTGGTACTGGTACTGCAGCGCGAACGTGCGGCCGTTGCCGGGGTCGTCGGCCAGCTTGTTCGCCTCGAACCCCTGCACGTAGTTGGCGTTCGCCAGCAGCAGCAGGAACATCGCCAGGCAGGCAAGGGAAACCCGGCGCAGGGCATGGTTCATATGCCCCTCACCACCTGGGTCATTCCCTCGTCCTGGATCGGCTGCGGTGCGGGCCGCCTGGCGGTATCACTGATCCGCATCAGCAGCGCGATCAGCATCCAGCTCGCCACCAGGGATGAGCCCCCCTGGGACAGGAAGGGCGTGGTGATCCCGGTGAGCGGGATGAGCTGGGTCACGCCGCCCACGATAACGAAGACCTGCAAGGCCACCACGAACGCGAGACCGCCCGCCAGCAGCTTGGAGAACGGGTCCCGCACCGCGACCGCGGCGCGCAGCCCCCGCTGCACGATCAGGCCGTAGATCAGCAACAGCGCCATCAGGCCGGTGAGGCCGAGTTCCTCACCGAACGCGGTGATGATGAAGTCGCTCTGCACCAGCGGGGTCAGATAAGGCTGTCCGTGCCCGAGGCCGGTGCCAAGGAGCCCGCCGAAGCCCAGGCCGTAGATCCCCTGAGCGAGCTGGTAGGACGGCACGCAAGGGACACGCACGGAGCTGGCCCCGCAGAACACGTTGGCGTAGGTGAACGGGTGCAGCCAGATGGCGAACCGTACCCCCACATGGGAGACCAGCTTGCTGGCGGCCCAGGCACCGACCAGGAACAGCGACGTCCCGATGAGCAGCCACGAGGTGCGCTGGGTGGCCACGTACAGCATGATCAGGAACATTCCGAAGAACAGCGCCGAAGTGCCGATATCGCTCTCGAACACCAGCACGAGCAGGCTGGCGGCCCAGGCGATGAGCACCGGCCCCATGTCCCTGGCTCTGGGCAGGGCGATACCCAGCACGTGCCGGCCGGCCAGCGCGAGCACGTCCCGCTTGGCCACCAGGTAACCGGCGAAGAACACGGCCAGCGCCAGCTTGGCGAACTCCTCCGGCTGGATGCTGAACCCGCCAATGGCGACCTGGATCTTCGCCCCGGTACCGGGCACCTCGCTGATGCTGGACGGCAGCAGCGCCGGCAGGGCGAGCAGCACCAAGCCGATGGCACCGAGCGTGTAGGTGTAACGCTGCAGCGTGCGCGGCTCTCGGATGACCAGCAGCACGGCCACGAACGCGATCACCCCGATCGTGCTCCACATCAACTGGAACGTGGTGGTCGAGGCGCTCATGGTGGAGATCGCGTTGCCGGGGTTGCCGTTACGGCCCGACTCCTGGAGCCGGTAGATCATCACCAGGCCAAGGCCGTTCAGCAGCGCCGCGAGCGGCAGCAGCAACGGGTCCGCCCACGGGGCGAGCTTGCGGACGGCCAGGTGCGCGCCCAGCATCAGCACTCCGAAAAGTACTCCGTAGGTGGCCAGCCCGGTCGGCACACGCCCGTTCAGGCCCAGCCCGACGTTCGCGTAGGCGAACAGCACGACGCCGATGGCGAACGCGAGCATGATCAGTTCGGCCCCGCGCCGCCCACGCGGCAGCGCCAGGGCCCCGGCCAGGCCCGGCTGGGACGTCACCGTCCCGGTGGTGGTACCGGACCCGTTGCCGGTCGCCCCCATAGCGCTCACGAGCCGCTCCCGGCGCCCGTGCCGCTCGTGGCCGACGGGCCTGGGCAGCCCGGCGGCGTCGTCGGCTGGGTCTCGTTGAACGACGGCGGCGTTGCTCTGACCTTGCCCTTCGACGTGCGCTGCACCTTGAGGTTGCCCCACTTCTTCTTGTAGGCAGCCTTGGCGGCGTTGTACTTGCTCAGGTCGGCTTGGTACTTGGCCTGCGCCGCGTACGCGGCGAGGCAGGCCTGGTACTGCTTGCGGACGTTCGCCACGATGGTCAGCGCGCTGGCGCGACTGGTGGCGGCCACGGTCGCCCTGATCTGGCCCTGGTACGGGGACGGGACCCCGGCCAGCGGGATGCCGGTCCGCTGGTACACGTGCGACAGGCTGACCCCGGCGACGGACTGGTTGACCCCCTGGAAGATGGCTACCTGGCCGCTGTTGGTGCCCACGTAGTACTGGTCCTGGGTGTATCGCCAGCCCAGGTAACCGCCACCGACGATCAGGATGAGCAGCAGCACGACCAGCGACCGGACGATGGGCAACCGGCGCCGGGGCGGCTCGGTGTCCTCGTCGTCATGGAGCATCCGCGGCGCCGGGTCGTCGTGGTCGACCACGATGGCCGTCTGCGGCTTGGTCTGCGACAGCAGGTGGGCCCGCGCGGCCGGGCTGTCGGTATGGATCATCGGCCTGCCGCCGTTGGAGGCCGCACCTGCCAGCATCGAGGAAGAGTCGCCCGGGGTCCGTGGCGCCGACGCGCTGTCCACCACGTCGGCGACGATGCATGTGATGTTGTCCGGTCCGCCGCCCCGGATGGCCAGTTCCACCAGTTGCAGGACGGCGTCATCCGGGTTCGGCACCGTCGCCAGGGTCCGGTGCAGCGTCTCCTCGCTGACCACCCCGGACAGCCCGTCCGAGCACAGCAGGTACCGGTCACCGGCGTGCGCCTCAAGTATCGACAGGTCCGGTTCGGCTTCCGAGGTCCCGTCCAGGGCGCGCAGCAGCAGCGATCGCTGCGGATGGGTGGCGGCCTCGTCCGGGCTGATCCGGCCGTCGTCCACCAGTGACTGGACCAGGGTGTGGTCGTGCGTGATCTGCCGGAACTGGCCGCCGGACAGGACGTAGGCACGCGAGTCGCCGATGTGGCACAGCGCCACCTTGCTGCCCGACCAGAGCATGGCGGTGAGCGTGGTGCCCATCCCGCTGATCGACGGGTCGGCGCTGACCATGTCGTGCAGGATCTGGTTGGCGTGCGCCACCGCGGTGGACAGGGCGATCTGCAACTCGCTCGGGGGCATGTCGTCGTCGAGGTCGGCCAGTGCGCCGATGGCCACGGCGCTGGCCACCTCGCCCGCGGCGTGACCGCCCATGCCGTCGGCGACGGCGAGCAGGCGCGGGCCGGCGTAGGCCGAGTCCTCGTTTCCCTCACGGAGGAGGCCTACGTCGGAGCGGACCGCGTAGCGGAGTTCGAGTGTCATCTGCGGAGTTCCAGGACGGTCTTGCCGATTCGGATCGGCACGCCCGGGGGTACCGGGGTCGGCTGGGTCACCTTCTGCCTGTCGAGGTAGGTACCGTTGGTCGACCCGAGATCCTCAACAATCCACTGACCGTCCTGCGGGAACAGCCTGGCGTGTCGCGTCGAAGCGTAGTCGTCGTTCAGCACCAACGTGGCATCATTTGCCCGGCCAATGGTGATTTGCTGGTCTGTCAGCCCGATGGAGGTCCCGGCCAGCCCACCCGCCGTTACCAACAGTCGCTGCGGCGTGCCTCGCCCCGGCCGTCCCGCCCTGGGCTGGCGGGGCGTCTTCACTTGTGGCGGCTTCCGCTGGCGCCGCCGCTGGCGGCCCTGCCGTCCCTGGCCGAACAGGTCGGTGCGCACCACGCCTACCGCGGCGATGACGAACAACCACAGGACCGCCAGGAAGGCGAGCCTGATCAGCAGCAGCGTGAGGTTATTCATCGGGTCATGTGTCCTCGGATGGGCCGAGTCCGCGGTTTGCCTTTCCTACTTGTCCCGCCAGGGAGTCAGTATGCAGCGTCCCGGCGGAACACCAGCGTGGTCCGCCCAAGTGTGACCCTTGTCCCGTCGGTGAGCGCCACTCGCCGTACTGGCTCACTGTTCACGAACGTGCCGTTGGTGGAGCCCAGGTCCACCAGTACCACCTCGTCGTCTTCGACACGAAGCTCGGCGTGATGACGGGACACACCAGGGTCAACGAGGCGCAGATCGCAATCGGTTCCCCGGCCGAGCATGGTCACCGGCGAGGTCAGCTCGTAGGTGCGCTGCATGCTGCCGTCGCCGCCGGGCTCCGGGCCGGACACCAGCAGCCTTGGCCGGCCGGCGAAGGCGCCGGGCGGCCGTGGCAGGTCGCTGGCTGGCCGGCGGATCTCCCCGCCCTCCACCGTGGTCCCCCGGATGACGCCCGACCGGATACGGAACGTGCCGGTCGTCAGGTCGGGCACGCCCTCGAAGCGCATCCGCACCGGGCCGACAAAGGAGTACCCCTGCTCCTTGGCGTGCTCCCGGGCCAGGGTGGCCAGCTCGATCCCCAGACTGTCCGCGTAGACCTCGAGCCGCTCATGGTCGGCGTCGGACAGCTCCACGACGAAATCGTTCGGCACGAGCGTCCGGCCCTGCGCGACGATCGCCGCGCGGTCGTCCATCTCGCGCTGAACCGCACTGGCGATCTCCACCGGTTCGACTTCGGATTTGAACGCCCGCGCGAAGGCACCCTCTACCATCCCCTCGAGCCTTCGCTCGAAGCGCTGCAGCACTCCCACCGGGTACCTCCTTCCCCTGCTCGCATCCGATGGTATCGGCGGTGAGGGTCCGCATGAGGACGTGCTAACCTGACTCGTTGCCCGGGCGGGTGGCGGAACGGCAGACGCGCACGGTTCAGGTCCGTGTGTCCGCAAGGACGTGAGGGTTCAAATCCCTCCTCGCCCACGAGCCCGTTTCGCGTGCTCGCCGCCTACGCGGCTTCGCCGTAGGCCGCGATCCCTCCCGGGAGGCGACCCCCCGGACCCCCACGTTCGACGGTCACCCTCTGGGGAACAGCTTCCCATGATCACCGGGGCCACATTTCCCAGATTCCTGGGTTCCATGCGCACCCACACCAACCCCGAATCCCCTCCCGCTCTCTCTTCTCCCCGTTTGTTGCGGCTTCCCTGAACCTCAGCCCCTCCAACGACCGGAGGGCCACCTGGGCGCGGAGTTATGTCTCCGCGCCCAGGTGACCCTCTGGGCGTCCCAACCAGCACGGTTAGGACACTGTTACCGACAAGCAAGCCTCAAGGCTCATGGCACAACGATCACTGGACAACGCGCATGTCTGGCAAGCCACCCCGGCACAGATCCCGCCACATGGTGCCACCGCTGCCGAGGCGCCCCGATAACCAGCGCATCCGCACTAAGCTCCTCGGCCGCTGTCGACAGCTCCCGCGCCGCGTTGCCGTGCCTCGTGATCACCCGCACGTCGACGCCACCGCAGTCGCACACCTCGGCAAGCTCGCTGCGGACCCAGCTCTCGGTCTCCGCCCGCGCCCTCGGCGCACCGATAACCTGACCGGTCAGTGGCTCGCAGTAGACCCCGGGGGTGACGTGCACGATCACCAGCGGGCGGGACAGGCGCCGCGACACCCCGGCGGCATAGGCAAGCGCGTTGCGGCTGGACGGCGATCCGTCATAACCGACCACGACCGGGTGATCCAGGCCCGCGTCCACGCTGGACCGGCGCGCCGGCTCGTTGCCGCGCACACGCCGTCGCCGCGGGTCCGGCTGACCGCCAAGGGGCGAAGACTCTGCTTGGTCCATGGCCTCTCGTCCTTGTAGGGTCCATGGTCCGCTTACGGGGGCGCTCCCGCAACGTCAAGCGGAAGTAAATCAAATTATAAGTTAGTTTTCACCAAACAACTAAATGGCTCGCAACGATCACGGTAGGCCCTGCGTCCCGGTCACCGCGTGGCAGGCTGCACAATCGATACTGTGCCGGAGCTGCCAGAAGTCGAATCTCTCGCCGTCTTCCTGCGGGAACACGCGACGGGCTTGGAGATCGACTGGGCTGCCAGCACGGCCATCTCGGTGCTCAAGACCTACACCCCCGACCTGAGCGCGCTGTCGGGTCAAAAGGTCACCGGCACCACGCGGTACGGCAAGTTCCTCGACGTGATCAGCGGGCCGGAGCCGCTGCACCTGGTGATGCACCTCGCCCGGGCCGGCTGGCTCCGCTGGAAGGACGACCTGCCCGAGCAGCGGCCCAGGCCGGGCAAGAGCCCGCTCGGCTTCCGGCTCCGGTTCACCGACGGCAGCGGTTTCGACCTGACCGAGGCCGGCACCAAGAAGCGGCTCGCGGTCTACCTGGTCACCGACCCGCAGCAGGTGCCCGGCGTCGCCTCGCTCGGCCCGGACCCGCTCGCCGCGGACTTCACCGTGGACGTGCTGGCCGGCCTGCTCAAGGGGCGCCGCACCCAGATCAAAGGCGTGCTGCGGGACCAGAAGATCATCGCGGGCGTCGGCAACGCCTACTCCGACGAGGTGCTGCACGCGGCCAAGATGTCCCCGTTCAAGCTCGCGTCCAGCTTCACCCCGGACGAGGTCGCCACCCTCTATGCGGCCATGACCGAATGCCTGCGCGAGGCGATCGAGCGCAGCGCGGGCCTGGCCGCCGCCGACCTCAAGGCCGAGAAAAAGTCCGGCCTGCGGGTACACGGCCGTACCGGCCAGCCGTGCCCGGTCTGCGGCGACACGGTGCGCGAGGTGTCGTTCGCCGACTCCTCGCTGCAGTACTGCCCGACCTGCCAGACCGGCGGCAAGCCGCTCGCCGACCGCCGCATGTCCCGGCTGCTGAAGTAGCCAGCCCCCGCACCGGCTAGGCAGCGCAGATCACGTAGCCGTTCACCTGATGTGCCGACTGCCCCAGGTTGTTCACGGCGATGTTCCACACCGTGGTGTCCTCGTCGATCGACCCGGCGACCTGGACGACCGGGTCGTGGTCCGGGTCCTGAGTGCCACCACCCAGTACCGACGTTCCGGCTGGGCACGCTATGCCGTCACTCAGCGTGAAGCCCGCATCCAGAGAGACGCTGTTCGTCGCGATCTTGTAGCCGACCGGCTTGTGCCCGCAGATCCCCTCGACGGTGAACGACTCGTCGGTGGCCGTCCCGTTAAACATGTACCCGGTGAACCTTTCCGGACCCAGTGGCCACGCACTCGTGAGAAAGGCCGTCACCTGGTCGGCGGACGACAGCGTGCCACCGCCCAGGAGGACCTTCGGGGAGGGGCACGTCACTGTGGCGTGTGACTGGGTGTTCGGCGGATTGTCCACGGTCCTGACCACGAGCTTGTAACCCGCCGGCTGGTTCGCGCAGATCGCGTCCACATCGAACTGCACAGTCGTTGTCCCGCTGTTGTTGACCCGTGCTTCCCAGCCGGTGCTCCCGGCCGGCTGGGACGTGTTGACGTTGAGGCTGGAACTGGCGCCGTGAAATACAACCCCGCCACCCCACACGACCGTGCCGGCGGGGCACCCGACGGAGGCACCGGAGTCAAAGGTGCCAGGCGGCGCGTTGAAGGGCCCGCCATGCACGATCTTGTAACCGGGCGGATGGCCCGCGTTGATGGCGGGCGAGTGCAGCGCCGCGGCGGCGGGCGCTGGGGAGGCCGCGGCCACAGCCAGGAGCGCGGCCGTGGCGATCCCCGGCAACCAACGATGAGCCGATGCCCTCTTCGCCGCCACGGCTGCCCCTTTGCGTTATATGCGGTAGATGATCACATCGGCCACAACGTAACCGGGGATTCATGGCAGGGCAATAGGCGTCTTATTGCCACACGTAGAGCGGGCACATGTTGTCGGTGCGGCACCAGGCGCGGTGGGCCCGTTCACCAACCGATCTCGAACCACACGGTCCGCCCGGCGCCGCCCTCGTCCCGGCCCCACCGGCCGGCCAGCTCGCCCACGATAACCAGGCCGCGCCCGCTCTGCCCGTCGCCGTCGCGCTCGTGCCCCCACGGGCCGCCCTCGTCGGTGACCTCCACCCGCACGCTCCCCGCCCGCACCGCCGCGCGCACGGTGAACCTGCCCCCGGGCCGGCCCGACCGGCTGTGCAGCACCGCGTTCGTGGCCAGTTCCGACACGCAGAGCAAAGCGTCGGCGGCGGCCGGGCACCCGTCGAGCAGCCCGGCCAGGAACCGGCGCGCCGCCCGCACCTGCCCGGCGTCGCCGGCGAACACCCGCGCGGTGACCGGCGGCGCGGCGGCGGCCGGCAGGTTGGCGGCCATGGGCCTCCTCATCGCATCGGTTGCGGTTGCCCGCACAGCGTGTCGCGACCGCACTACGCTTCGGAAGAGTTATAGAACATGCGTAACGACGGCCCACCAGCCCGTGTCATCGCGGGCGCTGATGTGAGGCGGTGTGACAAATGCCCCCGGCCCGTGACAACGACCATTCGGCGTTAGCCCTGTTCGCGGCCGAACTCCAGGCCGCCCGCGCCCGGGCAGGCATGTCGCGCGACGAGCTTGCCGCGCGGATCAACTACAGCCCGTCCCTGGTTGGCATGGTCGAGAGCATGCGCCGGGTGCCCCGCCTGGACTTCGCCCGGCGCTGCGACGAAGCGTTAGCCACCACCGGCACGTTCGCCCGCCTGCACGAGCACCTCCGCACGGCCCCGTTCCCCTCCTGGTTCCGCCCCTTCGCCCAACACGAAGCCGAAGCCACCGCACTCCGCACCTTCGAGCTAGTCCTGGTCCCGGGCTTGCTCCAGACCGGCGAGTACGCTCGCGCGCTGCTGAGTACCAAGGTGGGCGCCACCGAAGACGACGTCGACCAGTTGGTGACGGCCCGCCTAGAGCGCCAGACCATCCTTGACCGGGATGATCCGCCTCTGCTTTGGGTCCTGATCGATGAAGAGGCATTGCATCGCCCAGTCGGCGGTCGTGAGGTGATGCAAGCCCAGGTGGAACACTTGGTCGAGATGGCCGCCCGGCCCAACGTAGTGATTCAGGTGATCCCCGCTGAAGTGGGCGCACACCAGGGTCTGGTCGGTGCTTTCGTGATCGCGGATTTCGCGAGCGCGCCCAGTATCGTGTACCTAGAAACGGCGCTGACCGGGCT
>Ga0070716_100000997_pt1 | contig 12366 bp, 9 predicted proteins | sample LARL112metaG_FD_71395 | JGI IMG/M metagenome (GOLD analysis project Ga0070716, IMG submission 71395) | Corn, switchgrass and miscanthus rhizosphere microbial communities from Kellogg Biological Station, Michigan, USA - LAR L11-2 metaG | ecosystem: Host-associated > Plants > Roots > Rhizosphere ... | reverse complement strand
AATAGAAAATAATGATGATGTATCTACATAAATACCGCTTCTAGTATCTCCTCACAGTGTTTACAACCTTCTTTATCTGCATGTTTCTGGACTATTCGCAATAAATTTATCAAAATTTCCTTAACGTCATTGCTGCCTAAAGCCTGTAATGGAGCTATACTTTTTTGTTCCTTCGCTGTTGTCTTAGTTGTAGTCACTTGATTGAAACTTCTATCTAAATTATATAACTACTAAATCCCTATTGGTACAGTCTCCCTCTATTGTTGTAGGGGCAATTCACATCATTTTTATACTAAAATGTTCTAGACTCGATTCAGACCTTAAATACTCTACTCTCAACTGAAACTAAAGAGTAGTTTAGCAAAGAAAAAGAATAGTATAATCTAACTCTAACAGCAGGTGATAGTACAGAAAAAGAAGTAGTAGTAGTAGTAGTAGTAGTAGTAGTAGAACATCCGAATGAAGAAGAAAGCCCATATATCAGATAGTGATTATATATCCTATAGAGGCGCTTGAATTCCATAGATGGTAGAAAGCCTTACAACCCGCTGGCTTTTAGCCCTTGGCTTAGCTACGTTATGTTTTGGAATATTTCTATTTGTGTTGCGAATTCCAGTACGAACAATAGGCATATTTTTTGCGTTAGGAATACCTTTGATTTTATTATGGCTATATGTTGGTGATAAATCAAGACAACAGCAGTCATATGATGGGAAGACAACTAGTGATCCTGGTAGTAGTAACAATCCCGACCAACACCAACTACAACAGCAATGTATATGTTCTATCTGTAAACATGAGCAAGCAGAAGTATGTCTGAATCAAAAATGTGCATGTTGTACTATAATGAAAGGAAATAAGGTAGTCGGACATAGCATTAATCCATTGCAATAGATAGCACTGTAGATAGGAATGTTGTATTACACGATTGTCACAAATATACTATACTATTATGAAGGGGCGCGCCTTTCCTAATTAGCCTTTGATTATGACATTGCTGCTATCACAACATAAGCTTATTGAATGGTTGAGTGATAAAATATCGAGGAGTGTTAGCTTCACCAAATGGGCGGCTCCTGAATAGACTCGAGCAGTCATCATCTATAATTATTTTACTTAAAATCATCCGAATAACCTTTACATCTATAATTATTCATAGTTTAGGTTAGCCCCATATTCATCAAAAGTAAGTAAAAATGATAGCCTATCTGTACTAATAGTAAGATAAAGAAAAGACTGTAGTTTGAAATACTATTCAATTGACTATTAATTTGATTTTGAATTCTGATTTTAGCCAGATAATATTTATATAAAATATTGAGAATGGTTTTCCTAATGAGAAAGAACACTATATTGTGTGTAAGTCTCCTGCTTTCAATAGCACTCGGATTCTCTATACCAGCCAATGCTGGTTTCAACGGCGCGCCGTCAGTATTTGCACAGACAATAACACCGAAAATGCACTTAGAGGAAGGGCTTAAGGCATTAAAAAGTGGCGATAATCAAGGTGCAATGATGCACTTGAATGCAGCAGATCAGGGTCTTACTAGTGCTTCCGATCAATCTGCAAAGATGCACTTGGATCAAGGAATTCAAGCGTTAAAGAATGGAGACAATCAAGGTGCAATGATGCACTTGAATGCAGCAGATCAGGCGCTTAAATAGTATAAATTAGTAAAAATAGAGCTTATTTCAGGATAAATTTTTTTCATTTTGGACGTATGCCGACAACTGACATACGAATGAAGTTTAACCCTCATTAGTGTCTATGTATGAGGCCTATACAGAGAACGGCTTATGTAGATAATGCTTATAATCTCGTATGCTGCATATCTGTATTAGAAGACACTTTTTTCCGATATAATTATGCAGGATCTGCATTTTATCCGATTTACTTTGATTCGGATTACTAATATGAGAGTCGGTTATCTACCTACGGGCGCAGTTGAAGGTCCACGTCTCCAACATGTCTTTGAAGGTAGGGCTAGCGCGAGTGGTAAATCCATCGCCGAAGTGACCAAGGAGGCGCTTGCTAACCAATCGATAAAGAGATTTGTAGATCCAAAAGACATCGCGGCTCTTGCCCTGTTCCTGGCTTCAGATATTGCGCGTTCAATTTCAGGACCGATGATCTCCATTGATGGCGACTCGCAGACAGCAGGATAGGAATAACATGTGAGAAAAGGCTTTTGCCTTATAATAAGACAATGTTAACATCATAACTCCGCGTTATCATTGATTGATTTACTATGCATAGCGCCGATCTATAGCCGCATTCACGACAAATCGTAGAATAGTCTCTTCGACTATAAAACTCGAATTCATTACAAAAATCAATATTATCTAGTACAATTTTGGCTATAGTGTGGTCTGAGATGATCGCTTTAGTGTTGACTTCTAATCAGCCTACATAAAACCGGCTCCAGTATCGATAGCCGTCTCAAAGAAAGACACCAATTAGATTATCAAGTGACGCTAGTTTATTGTCGATGATGAGCTAAAGAATAGAGAACTACGTCACCCTATACTTCCTCTAGGATTGATTCTTTCTATTCATTAGGGGTCATAACAGCGAACAGTTATCTATCGTAGACTTTAACTCAACCAGCAATCGAATTCATCTTGCTATTACTGTGAATAATTAATTGCAATCGTCATAATCATAGCCCACTCCAGCAGAGAAAAGGAATGCAGAATAAACTGTTCTAGTAACTAAATCATGAATGATATGCCATATCTGAATTCACAGTTTGGCTAGCCGCATTCATGTTTACGGTTGTCATCCAACAGTCCCACTTATTATCGAATCTGAAATAATCGCGTCCAATGTAGTTAGTGCATAAAAACCTGTGATAAATGACTATTATACAAATAATAATCGCTGAATGAAACTGTTATCCTGTATATAGTTATAACTACTATGTATAGGTAACATATTCCATTGAATATTTAATCTTCTATTCCCAGTTTACGAACTCCTATATTGCTTGATGGTATCACCTACAACTTCAATCAGGCCTCCAATAATATATATGATAGCTGCATTCCATGTTACTCTAAATGCATTACATTTTTGACGAGATATCTCTCAAGGAAAAGATGAACTACAGCTGATAGTATAATCGCGTATATCACATCTCTTTTCCCTAAATCTCATTTACCGTATAGATGCAATTAACTTGTAATATATCTTACAATTCACACTAGCTAGTATTATGACTACTAAGTTAGAAACTAATACTCGATTTAAATAGTCTCCTTGCATGATGTATATTGGATGTAAGTAGGAATTGATAGTTTCGCAGCTTGGGATGATGCTAGCATTTCAGTAAGCCCTTCTATGCGTTTGCGAAGACTAGTAAAACAAATTGAATATGCAGATAAAACTGGGTTAGATGTCTTTGGAGTTGGCGAACATCACCGTAGGGAATTTCTCGATTCCGCTCCTGCTGTCATCCTTGGAGCAGCAGCAAGAACTCAACGCATACGTCTTACCAGTGCTGTAACAATATTGAGCGCTGCTTACCCTGTAAGACTGTTTCAAGAATTCGCAACAGTGGATCTTTTGTCGCAAGGTCGGACGGAAATGGTTGTTGGCCGTGGCTCGTTCATCGAAGCGTTTCCTCTGTTCGGATTAAAATTGGAATACTATGACTCACTTTTTGAGGAGAAACTAGATTTGCTGCTAAAAATTTGTAATAATGAGCACGTCCAGTGGTCTGGAAGATACAGGCCTTCGCTTACTGGACAGGGAATTTATCCGAGGCATCTACAGAAGCCTTTGCCGATTTGGATAGGTGTGGGTGGGACTCCAGAATCATTTGTACGTGCTGGTTTGCTTGGACTCCCATTGATGGTTGCAATCATTGGAGGCGAGACACGCAATTTCAAGCCACTCATTGATCTGTATAGGAGGGCTGGAAGGGAAGCTGGCTATTCAGCTGATCAGTTAAAAGTAGGCGTACATTCCCTAGGCTATGTTGCAAAAAGCACACAGGAGGCGGCTAATGACTTCTTTCCGGAATACGCACGTACCATGACTGAGATTGGTAAGGAGCGTGGATGGCTTAGGATGACACGTGCAGATTTTGATGCACAGACTGGTCCTCAAGGCGCAGTGCTCATAGACGATCCGGATGAAGTAGTAAAGAAGATAATTAGGCACAGCAAGGCATTAGGAGGCATCTCGAGGATCACTTTCATGATGAACCCAGCTTCATTACCGCATGGGAAGCTTATGCGAGCTACAAAATTAATAGGCACACACATCGTTCCTGCACTTCATGAAGAATTAGATGGAAACAATGATGGATAAGACAGTTGAAAATTTCTAAATACTTGGATTTGTTGTAGACTTGGATGGTCTTTGCTGTATTCTCAAAGTCAAATTCTGTAAAGTCTGAAAGTTACTGAAATCTTTATATTAAAACCTAATAAAGAATTATCTCCTATGCAAAGTCAGGCTACAAAGTCAAGCATAATTTTAGAAATACTAGGTTCTGTGCTTTCTTTGTCCCCTACTATATATATTATAATTACTCAGGCTACGTAGAAAATATTATCAATGTTATGAGATTATTCAATCAGTACATATTGGAGGTTGTTCTCTATTTTACGATCTTTTCAGCCTAGATCAAATGCTCTCCTAATAAGCGTTTCATGATTGACATTATGGTTTCATCCTTCCTGTTTCTTTGATCGTACAACATTTTGGAATAACTACGTTTCATCTGCTATTAGTCATATGTTCTCCATATTAGTATCTGTTCATATATCTATATCTTGAGGTTAACTTATATAAAATATACTTCCACACAAAAATAGATTAACTAATGCTATACAAAGTTGCAATTATCAAGCCATCTTTGATAAGGGAAAAAGATAGCAAATGACAATAAAGACAATCGTCAGCAGCTCGTTTGTAGATTTCCTAAATACAATTTATCCAATTTGAGTTATGCGGATTACTTGGAATATTTTATAGGTCATCTAGTTCTACATATTGGTACAAAAGGAATCGGAAAAGGTCAATATATTTTGCAAAATCGAACCCTGTTTAACATTCCTTAATGTCTATCAACAACAAAGACAGGGCGCCGATATACAGACTAAGGTAGAGGAATAGTGAGAATTAAATCAGTCTCCATGACAGTGTGATAAAAATAAAAATGATGCTATAGCACAACTATCTGATCAACTAGCATCATTATCAGATAGGTTGCAGGAAATCGAAAGAAGACAAGTATAATCTCCACTCACTCTAATCGGTTAACACAATTGTACTGATTCGTGCCAGGTTTTGAATCGTAGTAATACCTCCTACACTCCATTTGTATTTCTAGAAACTCTCCTTGGTAGACTCCTGTTTAATTGTACATGTGATTAATTTATTATAGCATAAACACGATATATCATAAAGCTACTCTAACGTATTTTAGATAGATTCCTTCGATGTCCATTATGTCATATGTTTTTAGAAAGATATAGCTAACTCTATCAAAAGCAGGATCTCTACAGAGCCTTTTTATCTTTGACGAATACATATAGAATCAGATATGGCTAGACGTCAAACAAAGATCAGATATGTCTAGAGATTGTGAACAAATTGTAAATCGGTCAAGTTTTCTTACACATATACTAATTTTAGGTAGTGGTTTCGCAGGTATTGAAGTCCTGAAAAAGCTTCAGAAGGAGTTTAATACTAATAACACTATTGAAATTACTTTGGTTAGTAGAGATAACTTTATTCTCTTTACTCCTATGCTTCCTGAAGTAGCGTCTGGCATGATCGAAACGAGAAACATAGTAACACCAGTCAGAGCATTTTGTAAAAAAGCCAAATTCTATCATGCCAAAGTTAAATCTGTAGATCTTAATAGCAAGAAGATTACTTTGACTCATGCAATCGGCAGCCAATCTCAACCAAATGGTTGGCATGAACGCATATTGAAATATGATTACCTTGTTATCGCATTAGGAAGTGAGAACAATTTCTTTAAAATGGATGATGTGCAGAAATATTCTTTTACAATGAAGAGTATAGATGATGCTATTATTCTAAGAAATCATATCATAAATGTTCTGGAACAAGCAAGCCTTGAAGAAGATAATGTGGAACTAAGAAAAAGTCTACTAACCTTTGTAGTAGCAGGAGGAGGATTCAACGGTGTTGAAACCGTAGGAGCAATTAATGACTTTATCCGTGAATCCATTAAGGATTATTATAAAAATATCCAGTCAGAAGTAAGAGTAATGCTTATTGATACAAATGAAAAATTACTAGCAGAAGTAGATGAGAACTTAGGTGAATTTGCATTAGAAAAACTGAAAGTTAAGGGTGTAGAATTCATGATGAAGTGTCCTGTTACTGGAGCAACTATAAATAGCGTAAAGTTATACGATGGTACAATAATTCCTTGTTATACTCTAATTTGGTCTGCGGGTATAACTCCAAGCAAGTTAGTAGCTGACCTTCCTTGTGAACATGACAAAGAATATAGAATAGCAGTTAATTGTTACTTAGAAGTGATCAGCCATAGTGGAGTTTATGCGCTTGGTGATTGTGCATCTATACCCAACCCTCACACAGGAAAGCTTTATCCATCGACAGCACAACATGCTATTAGACAAGGCAAAGTTGCTGCAAAAAATATAATATTAGCAGTGAAAGGGAAGGAAGGAGAGAAAAATAAGGTGAAATTTGATTATAAAACTAAAGGGATGATGGCAGAAATTGGAAAGAGAACTGGAGTTGCTATATTATTTAATAATGTGAAGTTATATGGATTTCTAGCTTGGTGGCTATGGCGTACGTACTATTTAGCTAATCTTCCAACTGCAAGAAAGAAATTAAAGGTTCTTGGTGACTGGATCTCAGATCTCATCTTTAAACCAGATGTATCCATGATAACAAGACAGGAAAGGGAAAGGGAAAATAGGGAAAAGCAGACATAAGAAGGAAGGAGGGAGTAGAGGAAGACTTGGAAAAGTCTGGATCTATTGGCATGCCGTTAAATCTATCTACTCCATATGGAGTTGTAAAGTCAAGTATTTTATGGCATAGTGTTTATAATTAATTAACTATGAGCGATAGAAATGACATCAAATTATCAAACAATCACCATCATCGTCAGAATCCATTCATACAAAAATCGAGGATCAACTGGTAACAGATGGCAAAACTACTGTAAGACCAATACAAAATGAACTAATAAAGAAACGTTATGCTAATTCAAAATTAACTTATCCAGTACTTATAGTTGGTTTTTCAGGGCCTGGCATGATAGGATCTATTTACACAATATATTAGAGCAGTTACAAATGCACCAGATATCATATGTAGATTCTGAATTCAAACTGCCTGCTGTAATATATATCGGTGGAAATGAGGCACCCATTCCATATTTATGCAAACAATAATGGGAATGTATGCGTCATGGTATGCGAGGTACCAATATTTAACCTTGGTGCACATTCAGTACTGAATACTGTTGTAATATGGGCCAAGAACATTGGAGGTTCTGCATTATTCCGGAACTATATTGGAAGCACAAAAGAGATACGCAGACGGTACAAAGGACTGTCTTATTAGATTCTTGGATGGGCGTCCTATTGAGAGATTACCTCATTGTATAACGGGAAGATGGTAAGCCCTAGTTACAGCTACGCGTTTAAAACGCAAGTGGGAGAGTGTGGTATCGTGGTTCAAACACACTTGCTTTATCCAATGTTGTCAGTCGTGTCACGATTGTACTTTTCAGCAAATCATTTAAATCCTATTTATTCACTATTAGTGACCTTGCTCTTTTAAAAACATCAACCCACATCGACCATGTTAGCTTCCCTGTAATAGTATTTCTCCTGTTTGGATGATAGGGGACTAAAGTCTTTTGACTATCTACACTATAGCAGGCTCGACTGGTAGCACTTGGGGCAGAAACACCAGCAAAACTATAGTTCTGTCATTGATTCCAATTTTTTGTAGCCAAAGCCTTGTCTGTGTCCTCTTCTCCTTGCCTTATCAATTTCTTTATGGTGGCAACTGAAAAGTCCGCATCTTCGAAAAGGAAATGGGTTTTTTCTGGCCTTTCTATGCGCACGATATCCTTTATTATTGCACCCCGTCGACGGGCGAGTTTATTGAACTCAAGTTCCATTTTGTCAAATTTGTCCTCAAAATCTGCATCATTGCCTTTCTCTTTAAACCTGGCGCAACTAATCATCAATAAATCATGCATCTCCTTTAAAAGTGATAAATGTCTTGACATGATTGTTGACAATCTGATATTGTTGTCTGTCTTGTCAGTGTAAATTATATCCCTGGCTCTATGTCAAGCTTCAAACATGTCTTGTGGAAGAAGTTTTTGATAGTGAGGAAAGATATTAACCAGATAAACTATTTTGTCTGATGTAGGTGAAGAGTCTATAACTTCACACAATGGAGTGTTACTAAGTAGTGCACCATCCCATAGATACCTATCATCTTTTTGCGTCCAAGCAATTCCATAGAAAGGAAAACCAGCACTTGCAAGAACATGTTCTACATCAATACTGATATGTTTGCTATCTGATATGACTGTTCACTTGTTTGTATATTTGTAGAAGTTAGATTAATCTGGGCCTATTTGATTTTCCTAAGTTGGTAAAATCAACATAACGACTCAGAGTTTTAAGTGGTGTTATATCAAAAAGTGGATATGGTGGCGGTCTAAATGGTTGAAGGAGATTGAAAACCCTGAGCTAACCCAAACTGGAAAGAACGCCTTATGATTTCCAAATATGGCAGAATACATAGATGCTAAAATAGCCCTCATCTCATCTGTAAAGTATACTGATGAAAATTGTTGCTGTAATGGTACAAGAGTTTCTGCAAGTTCTAGCCAAAAAATTTCAAGTTCTTTTGCAGAGCTTTTCCTACTTTCGTAATTATGAGAAGCTATAATAGCTGCATTAAGAGCTCCAATAGAAGTACCAGATACAATATCGAATTTTATTTTGTGTTTTGCTAGAGTTTTATACACACCACATTTATATGCGCCAAGCGAACCTCCTCCTTGCAGTACAAGAACTGTTTCTACAGGTGATTCTTTTTGTTTTTCTTCTTGTTGTTGTTTATTTAGGTTGATTTCCATAATATTGTATATCCTTACATCATAATCTGTTTATTAAGCGATGAGGATTTTCATTCCTTATAATCTCACTACTTGCTGATAGAAGATTTGATCAGTATCCCAAGGTTTGTTGACGATGTTTGCAAATTCATTATCATTACTAAATCGTACCTTAATAGTTATTATAATGAGAATTGATTATTTAATGACTAATCAATAGTTATTGTTACTAAAAAATAAGATTGGAGTAATGGCAGGATCTATCAGAGAAATAATTGAACACGTTTTTATTCCAGGACAATTATGTGTTCTAGGCGTACAGTTGTTCATCTCTCAATACCCAGTAAACTCTTCAACTTTGATTCTTTCTTTTGGAATTTGCAAGGCCTCTTGGAGCAAAGTTTGCATAGATTGTAGCATGCTAGGAGGGCCACAGATATAGAATAGGGAATTGTTCAGTTCGTTAGTATCTAAATACTTCAGAATCATTGCTTTGTCTATTCTGCCATATTCCCCTTTCCAATCACTTTTTGCAGATGAAGATGATTGCTCATGTTGTCCATCTTCTCCTTCACTAATTGTATAGATAATCTTTAGATTTCTATTAATGTTTGCCCAATCATCAAACTCTTTTTTGAATAAAATGTTGTTAATATTTCTGTTGGAGTCAAACATTATTATTTTTATTGGCAGTTGTTTGTCGGTAGCATACTTTATCATAGTTCTAAATGGAGTAACACCAATTCCACCAGAAAGAAATACAGCAGGTTTTGAATAATCTTGATGTAATACAAATTGTCCCTCAGGGCCTCTTACCTTGACTTTTGTGCCTTCCTCTAAGGTTAAAAGCCTCTTCTTATAGGGAGAATCCCTGATTCTAGTGCTGAACATTATAAAATTCTCAGTCGGAGAAGACGAAATAGTGAAGTGTCTGATCGGGCCCTTGGGATCATCATAGACTCCACCTATATCAAAAAAGGCAAATTGACCTGCAGCATAATCCAGTAATGACGTTTGGTCTTGTAGTTGAGTATTCTGTTTACTAAATTTAAATGACATTACATCAGTACCTTCAACTTTATCTTTTTCTAATAGTGTTAGCTCAATCTGGGGAGATTTACTTTTACCTTGTTTCTTAATTAGTATGCTATTACCATCTACTTTTACTTCATAAGCTGGTTCGGGTTCACTTGCAGGGGGGCTTGTCACGTCTCCTGTTCTTACATCAAATTTGGATTGATGCCAGGGACATTCAACCTCATAACCTTCAAGTGTGCCATCAGCTAAAGGACCACCCTCATGTGTACAGATGCTGCCAATTGCATAGTACTTTCCCTCAACGTTAACTACACAAATGTGTTCACCATCAACTTCAACTTCTTTCATATGTGAAGACTGAATATCCTTTGTATCAGCAACTTTGACAAAATCCTCACTCAATACGAAGACCAATTTCATTATCGTCCTATCTCTAATATGGTTTTCTATTTGAATATCATATTTTAATGAAATAATAAAATTTATTAAAAATGAATATATATTACTTTTAAAAATTCTTGCACTTTTAATATATTTAACCTTTGAAGGATTTACTTTTACATTTGTATAAAATAGAAACCAAAATTTAAGATTTGTAAGGTAATAAAAATAAAAAGATATTAAACTACGTCACATGGCTGAATGTCTGTAACATACATGCCTGCATTTTCCTGAAATATTAGGGGTAGATAAGTAGCCATTTTGGTCTTTAGTCAACAAAAGGTGTGAAACAATGGAAGTATGGTAATTTTGGACCATAGTAAGTCTATTCCATTCAAGTTTCTCTTACTCTTGAAGCCGATACCACCATCCCTATCGTCATCCTTTTCCCATTTAGATAATAATATAATAGAATAATATGTTGTATGGGTTTTCAATTAAATTACCTGACTTTGCAATCTTTTGTAATTATTCAAAATAAGATGTTTGCTACGAACAAAATATACAGAGCAATCTATATACACTGACAATCTGATATGTGATTGTGATAGCTTAATTTGACTTCTTTAGAAAAAGATGCCATAAACCTTCATCGTATGTTGAAAGGCAAGATTGAAATTCATAATCGAGTATCTTTAGACAGTGAAGCATCTAAAGACAAGAATGATACCCTTGAATTAATCTATACTCCTGGTGTTGCATACGTTGCCAAAGAAGTGAGTACTAATAAAGAATTGACATACGATTACACATCAAAATGGAATAATGTTGCGATTGTTTGTGATGGGACCAGGGTACTTGGATTAGGTAATATTGGTCCAGAAGGAGCAATACCAGTTATGGAAGGAAAATCCGTTTTGTTTAAAGCGTTAGGCGGCATAAACGCTTTCCCGCTATGTATAGACATTAAGGATAAAGAGGAGATAATTAGATTTGTAAAAGCAATACAGCCGGTATTTGGTGCCATAAATATAGAAGATATCGAATCGCCTAAGGTACTAGAGATAATAGAAAGGTTGCGCAAAGATCTTCAAATCCCAGTCTTCCACGACGATCAACATGGTACGGCTGTAATCACTCTTGCGGCATTGATAAACGCTCTTAGATTGCTTCACAAAGAAATGAATGCAATAAAAGTAGTAATAGCCGGTGCAGGTTCGGCTGGTTATGGTATATTTAGAATATTGCAAGAAGCTGGATGCAAAAATATTGTTGTAACAGATAGCAGAGGAGCAATATATGAAAACAGGATTGAGAGCAGTGGTTTAGATAATCGATACAAAAAGGAAATCTCTATCAAGACTAACCCTGAAAGACAGAGGGGAAGCCTTGATGATGTCCTTAAAGGAGTTGATGTATTTATCGGCGTATCAGGAAAGAGCGATATACTAACTAAAGAGATGATACAATCAATGGAACATGATCCAGTTGTGTTTGCACTCAGCAATCCTGACCCAGAAATACTTCCCTCAGAAGCATTAGAAGCAGGAGCAAAAATTGTGGCTACTGGCAGATCAGATTTTGTCAATCAGGTCAATAATGCAGTGGTATTTCCATCTGTACTGAGAGCATTACTTGATCTTAGAATTAGAACATTAAGCGAGGATATGCTTGTAGCTGTTGCAAGTGCAATTGCAGATATAGTGGATAGCACTCATCTGAATGATGATTACATTATACCCAAAGTAGATGATCCCAGGATTATCCACATAGTTACTAGAACCTTAAGAGATGCGATTCAAAAACACATAGATAAGAAAAGAAGTCAGCAACAATA
>Ga0070716_100000994_pt1 | contig 12374 bp, 10 predicted proteins | sample LARL112metaG_FD_71395 | JGI IMG/M metagenome (GOLD analysis project Ga0070716, IMG submission 71395) | Corn, switchgrass and miscanthus rhizosphere microbial communities from Kellogg Biological Station, Michigan, USA - LAR L11-2 metaG | ecosystem: Host-associated > Plants > Roots > Rhizosphere... | reverse complement strand
CTGGCCACCAGCGCGGCGGAAGCGACCGGCGGCAGGCTGATCAGGCTGCAGTGCTACGAGGGCCTGGACGAGGCCAGGGCGCTGTACGAATGGAACCACTCCAAGCAGCTCCTCCGGCTGCTGGCCGGCCGGGTGAGCCGGGCCGGGGCCGCGCCGGAAGCCGGCATCTTCACCGAGGAGTTCCTGCTGACCAGGCCGTTGCTCGATGCCATCAGGGCGGCCGAGCCCGTGGTCCTGCTGATCGACGAGGTGGACCGGCTCGACGTCGAGACCGAGGCGCTGCTGCTCGAGGTGCTGTCGGACTACCAGGTCTCGATCCCCGAGCTCGGCACGGTGACCGGCAGGCAGGTGCCCGCGGTCTTCCTGACCTCGAACGGCTCGCGGGACCTGAGCGAGGCGCTGCGCCGCAGGTGCCTGTACCTGCACCTGAACTACCCGCCGCCCGAGCGGGAGCGGGAGATCGTGCGGACGCGGGTGCCGGGCATTCCCGAGCACCTGGCCGGGCAGATCGCCGCGTTCGTCGGCTCGCTGCGGCGGCTGGACCTGCGGCAGCGCCCGTCGGTGACGCAGACCCTGGACTGGGCCAGGACGCTGCTCGCCCTGGGCGCGCAGGACCTGGACGCCGGCCTGGCCGCCGACTCGCTGCCGGTGCTCCTCGCCTACCGGTCGGACATCGAGCTGGCCGCCGCGGAGCTGGGGCGGCCTGACTGAGCTCAACAGCCCAGGAAGTCGAGCACGACCTGCATGCACCGGACGTCGCCCGGGGTCCCGAAGTGATCGACGCCGCGCAGCGTGACCAGCCTCGCGTCCGGCAGCGCGGCGACCAGGCCGTCGCCCGGGCCGGCCGGATCTCGGTCGCCGAGCACGACCAGGACGTGGGTTGTTATCCGGGCCAGGTCGGCTTCTGTCAGCGGACGCTGCGGCCGGCGCAGGAAGGCGATCAGCGCGTCGCGGTCGTTGCCCAGGCCGTCGGCCAGGCGGCGGAACACCATGCCGGGCACGTTCTCCGGGTCCGGGTCGCCGGTGAGCGCGGCGATGATGGGTTCCGGGTTGGCCGGGGTGAGCACGCTCCGGCCGATGCCGAGCAGCGCTAGGCGGCGGAACCGGTTTGGCTGATCCGCGGCCAGGCGCAGCAGCACGTGTGCCCCGGCGGAGAAGCCGATCGCGTCGAGCTGGTCGTAATCTGCGACGGCCGCGGCCACGTGGGCCTCGACATCCTGGTAATCGGCCGGATCGGCTGGCCGCGGGGCCCTACCGTGGCCGGGCAGGTCGACCGCGATGGTCTCCCGGCCGCAGTCGGCGAGCAGATCGAGCCAGCCCGGCTGCCGCCAGTTGTGTTCGGCCGAGGAGGCGAAGCCGTGCACGAGCAGAACCGGAGGATCCACGGTGGTCATGTCAGCACCGGGCCGCGGGCTCGGTGTTCGGACTGGCAGTGTTCGGATTGGCGGGGCTCGGATGGGCGGCGATGAAGGATCTGGTGGCCTGGGCGAGCCGCCGGTCCCGGTCGCCCGGCCGGGCCGTGCCGAGCGCGCCGGTGACGGCTCGCCGCAGGCCACCGACCCGGTCGGCGGCGAGCTCGGGCAGGACGCCGTCGGCGATGCCGAGGCCGGTTAGTTCGGCGCTGGTCAGGCGGAGCGGGCCGGCGAGCTCGTCGGCCCTCGAGGCGTCCCGGTACAAGATCGCGGCGGCGCCCTCGGGGCTGATCACGGAGAAGACCGACCCGGGCAGCATGAACAGGCGGTCCGCGTGGCCGAGCGCCATGGCGCCGCCGCTGCCGCCCTCCCCGACGCAGATGGCCACGCTCGGCGTGTGCAACCTGGCCATGGCCTGCAGCGTCGCGGCGATCTCGGCCGCGATGCCGTCGCGTTCGGCGGCCGGGCCTGGCTCGGCGCCCGGCGTGTCGACGAGCGCGAGCAGCGGCAGCCCGATCCGGTCGGCCAGCCCGATCGCCCGCCGGGCCAGCCGGTAGGCGGCCGGGCCCGGCCGCGCCGCCCCGGCGCCGTCCGCGTACCTGTCCATTGCAACCACGATTACCCGCTCGCCGCCGATCCTGGCCAGGCCGGCCCGGATGGCCGGGTCCTGGCCCCTCAGTTCAATCCACGATGAGCATAGAGCCGCGGCCCACTCCAACCCCGAGGGGCGGGACCGGCTGCGCGCCTGCCTGATGGCCTGCCGCGGCGAGTCCGGCGCGTCGGGCGGGGCGGCCGGGGCCGCGGCGGGGATCCGGGCGGCTCTTCCGCGGGGGGCAGCGGGCGCGTCGTCGGGGAGGCGGTCGAGCCCGGCCCGTTCGGCATCACCGGGCGCCCCATGGGCCAGCGGCCAGTCGGCCGAACCGAGCACGGCGTTCACCCAGGCCACCTGGTCGGACCGCTCCACCAGCGCGTCGACCAGGCCCGCAGCGAAGGCGCTCTCGGCCGTGTGGGACCAGGCGGGCGGGGCCTCCCCGGTGACCTGGCGGACGACCCTGGGGCCGGCGAAGCCCAGCGTGGCGTGCGGCTCGGCGGCCCGCACGTCCATGAGCGAGGCCCACGAGGCGTAGACGCCGCCGGTGGTCGGCGACCGGTAGACGATGGCCGACAGCAGCCCGGACCGGGCGTGCTCGTCGGCCGCGGCCGCGGTGCGCGGCATCTGGATGAGCGCGGCCATGCCTTCCTGCATCCGCGCGCCGCCGGTCTGGGTGACCGCGATCACGGGCAGCCTTCGGTCGGTGGCCCGCCGGAAGGATCGAACGATCTTCTCGCCCGCCACCGCGCCCATCGTCCCGCCGAAGATGTCGAAGTCGCTCTGGATGAGCACGACCTGGGTCCCGCCGGATTCGGCCAGGCCGGTGCGGACGGATTCGCCGGGGGTGGCCGCGAGCGCTCCCGCGTACCCGGGAAAGTGCAGGGGATCCGCCGAGGCCAGCTCCGTGTCCCACTCGCTGGTGAGCGGGAGCAGCAGGTCACCGTCGTGCACGGCCGCCCTCTCCTGAGCCGATTGTTCGACAGAAGTATAATAGTCGAACAAATCTGGGGTCAATCGCGGGCGGCGGGGCGTTGGGTGCGGGGCGCGGTGGCTCAGCGGGAACGCTGGAGCTCGGCGGTGGCCTTCTCGATGTCCGACTGGTGCTTGAGCAGCACGTGCAGGGTGCCGACGACCAGGTCGGTGCTGACCTCCTGCGCGCCGAGCAGGGAGAGCGTCCGGGCCCAGTCGATGGTCTCGGACACCGACGGCCGCTTCTTCAGCTCGAGCTGCCGCAGCGATCGCACTACGCCCGCGACCTGGCCGGCCAGGGTGACGTCGAGGCCCGGTACCCGGCTCAGCACGATATCCCGCTCCCGCTCGGGCGCGGGATAGTCGATGTACAGGTACAGGCAGCGCCGCTTGAGCGCCTCGGACAGCTCGCGCGAGTTGTTGGAGGTGAGGAAGACCAGCGGGGTCTGGGTGCTGGTCACCGTGCCGAACTCGGGGATCGAGACCTGGTAGTCCGAGAGCACCTCCAGTAGCAGGGCCTCGGTTTCGGCGTCGAGCCGGTCGACCTCGTCGATGAGCAGCACGACGGGGTCGGGCGCCCGGATCGCCGCCAGCAGCGGCCGGGCGAGCAGGAACTCCTCGCCGAAGATGTCCGCCTGCAGCTCGGACCAGTCCGCGCGCTCGTGGCCGGAACGTTCGGCCTGGATGCGCAGGAGCTGCTTGGAGTAGTTCCACTCGTAGAGTGCCTTGGCCTCGTCCAGGCCTTCGTAGCACTGCAGCCGGATCAGCCGCCTGCCGGTCATCGCAGCCACGCTCTTGGCCAGCTCGGTCTTGCCGGTCCCGGCGGGGCCCTCGACCAGCACCGGCTTGCCGAGCCGGTCGCCCAGGTACACGACCGAGCTGATCCGCTCGTCGGGCAGGTATCCCGCGCCGCGCAGCTCGCTCCCGACCTGGTCGGGCGAGCCGAATTGCCCGGCCGGGTCCCCGGCCTGGTTCGTGTCGGCCGCGTCTGCGGACTGGCTCGCGTCGGGTCGCCGGCTCACTCGGTCCTGCCCTTCCGCCCGGTGCACGCGGTTAGCTGCCGTCGAAGGTGGGAGGACGGTGCTCGCGGCGGGCCTGGATGCCCTTGTGGATGTCGGCGGTGGCCATGGTGACGGGCTGGGCCAGCGCCTCCCACTGCAGGGCCACCTCGAACCCGCCCCGGGAGCCCTGGGCCAGGCCCGCCTTGGTGAGCCTGATGGCGATCGGCGCGGCCTGCGCTACGCTCTCGGCCACCTCGAGTGCGCGGCCGACCACGTCCTCGGCTACCTCGCTGACCAGGCCCCAGGACAGCGCCTCTTCGGCCGCCACCGTTCGCCCGGTGTAGAGCATCTCGCGTGCTCGCGGCATCCCGACCGCCTCGGGGAGCAGCCAGCTCACCGCCATTCCGCCGTGCGTGCCGAGCTGGGTGAACGGCGCGCTGAACATCGCGGACGGGGAGGCATACCTGAGGTCGCAGGCCAGCGCCAGGCAGAGCCCGGCCCCGATGCACGGACCGTTCACCGCGGCCACCACCGGTACCGGGAGCTGCTGCGGAGCCAGCCAGGCGCGGTAGAACGGGAGCATCTTGTCGCGCAGCCGGTCCGGGGTGTTGTCGCTGAGGTTGCCCTGGTCGAGCCAGGACAGGTCCGCACCGGCGCAGAACGCGCTGCCGGCCCCGGTCACCACCACGGCGCGCAGCGAGCGGTCCCCCGCGACCTGGTCCATGGCTGTCGTCCACGCCGCCGTCAGCTCGGTGGTCATCGCGTTCCGCACCTGAGGCAGGTTCAGCGTCACGAGCGCCACGCCAGCCGATGCCAGTCGTACATCGACCAGCTCCGCTAGCCGATCCGCCATGGCCCACCACCGTCTCGAAATATCCTACAGATATAAACGATTCTAATCTGTTGGGACTTGCTGATGCGGCCGATCCCGCCGCCGCCGGCGCGGCCCGTGACCGGACGGGCGCGCCGGCGGCGACTGGTCAGGAATCGGCCGAGGGTATCAGCTGGCGGCGTAGAGGATGTCGTAGGGACCCTGCTTGAGGGTGCACTCCTTGAGCGCCGAGCTGGGGAAGCCGTTGTGAACGCTCGGGTTGGCCGTCCAGCTCAGGTTGATGCCCGGAACGTTGGTCGGCAGGTTCGAGGTAGCGCTGAGCGCGGCCGCGAGCTTGGTCCCGTCCAGCGAGTTCGCCGTCTCGACCGCGTGCTTGATGGCGAGGAGATTGAAGTAGCCGGCGAGGATCCCCGAGGTCTGCGGGTTGACCCCGATCTTGGCCTTGAGGGACTCGAGCAGCGCGGTGTTCTGCGGCGTCAGCAGCTTGGACGTCGGTTCTCCTGGCGTGTAGGAGACGGTGCAACCGTCGACGGTGCCCGGCGGCACCTGCGCGGCGGTGACGCCGTAGATATTCAGTCCACCCCAGCCCACGACCTTGGGCGACCAGTTGATCTGCTTGAGCCCGGAGACCATGGCCGGCACGCCGGTGAACCCGGTCGGGAACAGCGTCTGGATCCCGGCATCCCGCGCCTGGGTCAGCGGCGTGGTCAGGTCGATCGCCGTGGGTGAGTAGGTGATCGTCTTGATGAACCTCAGCCCGGCGGCCTTGGCGTCGGCCTGGGCGTCGGCCGCCAGCTCGGTGCTGAACGAGGTGCCGTCGGACAAGATGCCGATGTCGTTGTCGCCGTGCGACTTGGCCCAGTCCACCATCATCTGCGCGTACTGCGCGTTGGACGGCAGGGTGCTGAACGCGGTCGGGTTCTCCTTGGCGTTGAACAGCGCGGCCGCGCCGTCCCCGTTGACGACCAGCGTGTGCTGCTGCATCAGGTACGGCTGGATCTGGTTCTGCGCCGAGGAGAACGAGTCGTTCACGATGATGACGTTGCCCTGCGAGACGAGCTGGCGGGCGATGCCGAGCGAGGTCGCCGGGTCGCCCTTGTCGTTGTAGTTCGTCACCGCGAACTTGTGGCCGCAGACGCTGTCGTGCGCGTTGAAGTAGGTCACCGCCAGTTCGGACTCCATCCCCGTCAGCTGCCCCGAGGAAGCGGTCGGCCCGCTCAGCGGCGCGATGTTGGCGATGTGGATGGGTCCGGAGGGAATGTTCGAGCATTGTCCGCCCGCCGCCCCCGTCGAGTTGCCGCTCGCTCCGCCGGAACTGCCGCCGGAGCTGCAGGCCGCCAGGCCCAGCGCCAAGACCGCCCCAACCACGACGGGCAGGGACCTGCGGCGCATGCAAGCTATACGAAACTGCCCCATGTGTCGGTCCTTTCGAGGTCAGGTTCACAGGAATGTGACACAACTTTAATACTTCTCACACGACACGTCGATAAGTATCGAAGAGTAGTTATATAACGATTCGATCCGCGGCGGGATGACGGTTCCTACAGGTCAGGTGGGCCGGGTTGTGCGCCGGATGGGCGGCCGGGCTCAGGTACACGCGGGCAGCTGCGTGAGGTCAGACAGAAAGCGTCGAACGGTCAGGCGGATGGTTGGGTGCGGGCGTACGGGCGGTGCCGCCAGGTCGTGGGATCGTCGAGTCGGGCAGGTGTGGTTGTGAGGTCGGCGGCGGGGTCAGGCGGCTAGGGCGGCGGCGATGCGCTCGCGGTGGTAGCGCTCGTCACCGAGGTCGAGTTCCCAGTGACGGCAGCGCCTGGTGAACAGCTGCACGTCGAAGTCTGAGATGAACGCGATGCCCGCGTGCACGGCGTGCGCCCGCTCGGGGGCGAGCCTGGCCGTCCGGCTGGCGTGCGCCTTGGCCTGCGATACGGCCTTGCCCGCGGGCAGCCCAGCGTCGAGGAGCCCGGCGGCGTAGCGGACGAATAGCGAGGTCAGGTGGCTATGGATCGCGATGTCGGAGCATAGGTACTGCACCGCCTGGTGGCGGCCGATCGGCTGGCCGAACTGGGTTCGCCGCGACGCGTAGCCCACGGACAGCTCGAGCAGTCGCTCGGCGGCGCCCTGGATCTGCGCGGCGCGCAGGACGGCGGCCCGGTCAAGCACCGGTTCGAGCAGCTCCCAGCCGGTCCCGGCCTCGCCGAGCACGGCTTCCGGCCCCACCTGGACCGAGTCGAAGGTGGCGGCGTACAGCGGGTAGCCCGCAGTGTTCGGCAGCCGAGTCAGCTGGACGCCCGGCGCTGTGGTCTCCACCAACGCGAGCGTGATGCCGGAGGGGGTGGCTGGGGAAAGGGTGACGCCCGCGGGGGCCGTGTCCTCGGGCGGCGCGGTGCGGGCGGCGACGATCAGGTGGCTGGCGGAGTTGGCGTAGCCGACCAGGATCTTGCTGCCGTCCAGCCGCAGCGCGCCGCTCGCGTCGAGCTGGCCGGGCAGCGCGATCGATTCCGGGCCGAAGCCGGCGTCGTCCTCGGCCAGCGCCGGGGTCACCACGCTCTCGCCCGGGAAGACCCGGTCCAGCAGGTCACGGGCCAGCGGCGTGCCCGCGGCGGCCAGTAGCCCGGCGCCGATGACGGCGGATTCCAGGTGCGGGACCGGCGCCAGGGTCCGGCCCATGGCCTGGTAGAGGACGCTCAATTCCAGCGCGCCGCCGCCGGCGCCGCCGGCCGGCTCCGGATGGCCGAGCTGCAGCCAGCCCAGGCCCGCCATCTCGCGCCACAGCTCGGCGGAGTAGCCCGCCTCGGAGCTCTCCCAGGCGCGGACCGCGCTGGCCGGGCTGCGGGACTCGAAGAAACGGCGCGCGATCTCGGCCAGGTCGGCCTGGTGTTCTTCCAGATCGATGTCCATCGAAAGCCTCCTATCGCGGGAGCCCGAGGCCGCGGGTGGCCAGCACCATCCGCTTGACCTGAGAGGTACCGCCGGCGTGGTTGCGCAGCGAGGTCCTGAACCATGCCTCCGGGCCGCCGCTCGCCACGTCGATGGGAGCCCAATCAGAGCCGACAGCGAGCTGGCCCAGCGGGCCGAGGACGAGGTTGGTGAGCTCGGCGAACCGCGGCATGGCCTCCTTGTTGACCACCGTGCCGATCGCTCCGGCGTAGGCCGGCGGCCGCCTGCTCTGCAGGTTCGACAGCGACTCGTAGGTCAGCAGCCGCTGGGCCTGGACCAGCAGGTCCATCTCGGCCAGGTGGTCGCGCACGACCGGGTCGTCGATGAGCAGCCTGCCGTTCCGCCTGGCCCGCTTGCAGTACGCCACGACCTGGTCCAGTTGCTGCTGGGCCTCCATGTAGGCCGCGCCGATGTTGCCGCCGTAGAAGCCGCCCATGATCAGGTCCCAGCCGTGACCCTCCTCACCGATCATGTTCTCGTGCGGGACCCGGGCGCCGTCCAGGAAGGTGTGGTTCTGCCGGCCGCCGCCGATGTTGGGCAGCGGGGCGAACGTTATCCCCGGCTGGTGCAGCGGCAGCCCGAAGATGGTGATGCCGCGGTGCCGCGGGGCCTGCGGGTCGGTCCGCGCGGCCAGGTAGAGCATGTCCGCGTGGCTGCCCCAGGTGGTGAACGTCTTTTGCCCGGTGACGACCCACTCGTCACCGTCGCGAACCGCCCGGGTCGTTAGGGACGCGAGATCCGAACCCGCCTCCGGTTCGGTGTATCCCTCGGCCCAGAACACCTCGGTGCGGACGATCGGCGGCAGGAACCTCTGCTTCTGCGCCTCGGTGCCCCCCTTGAGCAGGGCACCGGCCGCCAGGCCCCAGCCGATGTGGTTGATCAGCGGCGCGTCGCGGTAGGTGAACTCCTCGGAGAAGATCAGCTGGTCGACGGCGGGCCGGCCCTGCCCGCCGTACTCCTGCGGCCAGGTCAGCCCGATCCACCCCCGGGCCGAAACCTTCCGGGTGAACGCCATGGCGAACGCCCAGAAGTCCTCGTCCTCGCACCACTCGCTGGATTTCTCCCACCGGGCGGGCAGCTCGGCATCCAGGAAGTCCCTGACCTCCTCCCGCCACTCGTCCTGCGCCGGGGTGAGCCGCAGCTCCATTACTCCTCCTAGGATGTGCGGGCCACCTGGCCCAGCCAGTCGCCGATCCAGGGCGGTATCGCCGCGGATCCGTACGAGGCCGTCGCGGCCGGGCCGGGGTGGCTGCGGACGCCGATCCACCCCGGACGGGCGAACATCTCCGCGCCGCGCAGCGGGCCGGCGTCGCCGGACCACAGCAGGCGCGCGGCGAGCTGAGCGACGGGCTGATGGTCGGCGGGTTCGGCGGTCTCCAGGGCGATCGAGAACACGTCAATCAGGTCTGGCCGCAGGAGGCCGGCCCCGATCAGGTTGGCACAGCGCGCTAGCTGCGCCACGGCCTGCGCGGCCGGTTGCCGAGCCGGTGACGTGGCGTCGGCGAGGTGCACCACGCGGAGCGGCCGCGAGGCGTGTACTGCCGCCCGGGCCGCGGCCCGCAGCCAGCCCGCGTGGGCCAGCACGCAGTCCGGGGCAGACGCATAACCGGCCAGCATCTCCTCCCAGGTGGACGGGGAGGGCCCGGCGGCAAAGGAGCCGGGCGCGATGACGATCGCGTCGAGGTCCCCGGCCCGCCGCACGGCCTCCTCGGCCGCGGCGAAACCGACGGTAGAGCTCCCGACGTTGATGACGGTCATGCCGCACCGGGCCAGCGCCGAGGCCAGCGCGCCGGCCAGGGCCGCGTTGTCCGCGACGACCAGGCAGTGACGGGAGGCCGGGCCCGCGACCGGGCCGGTGGTGCCCGGCTGGTCGAAGACGGGGCCGAACCGCGCGTTGGACCCGCCCGTCGACCGCTGCCGCTCCTCGGCGGGGCCGAGCACCACGGGCACGAGCGTGTCGAGCGAGGCGGCGAAGTCGGCAGTGTCCCCGGTGCGGACGGCCTCGATCAGCCGGGGCGGGGCAATCAGGGACAGCTCGGGTCCGGCCGAGAAGATGACCTGCCCGCGGCAGGCCGGATCACCGGCCAGGTACGCGGCGGCCGGCGCCATGTCCTGCGGGGCCGGCATCGCGGACAGGTCCAGCCCGGCCGGCGCCGAACGCCCGGACCGGCCCGGATCCCGGCCGCCGGTGACCATCCTGGTCGCGGCGAGCGGGGAGAGCGCGTTCAGCGTCACGCCCTCGGGCAGCAGGCCAGCGAGCTGCCAGGTGACCGCGGCCACGGCCCGCTTGGCGCAGCTGTAGTGGGCGCTGTCGGCGGCCGCGCGGGCCAGGCCGGCCCCCGAGGTCACGCCGACGATCCGGCCGTGGCCGGCCGCCGCCATCACCGGCAGCGCCGCGGCCAGGACGTTCAGGTAACCGTTCAGGTGCACGTCGAGGACGGCTTGCCAGTCGTCTTGGGACGCCTCGAGGAACGGCGCGAAGCGCAGGATGCCGGCCGTGCTGACCACGATGTCGAGCCCGCCGAACTCGCCGGCCACCTCGGCGAACAGCGCCCGGACCGCTCCGGGATCGGTCACCGAGGCCGACGAGGCCCGGGCCACGCCACCCTCGGCCGTGATGCGCCGCGCGGTCTGTTCCGCGGTCGGCTCGCCCAGCGGTTCCCCCTGCAGGCCAACGCCGGGGTCCATGGCCACCACCGCGACGTCGCGCCGCGCCAGCTCCAGCGCCACCGCGGTGCCGATGCCGCCGCCTCCCCCGGTCACCACCGCCGCCGGCCGGCGCCGCTGGCGATCGGTCATGCTGGTCCCTCCGGCGGGCATTGACGCTCTGTTAAATAGATCGTAATACTTAGAAGTATCAAATAATAGGGGAGCTCGACCATGGCCTTTCCGCAGCGGCAGGCGGCGATCGTCGGCACGCTGATCATGGCCGTCGACTGACCGCTTGACCGCGATCCCGGCATCCGGGACACTGTCACCACCGGCCGGGACGAGCGACGGGGGCCTGAGATGGCGGCAGTGTCAGCGACGGCGGAGACGGCCTGGATCCCGAGGCGGCCCCGGTGGGTCTTCCGGGCGGCCGCAGCGGCGCTGGCCGCGGGGGTGATCGGGGTCGCGGCGTTCGTGGCCGGCCAGCATCACCACTCGTCCGCCGTGACCGTGCTGACCGGGGTGGCCTACACCGGCGGCCAGCAGGCGTCGGTCATCGTGGACGGCTATACGTACGGGTTCGAGGGCGTGGGCAGTGTCGACTGGGTGGACAGCCAGGGTGTGACGCACATGGGCAGCTGGCCGGCCTGCCTGGCCAAGCCGGGCACGACGCACCGGATCAGCTTCGGGTACGTGCCGGTGACGGCACCGGACGGAACGGGGTGGCGGCAGGTCGTCTGGGTGGACTGCCGGGCCTGATCCCATTTATCCCGAACGGGCCGGGTTTCCCGCTCACGGGCGGGCGATCCAGCGCCACATGGTGATGTCCTCGCCGGGGATCTCCTGGTAGGCCATGGCGATCGGCATACCGACGCGGACGTCTTCCGGGGCGGTTCCGACCAGGTTGCCGAGGACCAGGCAGGGCCGCGGCTGCTCGGCCAGCTCGCCCAGCGCGATCACGTACGGCACCTCGGCGTTGAACGCGCCCGGGCCGCGGTGGCAGACGGTGAAGGTGTAGACGGTGGCGTCGCCGGAAACCGGGGTCCAGGTCAGGTTCTCCGACAGGCAGCTGCGGCAGGCCGGGTAGGGGACCCAGTTGTAGTCGCCGCAGTCGTCGCACCGGGGCACCACGAACTGGTGGTTCTTCAGCGCGTCGAAGAACGGCTTGTTCTCCGCCCGCACCTCGGGCAGCGGCTTGAGGTAGGGGGCGGGGGCCGCGTCGAGAATGGTCATCGGTGCTCCAGGGATGGGTAAAGGGAGAAGGTTCAGTCGGCGGCCATGATCAGGGTGCTGGCCATGCCGTGCACGGCCCAGCCCTGCTGGAGCGAGACCCCGATCCGCGCGCCGGGGACCTGGCGTTCGCCGCACTCGCCGCGCAGCTGGCGGACGACCTCGATCGTGTGCAGGCCGGACGGGTCGCCGCAGTGGCTGTTGGACAGCAGGCCGCCGTCGGTGTTCGCGGGCATCGACCCGCCCAGGCGCAGGTGGCCTTCCCGGACGTAGTCGGCTCCTTCCCCCAGCTTGCAGAAGCCCATCTCCTCCAGGTCACGGATGGTGGTGATGGTGAAGCAGTCGTACAAGCCGGCCACGTCGATCTCGTCGCGAGAGATCCCGGCCAGGGCGAAGGCCCGGTCGGTCGCCTTGCGCACGGCCTTGCCCTGGTTCGGGAACCACGGGTCGTTGATGGTCGCGTAGAAGTCGGTGTAGTAGGCCTCGGCGCCGCCCAGGATCCAGACCGGCTTCTTGCGGCAGTCCGTGGCCCGCTCGGCCGAGGCGATCACCACGGCGTAGCCGCCGTCGTTGTCGATCGAGCAGTCCAGCAGGTGCAGCGGCTCGCAGACGTACCGCGAGGCCAGCACGTCCTCGACGGTGATCTCGCCCTTGCGGCCCATCACCGAGTCGGGGTTGAGGGTGGCGTGGTAGCGGGTGAACACCGCGACTTCGGCCAGGTCGGCGTGGGTGACGTTGAACTCGTGCATGTA
>Ga0070716_100000993_pt1 | contig 12375 bp, 9 predicted proteins | sample LARL112metaG_FD_71395 | JGI IMG/M metagenome (GOLD analysis project Ga0070716, IMG submission 71395) | Corn, switchgrass and miscanthus rhizosphere microbial communities from Kellogg Biological Station, Michigan, USA - LAR L11-2 metaG | ecosystem: Host-associated > Plants > Roots > Rhizosphere ... | reverse complement strand
AGAGACCAAGAAGGGGCTGAGCGCTTGGTCCTGGTGGCGGGGTACACCTCGCGGATTGCTACAGACCTTGAAAGGCTAGGGTCTGAGGGCTTATGGCTGTTCGGGTTTGAGGGTGAGCCCGGTCTGGGTGAGGAAGCCGTCGATGAGGGCGGGCCGGTACTGGATGGTCTTGAGCCGGTTCTTGACGATGACGGCGAGCTGGTCCACGTCGCGGGGGGCGAGGTTGCCCAGGCTGTTCTTTACGTGGGCCCAGGCGCCCTCGACCGCATTGAGCTCGGGCGCGTAGGCGGGCAGTCGTTCCACCGTCAGCCAGTCTCCGCGGGCCTCAATCCAGGCGCTCATGCGCTGGCTGATGTGGGTATTGAGGTTGTCCCAGATCAAGATGACCGGGGCGGCGAGCTGGTGGTGCGCGGCGGTGACCAGTGCGGCGTAGTCGGCTTCGGACAGCGAGCGGCGCTCGCCCTTGCGGCCGCGGTGCACGCGGAGGCGGTAGAACAGGTGGCTGCGCGAGCCGGGCTTGAAGCAGGTCAGCCCGGCCACCGACACCCGCCCCGAGCCCTTGCCGGACACTATGACCACCGGGGTGTGGCCGCGGCGGGCCCAGGTGCGCGCCCTGGGCGGGCGCAGGGCCTGGCCGGCCTCGTCCTCAAAGCAAATCCACGCCCCGGTCGCCGCCGCTAGCCTCGAACCTTCGCCCAGGTCTGCGCCCGCCAGGCGGCGATCGCCGCCTCGTCCCGTTCGGCCGCCCGGTGCACCGGCGCCTGCGGGCTGAATCCGATCCGGTGCAGCAAGTACGACACCCCGCGCAGCGTGTACCGGACGTGGAACAGCCGCCCGATCAGCGCCGCGGCCCGGCCCAGGGTCCACCGCTGATCCTCAGCCCACCCGTGCGCTGCCGGGCCCCGTTCCAGCTCGTCCCGCAACCGGCCAGCTGCGCCTCGCTCAGCCGGCATACCGCCCCGCCCGGTCCGCCGGAGGCCAGCGCAGCCTCACCGCCAGCCCGCCAGCGCCGCCGCCACTGGCAGGCCGACTTCGTGCTGACCCGCAGCTCACCGGCCACCTGCACAGGGCTGATGCCCTGATCGAACATCGCTGCGGCCTGCAGCCGCACCATCTCACGCCGGGCCCGTCCTGCAGCAGACAGGCCACCACCGTCGGGATATCTCATGACCCCCGGGATAGACCCTCCGCAAGCTGAGATCACGTAGGCGCGCCGCGCGAGAGTCAGACCCTAACCTTTCAACCTCTGTAACGGCAGTCCCTCGCGACGGGCTTGCGCTATGAACATGCTCGCCAGAGTCGTCGGGTGGTTTGACCCAGGCCTGTAGACGGCCAGTGCCCGGCTCCAGAGCCGGGCACTGGTGGCTGTGCGTCGTATTGACGCCAGCGTTGGCAAGGCATTTGGTCAGTGAGCCGGCCAACAAGCTGAAGTGTAGCTCCGGCCTTTTAGCCAGCACCACCATGGCAGGACGGCGGCCTGGTCCTCATCCTCCCTGTCCGGGTCCAGGGCCTGCCAGCATTGTGGCGGACCGCCACCTCCAGGTACTTGCCTTCGGCCGCCGGGCAGGCGATCATCGGGCGCACCCAGTTCACCCCGCCCGGCCGGCTGCTGTCGCCCTGGACTGGCTTCGCCCTATTCTGCGCCTACGCCGCCGCCGTACTCATCGCCGGCGTGATATGCCTCAACCGGCGCGACGCCTGACCCGGTACCTGATAGTCGGCTACCGTACGTTCTGGTATTCGCGCTCATCTGAGCTGTGGTCGGCAGGGCGGGGTGAGCCAGCATGCCGCAATCAGTCAATGCCATTCTGTGTCGTCGCTGGCGAAGATTTGACACAGGGCATGGCGTCCATTGCCGCCGCATAACAGAAGGCGTAGATTGCCGAGTTGCGCGACGACATCGACCGCCCGCGGCAGGGGGTACCTCTGCAGGCTCCAGTGGGATGCGGGGAGGAGGCACGCTGGAGCAGGCAGCCCGCGGATAGGTACCTGGGCGTGAGATTTCCCGATTTGCGTAAGCCGGACGGCGTGCTGTTCGCGCAGAAGTTCACCAATCCGCGAGCGGAGGAAAATTTCGTGAGATCTCGACTCGTGATCGTCCTGGCCGCCGTCCTCGCGGTCGGGCTGGTGGCCGCTCCTGCTGTGCTGCGGTCGCCGCGTGCTGGGGCCGCGGTGCACGGTCTTTCGGTCAAGGGGTTAAACAAGATTCAGCGCCGGATTCTGTCCGGGTTCGCGTCCTATGAAGCCGGCATCGGGGTGCCGAAGGCGACCGCGCGGGCGCGGCCGGGCGCGCCCATGCGTGCCGGTGCCGCCTCCTCGGCGCTGTGCCCGGGCAACTTCGGCTCGAATGTGCTCGTCAACCAGAACTGCCTGAACGTCACCGACTCCGACCTGCAGGGCCGCGGCCAGGCGCAGAACGAGACCGCGATCGCCCAGAACCCGCTGGATCCGAGCCAGGTGGTGACGGGCTTCAACGACTACCGGCGCGGTGACGGCAATTGCTACGGCTCCTTTAGCGGGAACGGCGGATCGAGCTGGACCGATACCACGATCCCGATGGGGTTCACCCGCGGCACCGCCTTCGGCAACGTGGCCCGGCAGTACTGGCAGGCGGGCGGGGACCCGTCGGTGGGCTGGGACTCGCGGGGTAACGCCTATTTCTCTTGCCAGGTGTTCATGCGCGGGCAGCCGACCTCCAACAACCCCGACTTGTCCAGCGCTGTCTATGTGTTCCGCTCCACCGGAGACGCTGGCGCATCCTGGAACTTCCCGGGCCGCCCGGCGGTGGAGACCTTCACCACGAACCCTGCGGTGCTGAACGACAAGCCGTACATGACTGTCGACAACAGCGTGACGAGCAAGTTCCGCGACCGGATCTACGTGACCTGGACATTGTTCGCGGCCGACGGCACTGCCTACATATATGAAGTGCACTCCAACGACTACGGGCAGACCTTCAGCAGCCCGGTGCTGGTGAGCACGACCAGTTCGCTGTGCTCGAACACCTTCGGCCTGCCGACCCCGCGCGGAACCTGCAACGAGAACCAGTACTCTGACCCGTTCACTGCGCCCGACGGCACGCTGTATGTGGCCTACTCCAACTTCAATAACTCCACCTCCAGCGCAACTGACAACCACAACCAGATCCTGCTGGTCCGCTCCACCAACGGCGGGCAGTCCTTCAGCGCCCCGGTCCTGGTGGGCAACTACTACGACCTGCCGGACTGCGCCACCTACCAGGGCGGCCAGGACCCGGGCCGGGCCTGCGTGCCGGAGAAAGGCTCGGCGCAGAACTCGGTGTTCCGGGCGACGAACTACCCCTCAGGCGGAGTGAGCCCGGCCAACCCCAAGCGGGTTGTCGTCACCTACGGGTCCTACATCAACCGCAACTCCGACGAAACCAACGGATGCGTGCCCGCAGGATTCAGCCAATTCGGCACCAACCTGTTCACCGGCGTGAAGACGCCGGGAGCATGCAGCAACAAGATCATCTTCAGCCAGTCCAATAACGGCGGCAAGACCTTCACCGGCACCACCACCGACCCGCGCAAGATGCCCGTGGTCAACACCGCGCCGCGGCAGGTGCATACCGACCAGTGGTTCCAGTGGGCCGCTTATACGCCCAAGGGAACCCTGGCCGTCTCCTACTACGACCGGCAATACGGAAACAGCGAGACGAACGGCAACATGGACGTGAGTCTGTCGGCCTCCCGCACCCTGAACACCTTCCAGGTCAGCAGGGCCACCACATCGTCCATGCCGGTGCCCACCCAGTTCAACGACACCCAGGGCAACAGCCTGTTCTTCGGCGACTACTCCGGGCTCACCGCGGTGTCGGGTGCCCACCCGCTCTGGATGGACACCAGGAACCTGGACGCGTTCACGTGCCCAGGCACCGCGACGCCCGGCGTGCCGCCCGCGATATGCGGGGCGACCCAGCCGAGCGGCATCGTCGCCAACGACCAGGAGATCTACACACGCACCATGACCACGCCATAACCCCTACCGATCGGCGCGGGCCGGGTCCGGATCACGGATCCGGCCCGCTCTATCCTTCCTGGCCACAGAGCAACTGAAGCGGCCAGGATCCAGGCAGCGGGGGAGAACCAGGCGGACGCGTCGAGCCGCCGCGATGCCTGATCGCTGCCACCTGAAGGTCAAGTCCATCTCAGCGGGCCAGGACGGCGGTCACCCATGCACCGTAGCCGAGTACCAGCATGACGCCTGTCCGTCGGTTCAACCGCCCTCCCCGCGTTACGAGGAGCAGCGCGACCGGCAAGATCGCCGCCGCGATTGCAGGCATCAGGATGCCGTTCACGGTCAGCGGACGGATGAGCGCGGCCACCCCGAGTGTGGCCGTGGCATTGTAGGCGACCGACCCGATGACCCCGGCTACCGCGATCTCTGAAATGCCGCGCCGCATCGCCGCCCAGGCCAGCGCGAACAATTCGGCGGTCGTTGCCAGCGCGAGCAGCGTGAGCCCGATCGCCGAGTCGGTCAGGCCAAGCGCACGGACCACCCGCTCGGAACCACCGACCGCGAACCACCCCCCCGCGGCCATGAGTGCAACCCCGCCCACGGCCAGCGCCAGCCCTAGCAGCGTGGGCCGGGATCCGTCGCCTTCCTCCTCACTGGCCTCGGTCGCCTCCCCGATGGTCGGCGGCTGGCGTTCCCGCCACCACAACAGCGCTACCCCGGCCAGGTAGACGGCCAGCAAGAGCCCGCCCTGCCAGCGCGCGATACCGCCCCCGGCGATACTCAGCACAGCCAGCCCGCCTGCCAGCGCGGACCAGACCGCGTACCGGCGAACCCGGCCCGTGAACGGCAGTGGCCGAGCCAGCGCGGCCAGCCCCACCACCAGCGTCAGCATGGTCAGGTTGGCCCCGATCGCGTCTCCGGCCGCCAACCCCGGGTGGTGCCGCCCCGAGGCGATCGCCGCGGTGATCATTTCTTCCGGCTCCGCGCCCGCTAGCAAGAACGCCGCCGCGAACACGGTGATCCTCAGCCCGCGTGCCGCAGCCCCCGCGTTCTCGGTGAACAGCTCGGCACCGGCGATCAGCAGCGCCGCTGACACCGCGAGCAGCCCCAGCCCCCAGGCCATGCCCACACCCTAGAGCCGCGCCGTGGGCATCGCTCCAGGCGGATGCAGGCAACGAGCGTCATACTCCGCCTTCCTGAAAGGTCCCCCCCTGCGTGAGCGGGCGCCTCGGCGGCCCGGCAGCCTGAGCTTCCGATTTTCAGGAGGATTTGCGAGTCCAGGTGAGTCCACCACGGTCCAGCTGAGCGGCCCATGCGACGCGTTGGCTCCTTCTGGAGTCCAGGATCGTCCCCACGTTTCCAGGACCGTTGTTAGCAAAGCGTTAGCAAGATCGGCGATGTGCCTGAGGGTGCGCGGCCCTTAGGTCCCGGTGCCGCTGTCCGCTTGATCTGCCCGAACCTTGATGACTCAATAGCGTGCACCTGGGGGTGCGAGAGCGGCACGCCGTGCTCCCCCCAGTTGGTCTCTGGGCTTCCCCTCGTAGCCGTTCATGGCCCTGACGGGCCGCCCGGGCTGGATGAAAATGGGTGTGGCGGCGGGCCGGTGACGTCGTTCCACATTGGTGCCTCGAGCCCGACTGGTAGCCGGACGCTGCGGCTGCACGTCGGGTACCCGTGATTGTTGCCTTCGAGCATGTGACTCAGCGTCTTCTTCTTGCTGGTGCGGCTGCCCGGCCTGCCGCTGCTGGCTTCACGGCGGAAGGGGTGATCGGGGTGGAGGTTCTGGTCGAGCGGTGCGCCGGGCTGGATGTGGGCAAGGCGGACCTGAAGGCGTGCGTGCGCGTTCCCGGGCCGCGGCGGGCGGCGGCAGCAGGTCAAGACGTTCGCGACCACGACCGGGGCGCTGCTGCAGCTCCGGCAGTGGCTGATCGGGCAGGACGTCGCGGTGGCGGGCGTCGAGGCGGCCGGCGATTACTGGAAGCCGGTGTATTACCTGCTTGAGGACGTGGTGCAGGTGCAGCTGCTGAATGCGGCGCACATGCATAACGTGCCGGGCCGTAAGACCGATGTCAGCGACTCGGCGTGGATCGCGCGGCTGGTGGAGCATGGCCTGGTCCGGTCGGGCTTCGTGCCGCCGCCGCCGATCCGGCGGCTGCGTGACCTGACCCGGTACCGGGCTGCGCTGGTGGCGGAGCGGACCCGGGAGAAGCAGCGGGTGGAGAAGCTGCTGGAGGATGCCGGGATCAAGTTGTCGGTGTTCGTCTCGGACCTGTTCGGCGTCTCGGGCCGGGCGATGCTGGCCGCGCTGGTCGACGGGGAACGGGACCCGGAGGTACTCGCCGGCTATGCGCGCGGCCGGATGCGCCCGAAGATCCCCGACCTGGTGCAGGCGCTCACCGGCCGCTTCGGAGACCATCACGCGTTCTTGTGCCAGCTCATGCTGGAGCGCGTGGACGGCCTGGACGGTGTGATCATGCGGGTCACCGCCCAGGTGGAGGCGGAGATTCGCCCGTTCCAGGCCGTCGTCGGCCGGCTCGACACGATCCCCGGCGTGAACCAGCGGGTGGCGCAGGTCATCGTGGCCGAGATCGGGGTCGACATGAGCCGGTTCCCCACCGCGGCGCAGCTGGCGTCGTGGGCCGGCATGTGCCCGGGGAACAACGAGTCCGCCGGCAAGTACTTCTCCGGGCGGACCCGCAAGGGTGACCGGTGGCTGCGCGCCGCGCTCGGCGAGGCCGCCGTGGCAGCGGCCGGCGCGAAGGATACCTACTGCCAGGCGCAATACCGGCGGCTGGCGCTCAGGCGCGGCAAGAAACGGGCGCTGGTCGCCGTGGGGCACAGCCAGCTCATCGCCGCCTGGCACATCATCAACGACAACGTCGGCTATCACGACCTCGGCCCGCTGCACTTCCTGACCCGCATCGACCCCGCCCGGCAGACCCGACGGCTGGTCACCCAGCTGCAGCAACTCGGCTACCGGGTCGAGCTCAACCCAGGCGGCGGCAGTTGATTTTCGACTCAGCGTGGACACATCGCCTTAAGGAGGATGGCGATGGCAGAAACACGCAGGAAGTTCGATCAGGACTTCCAGGAGGGCGCGGTCCGGCTGGTGCGGCCCCAGGTCAGGTTCCTGTCAGCGATGCCTTAGCCGGCGGATGACCATGGCGATCACGATCGTTCCGAGCGCGGCGCCCGGGGTGGCGGGGCCGCGGTGCGGGTCTGGGGCTGGCCGCTGGTGGTGTGCTGCCCGCGGCTGGCCGGTGCGGCCGGCCGCGGCAGCGGCTGACAGCGTGCCCTGTTCGCCCGTGCCTAGCAGGCGCCGGCTCTGCAGGCTGAACAGCAGGGCGAAGGAGGGGACGACCAGGATGACGGCGGCGATGGCCACCACGATCAGTGCCACGAACGTAGCATGCGTGCCGCCTGCGCTGGCCAGGGTGACCGGGGTACCGGGCAGCAGCACCGGGTACTGGGCCACGCCCCAGCCCCACACGACGGCGGCGACTCCGAGCGCGGCGATGACCCGGGTCAGGGTGTGCCAGCCCGGGCCGCGCCGGCCCGCGGCCAGCAGGGCCACGACGGCCAGGCCGCAGACTCCGGCTATGACCACCAGCGGCAGTGACCGGCCGGTGAGCCCGGCATAGAGAGCCGGGCTAGAGGTGTTCAGCTCGGCCAGGGTCGCCAGGGACAGCGCCCCGGCCGCGATCGCGGCGGCCTGGGCGCGGTAGGTGAAATAGGCCTGCAGGCGCTGGTCACCGCGGCGGGCGGCCTCGCCGGTCAGGTAGACGGCGGCCAGGTAGCCGCAGGCGGCGACGAACAGGAACCCGGCCAGCAGGGCGGTGGGGCTGGTCCAGGCGTCCAGGCTGGCGTGGCTGGCGACGGCGGGAACGGCGCCGGTGGCGATGGCGCCGATCACGGTGCCCATGAAGAACGGGGTCATCAGGGAGGAGAAGGCGAAGGCGGCGCCGGCGGCGCGCTGGGCGGGCAACCGGGACAGTTCCTTGCGGAAGGCGAAGCCGGCACCGCGGAGCACGATCCCGGCCAGCGCCAGCCACAGCGGCAGGGCGAGGGTGGTCATCACCGCGGCGAACGCGTGCGGGAACGCGGTCCAGAAGATGACCAGGTCGAAGACCAGCCAGACGTGGTTGGCCTCCCAGACGGGGGTGATCGACTCGTCGATCAGGGCGCGGGGAGCCCACCCCCGCGCGGTGGTGCCGGCCAGCAGGTCCCATAGGCCGGCGCCGAAGTCCGCCCCGCCCAGCACCGCGTACAAGGTGATCCCCGCCAGGAGGATCCCGCCCACCACGTACGCGGCCATCAGCGCCCCGTTTCACCAGCCGCCAGATCCTGCGGCTCCGGGTTCGGGCCGTAGGGGACGGCTGCCTCCGAGACGTCGCCGCGGCGCCAGCGCCGGGACAGCATCCTCAAGATGAGGATGGTCGCGGCACCGATGACCGCATACACGATGATGACCAGGCTCAGGCTGGTGATGACGCCGCCGTTGGTGGTGGCCGCCGCGGCGACCGTCTGCAGCCGGTAGACGACCCAGGGCTGCCGGCCGACCTCGGTCACCACCCAGCCGCATTCCATGGCCACGACCGCGGCCACCCCGCTGACCGCGCCGGCCCACCAGAACGGCCGCTGCGGCGGCAGGCGGCGCCGCCGCCACCACTCGTACAGGGCCCACAGCCCGGCCAGCAGCAGCAGGAACGCCAGCCCTACCATGACGTCGAAGCACAGGTGGATCAGCCAGACCACCGGCGGCCGGTCCGCGGCCGGCACACTGTCCCAGCCGATGACCCTCGTGCCGGGCCCGAACCCGGCGAGCAGCGAATCCAGGTCCGGAATCCTCACCCCGCCGTAGACACGCCCGCCCGCGTAGACGCCGCCCAGCCACTCGGGGACGTGCCGGGCGGTGCGCGGGACGTACTCCATCGACGCGTACTTCACCGGCTGGTCGTGCGCGATCGCCCGCGCCGCCGTGTCGCCCACGAAGATCTGAAACGGGGTCAGCACCGCGGCCGGGACGAACCCGAGCGCGAACCCGGTGTAGTGGTGGCGGTCGCGGCGGCCGCGCAAGATGCCCGCCGCGTACACCCCGGCCACCAAGAACCCGGTGACCATGTAGGCGGCCAGGATCATGTGCGGCATCTCGTAGATGGCCGCCCGGTTGAAGAACACCTGCGCGGGGTTGACCGAGACGATCCGGCCGCCACGCTGGGCAAACCCGCCGGGCTGGTTCATCCACGAGTTCACCGCGATCACCGACATCGCCCCGAAAATCCCGGACAGCGCGATCGGCACCCCGGACCACCAGTGCGCCCAGCCGGCCAGCCGCCGCCACCCCCACAGGTAGATCCCGGCGAAGATCGCCTCCAGGAAGAAAAACAATCCCTCGACACCGAACGGGAACCCCAGCACCGCCCCGTACCGGCGCATCAGCCCCGGCCACAGCAGCCCCATCTCGAACGACAGCACCGTGCCGGTCACTGCCCCGACCGCGACCAGCACCCCCATCGCCTGCGACCAGCGCCGCGCCAGCCGCAACGCCGTCTCATCGCGCCGCCGCAGCCCGATGAACTCAGCCAGCAGCACCACCGACGGCAGCGCGATCCCCAGGCACGCCAGGATGATGTGAAACCCGAGGGTGGTCGCCATCTGCGCCCGAGCCGGGACCACCTCCCCGCTGACCCGGGCAACAGCAAGCAGGACCGCTGGGCCGGCATGCGTCATGGTCCCGCCTCCGCGGTCAGGGGCCAGACCAGCTTCGACCCGGCAGCCGTGCCCGCAGCGCGCCGGGCACCGGCAGCCAGAACCGCTGCGGGTCGCGCTCCTCGCCCTGCACCGGCACCCACTCGGCGCGCTCTGCCAGGCCCGCCTCGCCGATCCAGGAACGCTGCGGTAGCGGCTTCCCGCATCCCGCCGGCGCCGACACCACCGTCACGCGCTCTGCCCCGCGAGCAGCCCGAAGGGCCCCGGACGGGCAACGACGCCGTCCCGGACGGCAGAGCGGCCGGAGCGCCGGCGGACCCGGACCGGTCGGTAGACCACACGGCTCCCTCCTTGCCAGGACCCGCCCTTACCCTACGTCTCCCCATGACGACTGGCGGACTTGGCTGCTGCGCAGGCGTGGCCTGTACCTTGCCGGTGCCCACGCCGAGCTGGCGCGGCTGTCCGCGCTGGGGCTGACCCCACGCTCGCGCACCGATGACGCCCGGCCCTACGCGCCGTCGGAATCGACGTGGACGCGGTCCGCGCCCGGCTGACCGCGGCATTCGGCGCGGAGGCGGTTGGGGCTGCGGTGTGGCGGGCCAGCCGCCGACCGCGGGGTGCGGCGGCGGCCGCCGCCGCACCCCGCTGTGCGGGTCACCGTTGTTCGCCAAGCGCGCTCTATGGCTCGCTGCCTGCCGCGCCGAAGGCCAGGGCGAGACCGCCGTGGCGCCTGAGCACCTGCTCTATGGAGTGCTGCGAGACCTCGATGGCCCCTACGGAGCGTCGAACAACAAGGCGACATCGAACCTTCGTTGACCCGCGTTCTGGGGGTAGCGCACACGCGCGGACGGCGAGGCGGTGGTAGCGGGCGGCGAGGGTGGAGTCGTGCGGCGGGCCTGGTCGGCGGCCATGAATCGGAGCGACCGGCCGCGACAGCCGGTGGGAGTGGATCCACTTCCGTGCCCCAGACGGCAACCTGTATGACCTGGCCAGCCGTCTAAGGGAAGCGACATAGTTAAGTCGAGGAGCTGGCCGAGTCACAGGGCCAGCCGGTCCGCCGGCAAGCGAGTTGTGAGCCGACGATTTTACAGACCGTGATCGCTCCCGCGGCGCCATAGGTGATGACCTGTGACGACTCGGCAAGAGTTGACTGCGGCGTCTGACTCATCCCACGTATGTCCATATGGCTCCAGTGCTGGGAAGCTTCATAACTCAGAACGTCGCCCGCTACGGAGCTTGGCCGGGTGGAGGAATCAAATCCCAGCCTCCGCAATCAGCTGGCCGCCAGTCCGGCAACCGTGTCGGGTACCCCGCCGAACTCGCCGGCCGGCGTGAGCTGGCCGCCCTGGCCCACGCCCCAGGCGAACAGCTTCTGCGCGTCGGGGTCGATCGCATACAGGTAGCGGCCATCGCCGGAGATGGCTTCGTCGCGGAGGCCCCTCACGCCCTGCCGAGCCGAGCCCGCTACCGGTTCGTGAAGCCTCAGGCTCCGATCGGCGGTGATCTCATAGCACGACACCGTCCCGTCGCCGAAGTTCGTTACGTACGCGAAGCGGTCGTCCTTGGTCAGCGCCACCCAGCACACCTCGCTGCGGCTGTCGCCGACAGATCCGCTGACCATCGTCAGCTCGCCAGCCCCCGACACCGCATACGAGGAAGCCGCCGCCGCTCCTGTCGCGCCGCCGAACGCCTCAGAGACGATCAGCAACCCGTCCGCCGTAAGGCCGAAGCCGTACGGCGTCTGGCCCGACGACTTGATCGTCGTCGGATCCTGCGCGTAGCCGCGCTCGTCGATCACACAACTGCTGATGGTGTTCGTGCCGCGCTCGGTCGCGATCAGCGCCCCGCCGTCAGCAGTGAACAAGACCTGGGCCGGGTCCGCATCGGCGCTGCTCAGCGGCCGTGTAGAGCCCGGGAGCGCGGTCAGTTTCCCGTCAGCGAGACGGAACCCGCTGATGCTCGCTGTGCCGTTGTTGAGCACGTACACCAGCGTGCCGCTGACGGCGACGCTGGTCGGCTTGTCACCGCCCGATCCGGCGCGGTCGGCGAGCCACAGGCCGTCCGGATGAACCGCGAACAACGACAGCTCGTCGCTGCCCGCGTTCACCACCAGCAGCCACCGGCTATCCCCGCTGAGCACGACGGAACCGGCCGAGGCCAGGTGCGGCGAGCCCGTTCCGCGCCCACCCGTGGAGTAGCGGCCCAGCGGGGCGAGCGCGCCATCCTCCGCGCGACTGAACGCGATGACCTCATTCTCGGTGGCGTTATTGGTCTGAACATAAACAGCGGGAGACATGGCTCTCCTCCGGGTCCGTGGGGTCCGACGTCGATGAGTCACCCGAAAAGCCCGAGCGTTACGCCGTGCCGCCGGAAATTCCCGGGCCTCACCTCCTCAGCCTCAAACGGCATCGAGGCGGCGCCGGCGAACCGCTGCTACACGTCCGGTGTCAACGGCAACCGAAACCTGATCAGTTGGCGGTTCCTGCCCCGTTTAGCAGACGTGGCTACGGCCTGATCGCGCGAATCTGTCCCCGGGCCCGCGCGGCGATGAGTTCCCGGGTCGTCACGGGTCTGATGTCGTGATCCCGGTAGCGTCCGATCCGACGATGGATCCCGCGCGCGGGGAGCGCGTATCGCGTCCAGCAGGAGGGAGATGAGATGCCCGGACACAGGATCGGAACCCGCGAG